>WSSedL1CaDRAFT_10000891_pt1 | contig 19424 bp, 10 predicted proteins | sample WetSurSL1Cattail_FD_9464 | JGI IMG/M metagenome (IMG submission 9464)
TCTATTCAACAATCGCTTGTCTTTTAAATTTTCAAAATATCTAGTCTGCACTTTTTCTCAAATATAATTAAAAATATATTTGTGTCCAGACGGTAGCCATTACTGGTCTTTTTGGAAAACTGCTCCTGACGTAACTGCCGTTCAAGCCGAAATTGCAAAAGGCAACAGTCCTTCAGCATTAACCCCAAATGCGTTTGATGCAACTGTTATGGCCATCAACAATGATGCACCTGTAGCCACAATAAAATTCTTGTTGGAACAACCAGGAAATGAAGTTTCAAAATCTACTCACGATAGTCGTATTTATCTTCATTGGGCTTCTTATAAAGGAAATGTAGCAATTGTAGAATACTTGATAAACAAAGGATCGGATCTTAATTTAGAAGACAGCAAAGGAGAAACTCCTTTAACTTTTGCCGCCGTAAGTGGTCAAACCAACACAGCTCTTTATGACCTCTTTTTTAAAGCCAGAATCAATCCAAAGAAAAAATACAAAGACGGTACAAATCTTTTGCTAATGGCAATTTCATCTGACAAGAACCTTGCACTTTCTACTTATTTCACATCCAAAGGAATGTCACTCCAAGATACCGACAGCGATGGCAATACAGCCTTCAATTATGCTGCAAGATCTGGAAATGTAGCCTTTTTAAAATCACTGTTAGAAAAAGGAGTGAAATATACAGACAATGCGCTTATTTTTGCCGCACAAGGTTCTCGCAGAGAATCTAATACACTTGAAACTTACCAATACTTGGTTGAAGATTTAAAAATCAAACCAACAACTATGACTAGTTCTGGAGAAACGGTACTTCATTTGCTGGCAAGTAAACCCAACCAAACCGAAATTATTCGCTACTTCATAGCCAAAGGTGTAGATCCAAACAAAGCCGACAATGAAGGAAATACGCCTTTGATGATTGCTGCTTGGAAAGCCAATGTATTGCGTAATGCAGCTATTTTTAAATTGCCTATCAAAATAGAAAAAGCAGGAAAACATAGTATTACAATTGAAGTAAATCAAACAGGAATTGTAATTGACCAATTAGCGATTTATCCAAAAGGACAAAAAAAATATGAGATACCATTTAAATAACGGTATCTCATATTGTTAACTTAAGATCATTAAAAAAGATAGCTTTTTATCTCGAGGAACGAAGAATCACATTTAGTATTCACACTATGTGATTTCTCCCTCTGGTCGAAATGACACAAAATATTTATTTATTCAACTCAGCTGGAGGCAAACTATCTATTTCTTTTTTGCTTAAAACCAAATCTCTAATCTTACTTCCTTTTAAGTTTCTTAATTCTTCAGCGGCAGTTTCAGCTACTGCATTCGCTCCTGATCTACCGGTATGTGTATGATCTTTTGGAAAAAATGCTGCTACTTTCTCTTGTCCTATAGTCTGGTATTTTTGAGCTACTTTATCACTCAAATTAATAAAATCTACTTTTTCAACATCAGCAGTTTCTTGAGCCCATTTGATATAAGTATCATTTCTTTGCTCTACTTTTCCGTTTGGCCATTCGTTTCTTGGCGTTAAGCTCATTACAATTGGAGTGGCTCCTTTTTCTTTGGTTTCACGAATAAATTTCTTTAGATACCAACCATAAGTATGTACGGTTTCCGTTAAGCTGTCTGCACGATTTACTTGTTGTGTTTCATCACCAATTCCATTAATTGAACCTCTGAATTTTTCACTGTCAATTTTACCCGCATCGTTATGTCCAAATTGTAAAATAACAAAATCATCTGGCTGAATTTCATTTTTGGTTTTATCCCAAAGTCCTTCAAAATCAAATGTACGCGCACTTCTTCCCCCTCTTGCTTTGTTAACAATATTTACTCGAGTGGTATCAAAATAACGAGGAATCATTACGCCCCAACCCACTGCATTTTCATTTTTATTATCTGCCATCGTAGAATCGCCAACTAAGAAAACATTAATTTTTCTAGGTAATTTAATTACTGGATTCTCCAGAATATAATTCTTCAAAGAGTTATTCGAAACCTTTAATCCTTCAATTATAGAAGTTGCCGCCACAACTGCACCTTTAGCTGATGGATGTGTATGATCTTTTTGATAAAAATAAGTTCCTGTTACTTTGGCTTCGCCAAATTGCTCTAACTTTTTAGCCATCCTATCATTCAAATCAATGAAGGTTACTTTTTCCTGATCAGCAATTTGTTTCGCCCACAATCCATAAGAAGTGTTATTTCTTGGCAACTTTCCATCTTTCCAAGTATTTCTAGGAATTGGCGACATCACAATAGGAATCGCTCCTTTTGCTTTAGCTTCTTTGACCACTTTTCGAATATACCAACCATAGCTATGTACAATTTCATGCTTTTTGGTAATCAAGTTGTCAATTTCTTCTGTTTTTTCAGAAATTCCTTTTATGGTTCCTCTGGCTCTAATGGTATCATTCAACGGGCCATCATCATTATGTCCCCATTGGATTAAAACATAATCTCCTTTTTTTAGTTTTTTATAGACAGCATCCCATAATCCTAAATTTTGATAAGTTCTAGTACTAGTTCCACCTAAAGCATGATTTTCAACGCTAACTTTCGTACTATCTAAAAACTGCCCGATGTAATCTCCCCAGCCCCAAAGACCGCCAGTTCCATCACCACGACCATTTTTAACCGTAGAATCTCCTACCGTGTAAACTGTAATTTTTTGTTGCGCTTCAGCTTTAAATTGTGCTAAAAAAAGTGCTAAAAAGGCAAATAATATTAATTTACTACTCTTCATTATTTTATTTGTTTCTATTACTATTTATTTTCTACTCTAAAATCAAACCATAAATTCATTTGAATTCCTTCATCTCCACTTTTAATTCGGATGCTTGCTGGTTGACTATGCGGCCCATGATGTTCAATTGGCTTAAACGAACGCATTGCTGGGATTTCATACATGAACGAAATATTTCCTTCCGGAAATGCAGGTTGTGGATTGGTACCTTCGAAAGCATTTTTAGGCAAATCTGGAGTAAATAATCTTAAGAACACTTTATCAGAAGCAGAAAACATTTTAAAACTATTATTTCCTTTTGCTTTTAAAGATGCTGCAAATAAATCAGCATGATAACCTTTAAACTCTGGCAAAATCATATTTTCAAAACTTTCTCCAGGAATCGTTTGATTGTATTCTTTTTCCCAAATTCCATAAGTAGTTCCTTTAATTCTGTTTTTCCAAACATGATAAGGTCCTTTTCCAAACCATTTCATACTCTCCACTCCTTCTTCAGGAAAATCAAAAGTAATCCCAAAAGCATCTACTTTGTCTTGAACAAAAGCTCCATCAAATCCGTTATTAGCTCCTGCGTCTTTTAATGCTAGCATTTCCATTTTTAAACGTCCATCGGCAGTCATGATCCATTTGATGCTTTTAATTCCACCAACATAATTCACAATACAAACGGCAGCATTATTTTCGATAGCAGTTTCAACACTTTTCACTTCGGCTTTCATACCAATTGGCGTTGGTCCATTAGTCAAAGGCACAATTCCGTTTTTGTTTTTAACCGTAATAATTTTTCCTGTTTTTTTATCGAATGCAACCTGAACCTCTTTGCTAATTAATGAAACCGAAGCCGCTTCATCTTTAATACTAACCTTTGTTTTAGTTTCTTTTTTTAACAAAAATTTCTCTGCAAAATAATTAGCTTTATGAATCGTCCAAGTCCAAGTATAAATTTCTCTTCCATGTTGGTCATGAGCCGTAATTTCAACCCAGTCACCTGCAAAAAAGTTAGCTGCAACAGGGATTTTTATTTTCGAAGTTTCTCCTGGTTCAATACTTGGAATTTCTATTTTTCCTTGAGCTAAAGTAGTATTTGCATTGTTTCCATAAAATGAATCTTTATCTCCTTTAACCACTTTGTAGTCCATGGTACAAGTATTCAGATTACTAAAAATGTAATCGTTGCTAATAAAAAATGCTCCATCAAATTTGGCTGTAATACTTAAAGGCGCAAACTGAATTGGCGCCCAAATTTCTTTAATAGCATAAAAACTTCCTTCTTTTTCACGATGTGGCCCTAGAACGCCATCGGCAGCAAGAGAACCTTTCGAATCAAATTGTTCTTTTCCTGTCCAATCGGATCTTTTTACTGCTTCATCACAAAAAACCCAGATAAACCCACCAGCAAACAACGGACTTTCCTTAAAGTGATTCCAAAAATCTTCTAATCCTGCTCCTCCTCCATTATCATAAGTTGCATGCATAAACTCTGTTGGAAAGAACACATTTTCTCCATTTACAAATCGGTGAATTCCGGTTTGATAGGCTGGATAATGATGTGCATCCCAACCATCAAAGTCTGACCAAGGATGAATTACAATACGTTTTTGAGGGTCTAAATCTCTAAAAATACTATCTACTTTATAGTTCCATCCACCTTCATTTCCATTATCCCAAATAATAACCGATGCATGATTTACATCTCGAGTTACCATTTCTTTGACTAATTTTGTTCCTGTCTCCGTATCATAGGAATTCTGCCAACCCGCTAATTCATCCAAAACAAAAATCCCTAGCGAATCACAAACTTGTAAAAAATGACTATCGGCTGGATAATGTCCACGAACGGCGTTCATGTTCATATCTTTCAACAAATTCACATCCATGATGCTTATACGCTTGCTGGTACTTCTTCCAGATTCTGGCCAAATTTCATGTCGGTTAATTCCTTTCATGATAATCTTTTTGCCATTCACATAAATCCCGTCTTTTTTGATGAATTCTAATGTTCTAAAACCAATACGTTCTGTAATAGAATGAATTGGTTTTCCATTTTGTTTCAATTCTAATTTTAGATGATACAAATTAGGTGTTTCTGGACTCCAAGATTTGATATTTGAAAACTTCATGCTAATAACTTTCTTAGTCTCTTTAGCATTTACATCAAAAGAAAAACTACCTAAAACTTTATCACTTCCATCAGCTGTAACGGAAGCTGTAATAGTACTTTTTTGAGTAATATTTTGAAGGTCTAATTCGGCGTTTAAAGTTCCATCCATTTTGGCATCTACAGCAACGTGTGCTATATTCTCCTTTGCCATAATTTCCAGCCAAACTGGACGATAAATTCCACCAAAAAGCCACCAATCGGCTTTTCTTTCGGCTGCATTTACGGAGTTATTCGCCGAATGTTTGGAAACATGTGCTTCTAAAACATTTGTTCCGCCATAATTTAGCAAAGACGAAATATCATATTTGAATTCGTAAAAACCACCTTGATGAATGGTTCCTGCTGATTTACCGTTAATTTTAACTTCGGTATCAGTCATGGCAGCGCCAAAAACAATATAAATGGTTTTGCCTTTATCTGAAGCATCAATTTTGAATTCGTGTTTGTAGAAACCTTCTTCTTTACTTGGTTCTTTTTGGTTTAATTCTTTGTACCAACGACCATAAGTATATTCGCCAAAACCTTCTAATTCCCAGTTGGATGGCACATTAATTTTAGACCATTGCTTGCTATTATTTCCAGCGGTACACATAAAATCCCATTTTACAGGATGTTCAAAATCTGTTCCCGAAAGGAAAACTTTAGTAGTTTCTTGAGCATTTCCATTAATTGCGCATAAAAGCGGAAGAAATAATGCAACTGCAGATTGTAATGATTTTTTGAAAAACATAAAATTTAATTATAAGAATTAGTTTCCGTCTGGTTTCACTGTTTCAAAACGCGTACTCATTGGCAACGTCCATTTTGCGCAAGCATTCGGATGATTTGGATTGTATTGAGGCAAGTCTTTTATAAAATAATTCGCTAGAGGACTATTCAAATCGCGAAGTCCTTTCATTACACAAAGTGCAATTTCATTGGCTCCAAAAGAATTAAAATGTGTATTGTCTTCTAATTTTTCTTTTTGCCCAGGAAAGGTATTCGCTGGATACTGAACAAAAGCTTTCCTAGACGGTTCGTCGCCCCAGCTTTCATATAATGTAGTAGTTAATTTTGTAATGTCTACTAAAGGTACATTCATTTCCTGAGCCACTTTACGCATGGCATCAGGATAATCGCCATGAGTAGGTTTTAAAGTTCCATCGCTGTTAAAAGCGCGACGCTGTACTGGAGTAATCAAGATAGGAAAAGCGCCTTTGTCTCTTGCTGCTTGAACATATTCTCTTAAAGAAGCCGAATACGAATACCAAGGCCCAATGCCTTCGCCTCTTTCTTTTTCATCATTATGAGCAAATTCTACAATTAAATAATCTCTAGGTTTTATAACTGATAAGATTTTCTTTAAACGCAAACCTGCTTTAAAAGAACGCAAGGTTAATCCAGAAGCAGCATAATTGGTAACAACAACTTCATCATTAAAATAATTGGTGATAAATTGTCCCCAAGAAGCCCAAGGCTCTACATCTTGATCGGTTACTGTAGAATCTCCTGCTAAATAAACCGTTTTAACATCTGCTATTGGGGTAATGCTAATACTTTTTATTTCAACTGTTCCTAGAAATTCCAAAGTCAATTTTTCATCCCAATTCAATTGTCCTAAATCTCTGTCTTTCAATTGAATTTGTGAATTTTCATCAATTTTAACTGTTCTTACATTTACATTAAATGTTTTCGTAGTCGTTTGTCCTTTTTTAAGAACTTGCTGATCTAGCATTAATCTTCTTGATTCTGCTTTAATTGTAGTATTGGTGTTTCCAGTTTCGCTCCCAAAAAATACTGAAACCTGATAATTTCCTTTAGGAAGTTTTACCGAAAAATAAGTTGGTGCTTCAGCGGCAAAAGAATTAGGATTCAATGCTACATTAGTCGCAGTATTAAAATCAAATCCATAACCTACAGCCGAATCATAACTTACGGATTGATTAATAACTATTGCTTCTTTTGATTTTTTTACTTTTTTTCCAAAATAAAAAACTTGTTTCTCTGTTGATTTTGAAGTTTTTACTTTTATCTCTTTAGAAACTAATTCTATAGAAGTGGTTGCGGCATAAGAGCTATTGAAAGTAGTTATCAAAAGCAATAAAAAAAATATTCTATTTTTTTGAATCATAATAATTTTAAATAATTGACTAAAGTATCGTTTTCTAGACAAAACAGTATCCTGCACTGTTATGCAACAGAAACTTAACATTTACATTGTCTACTGAAAATCTAAACTAAATTGATTTAGAAAAATTATGTCCATTTATAAATAGAAAGAGACTGTTTCAAAAATGAAACAGTCTCTTTCTATTTATAATCTTACAATAATTAAATCGAATTCCTATCAATAAAATTAAATGGATTTTTAATTTTACCTGCTTCTTTATTCAAAATCATACTAGCAGCGGTTGCCCCCATCATTTTAAAATCAGTAGAAACAACTGTAATTCCAAGCAATTCCTTTAAAGGAGTATCATTATACGAAATCACACCAATCTCTCTACCCAATTCAAAACCTTTATCTCGAATTTGTTTTACAAGACTAACTAAATCCGATTCTTCTATTGTGATAAATAAATCTCCTTTTTTTAAAACAATATCATCATAAACCTCTCTCAATACCTCATATCCTATTTCCGAATCCATACAGAATCGTTTAAAACCATTTAAAATTCTTCTCGGATAAGGATAAACAGAACTTTCAGGATAAATCAAAATTAATTTATTATATCTAGAAATCTTTTCTAATCCTTGCTTTAAAGCTCCATAAATATCATTTTCATAATCTTGACAAACTTCAATAACAGAATCTTCAATTCCTTTATTATTATCTAAAATAACTAATTTATCTTTTGGAATCTTATTAATTGCTTCCAAAACTCCTGCTCCTGAACTAACATGCGTTAGATTATCCGTTTTAAAATGAGGCATAATCACATAATAATCATAAGCCCCTAAATATTTATCTATTAAATTCAGGAACAACGTTTGGTCACAATGATAAATATGTAAATCAGTTTGAGAATTCCCTCCAATATTATTGATAAAAGAATTATAAATTTTCATTTTATAAGAACTCAACTTATTAATCAAAAAAAGAACATTGACTTTAGCAATAAGTTTAGTACGTGTAACATAATAACCTTTCCCTCGAATTGGTGTTATTATTTTTCTTTTCTTTAAAATATTATAAGCTTTTTCAACCGTGTCTCTAGAAAGGTAAAACTCTTCACTGAGCATATTAATGGATGGTAACTTTTGGTCCATTTGTAATTTTCCAGTAGCGATACTATCAATTATTGAATCTACAATTTGTTTGTATTTTGGGATTCTTGAGTTTTCACTTAAACTCATTGAAAATGAAACTCCTTCATCAATCATCTCTTTTGTCAAAAACTTTTCCATTTTCTTTACAGTTTATATTTGTTAACGAAATTCTATATCTAAATTAAAAAAATAATATTTTCTAAATAAACCATGTAATCGATTACCAAATATAAATATAATTTTACTATAAAAAATATCATATACGCAAAAAAAATAACTATTAAGACAAATAAAGATATCAGTACCAACTACCTAATAAAACACAAAAAAAACTCTATTAAAACCTATGATTTTAATAGAGCTAAGAGTAATTTTAATTGTTTTTTTAATAGAAGAGCAGCTTTTTATTCTTTCAAAAGTTGCACTAGAGTTGATTTTGGCACTTCAAAAACACTTCCATGACGAGTACCTGATGGGAAACTAATTTTATCCGAGACATCTTCCCAGCCATCAGCAGTTTGTTTTAATGCTCCGTATTTATGATCTCTATACTTATCAAAATACACTAGCCATTTTCCATCAATTTGAATTGCAGTAGGTCCTTCTGCCCAATAATTCCCTGTAATGGGCTGACCTGCTTTCGAATAAGGCCCAGTCAATTTATCACTATAAGCTACTTTAAGATTCTTTTGCACAGGAGCTTTTGTTTCGTCTTTTAAAAACATAATATATCCTTTAGCATCTTTCAAAATTGACGAATCAATAACATTAAAACCTGGCTCATAAAGTAATTTGGTCGGCGTATAGGTTTTAAAATCCTTAGTTGTAGTATAGTAAATCCTATGATTATAACCACTATCTTCTGTAGATTGTGTTTCCTTAAATTGACCTACAATTGTACTTGCCCAATAAATCATGTATTCCTTATTCACCTCATCATAGGTAATTTCAGGCGCCCAAGTGTTACGTGTTCCACTTTCGTATTCCATAACTGGCAAAAATTCTTGTTTTGACCAATGAATTAAATCTTTAGAAGAAGCATATCCAATTCCTTTATCAGTCCAACTTACCGTCCAAACCATGTGATACAAACCGTCGCCACCTTTAATAATACAAGGATCACGCATTAGTTTGTCTTTTCCAACTTCGGGAGTTAAAAAAGAAGTATCATTTTTCAATGTTAGCCATTTATACCCATCATCGCTGTACGCTAAATGCAAGCCATCTTCGCCATTGCCTTTAAAATAAGAAAAAAGATATACTGATTTTTCAGCAATAATTTTATTAGCACTTAACCAATGTTCTAAAGAAGCAGACCAATCCGTATTGGTTCCTTTAGTCCCAAGTCCAAAACCATGGCCACCATTTTGGTACAGGTGCATCTCAGCAGGAACTTTATTTTGCTTTAAAGCCAAATAATAATTAATACTATTTTCAACAGGAACTGCACCATCATCAGTGGCGTGAACTAAAAAAGCAGGTGGCGTATTTACATCAACTAATTTTTCATTTGAATACTTTGCTATCAAATCATCAGAAGCTTTTTTTCCTAAAAGACTTTCTTTCGAACCATTATGAGTAATTCCATTTTCCATTGAAATTACGGGATAAATCAACATCGAAAAATCGGGACGTGCGCTGACATCTCCTTTAGCATCATACACTTTATCCAAATAATGAGTAGAAGCTGTTGAAGCCAAATGACCTCCTGCCGAAAAACCCATGATTCCTATTTTATTAGTATCCAAATTCCATTTTACAGCATTTCTGCGCAAGGTTCTAATCGCTTCTTGTGCGTCTTGCAATGGACCAATGGTTTTATCTTTCATAATCTCATCTGACGGCAAACGATATTTCAATACAAAAGCCGAAACTCCTATTGAATTAAACCATTTCGCCACATTGATTCCTTCTTTATCAATCGACAAACCAGAATACCCACCTCCTGGACAAATAACAACAGCAGCATTTTTAGTTGAATTATTTTCTACTAAAAAAGGCACTAAAGTAGGTTCGACAACTTTGTTTACTCCTGTTCGTTTCCCTTGAGCATCTAATCGTACGTCTTCTTTGTAAGTAGCATTTTTAATTTCCCCTGGGATTTTATCCCATAATGCAAATGCTGCACTTTCTTGAGAGAAGCCATTTATGGATAATCCTAAAAAAAGAACTAATCCAAAAAGTAGTGTTTTGTTAATTCTAATCATCATTTTTTTATAAAATTTATTTTCTTTCCCCATCGCTAGAGATTATTCTCAATATTCTTTTCGAAAGACAGACAATTCGTAAATATACTAAATTCCAACAAAAAAGGAAGTTAATCTAAACTTCCCATTTTTATAACAATCAAATGATCTTATCTATTCTTTCATCTTATAAATTTCTGATCCTGCTAACAAGAAACAACCTAGACCATAATCTTCAAAATCAGGAATTTTATCATAATTTAATGGCTGACCATCTTTAGGTTCTTTTCCTGTAGATTGTAAATAGCCTAAAAATCCATTTTTATGCAAACTTTCATTTACCAATGCATTCCAAGCTTTTTCAACAACTGGCAAATAGTTTTTTTTATCTAAAATTCCATTATTTATTCCATAAGCAATTCCGTAAACAAACAAAGCCGTTCCCGAAGCTTCTTTTTCACCATAATTGGTTGAATCATGTAAACTCACATTCCAGAAACCATCTGCTCTTTGGATTGGAACTAAAGCTTTTGACATTGCTTTTAAATCTTTTACATACTGCACTCTATGCGGAGCATTTTCTGGAATAATGGTCAATACTTTTGCTAAAGCAGCAATTACCCAACCATTTCCACGACTCCAGTAACAATCTTCTCCATTTGGTTCTTTGTAAGGAGGATCAAAATCGGCATCGCGCCACCACAATCCGTCTTTTGGATTATACAATCCGTTGTCACCATGTTTGTCTCTAGAATACATGTACATATCGTACATTTTCTCATAATAACGGTTATCATTTTCTAAAACCCCCATTTTAGCAAACACAGGCATTCCCATCTGGATGGCATCAATCCAAGACCAATCGTCTAATTGGGCAGTATTAAGCAACATATCCATGTTTGCCTTTGTATTTTTAAGTTTTTTTGCGTCTGGTTCTAAATTATACAAATCAATATACGTTTGAGCAGCACAGTAATTATCGGCATTACGAGTGGTATTTCCTCCGTTAAAGCCCCATTTGTGTGATTCTGCCCAATCATAAGCATATTCATAATATGTTTCTTTAGGGTAAATTTCATGCAAAGCCATTAATCCTTCATAATAAACTCCACGAGTCCAAATATTACTTGAACGTTCTTTATTAGTCACAATCGTTTTTCCTGTATCAGGCCATTTGTCCATAAAATATTTATTAGCCAATTCCATTTGGGCTAAAACTGCTTTTTTATCAAAAGGTTGCTGGGCAAATGTGATGCTGCTTAAAATTAAACTTAAGCCTAAAAACAAAATACTCTTTTTCATTATCAAGGTGTTTATTATTATTTATTTTCTTTTAAAGGAGTGATTGTAACTGGACCTAATAACCCAGAAGGCATTGGAGCCCATTTAGTGGCGTCGAATTTATTATAATCTTTATCCACCATATTGATTTCATAGAAAATCTTCCATTCTTTTCCGTGCATTTCCATATCGCGAACTCTATTAGCAGAAAGATTTGTCACTTGAATTTTCAATTCGTTTTTACCTTTGTTCAGTTTTCCTAAATTGATTTCAAAAGGTACTGACCATGCTGCTCCAATATATTCTCCGTTCAACCAAATTTTAGCACTTTCTCTCACATCGCCTAAGTTTAATTTCCAATTATCAGCAGCCACTTTTGGTGCATCAAATTGTAAAGTATACAAAGCTGTTCCCGAAAAAGCTTCGGTTTCAGGACTAATTTTAGTCCAAGATTCTAAAGTACTTACTTTTGCTGGAGCTGGTAAAGTTGGCCCTCCTTTTTCAAAAGTCAATTTCCAATCTCCTTTTAACGCAATTGGCTCAGCAGCTGCTTCATAATAGTTCCAAGGTTTTTCAGAAGCTGTATTTTCCGTTTTTAAAATAAATGATTTCCCTGATTCAATGCAAAGTTTCACTAAAGTAGTTTGCTCTTCTTTTTTAACTATAGCATTCCCAACATTTCTATTTAATGGATCTAAAATCAAGACTTCTTTATTAGCCACAGCCAAAGGAATAAATCCTTCTATTGTTTTAGCAGTATGATTGACTAAATAATAGATTTTTTCTCCATCCAAATCTCTTCTAATAAATTTCAAACCTGTTTTTACCAATGTTTCTGGTTGTTGATTAGCTTCCGCCAAAGCTTTAAACAAATCATTTACGGGACTCGCAATTACTTTATTAGACGAGAGTAACGCCGCTAATTTGGTGTTTTGAGCTTCATAATCATTAAAACCTGGAACGGATTTTGGCAAACCTTCAAAAATAATGTGTGCTCCAGCTTTTTTCAAAGCAATCAATTTTTCTAAAGTAGCCAAAGGCATTTTTTCACAATTAGGAACTACTAAAGATTTATAGCTATTTCCAGGTAAAACTAGTATTCCATCTTTTACAGTAGCTTGAGCAATAAAACTATCCGAAACAAAATCAACTCCATAACCATTTTCCATCAACTTTTTAGTTGTATTATAAAACGGGGTTCCGTGCAACCATTCTTTTAACGAATGAATCTTAAATTGGAAAAATAGATTTCCTTCTAAACTTTTACCCCAAGTATCATAAATTGGATAATACAATAATGTTTCATTATCTGGTTTTCCTGCTTGCAACAGCGATTGACAATTAGCAATATAATTGAACAATCCCGAAGCATCTTCCCAAATAGAATTAGTAGCATTAAAATTTACAGAAGCATAGAATTTCCATCCTGGCCACTCGGCTCTTTTAGGCGAATAAGTCGAACCATGAAGAAATACATGATTGATTCCGTTAAGCATCAAATCCTCAACTTCTGGTTTACACTGAGATAAAGCCGTTTTAAAATGATCTCTTAACCAAGTAAAAGTTTCTGAAGAAGTCAATTGTTTTCCAGAAATATGTGCAGCCGAAGAAGAGAATTTCAACATTACAGGATCGGCATCACCATCTCTAATATCTTCTTTTTCGCGTCTAAATCCAGGAATATCATAAGGCATAGAACCAAAAGTCTCGCACTCAGGAATATCAGCCGAAGCATACAAATCAATTAAATTTCCCGGCGAACCGTGGGCTTGTAATTTTGTTTTATAATTTTTCGAATTCGCCCATTTTGTCCAAGGCAAATCGAATTTATTCAATAACAAATCAGAAATCGTTTCTCTATAATCACTTTTTACTCTGTTTCCAATTTCAGAATCTTCTTTATTTAATAACTGCGGAAGGTATTTTTTCAAATCATAACCACGACGTTTTTCGAATTCTTGTAAAAATAGAGGCGTAAAATCAGTACCATATACTTCGTAACTGTCATTAAAAATAGCTCTCAATTTACCTTCAAACCCTACCAATGCTTTATCGAAAGGAACTACATAAGCATTAAGCGCTTCTGTTGAAAAATGATCCAAAGTATATCCTTTTCCTCCTGGCGCTGCACGTTTTACCTGCTGTCCTGTTTTTCCAGCAAAAACTGCATACAGTGTATAATTTGTCTTTTTAGCTTTCCAGTTTAATGTATTCCCTTTTAATTGACCCGTCAAATCAATATAAGATCCATCGGTACTATAAGCGGAAACTGCTAATAGCTGTTCTGGTAGTTTCTCTTTTGCTAGATCTGCTTTTATTTCTTTATTGAAAAGTTCGTTCTTTTTAACTTCGAATTTTTCTACTACTAACTTAGTTGCAGCATTAGAAAGTGTAACTTGAGGACCACCGTAAGGCCAACCAGTTCCTAAAACCATATCTACCTGCATCCCTAAACTATCAGCAATTTTAATAGTGTAACCCAGCATTTCCATGTACTTAGGCGATAAATAATCAATAAAATTATTCTCTTCTCCTTTTACTCCATAGATAGGTGTAATTTCTACTCCGCCAATTCCAACTTTTTGAAAATCAATTAGACTGGATTTCAAGTTTGGTTTATCAACTGCATTTCCCATCCACCACCACCGAGCCCATGGTTTGTTCACGTTTTTAGTTTCAGGCCAAGCTTTATCTGGTTTATTTGATTGAGCTACACTGTTTAAAGAAAATAGAATCCCGATAAAAAACGGAAGATAATTGAGTTTAATTTTCATTGATTTATTATTAAAATTATCTGACTTTTAATTTACACTAAGAAGAATTTGATGAAATTATTTAAACTAACTATAATTTTATTCAGAATATAAAATTATCAAACCTGACTTTCTAACGCATCCTGCACCATCCTGTTTATATCCTTTGTAATAACTCAAAAATAGCATTTTTGCGTTAAGAGTTTTTTAACAACAATAACAAAACACTTAGAAATATTTGATTTACTATATTATGCTCTAAAAAGCTACGAAAGAGTATTATACAATACCAGAGTTTTAAACCCCTTATCTAATTTATTTTTAATTTTTAAATACATATTTAAAGTTTTACCTTTTTTTTAGCAATGGATACCTTGGTTTCCTGACATTCTTTTATTAATTTTATATAATTAGCATACAACGAATTATATAAAAACTACTTTATGAAGAACTTAAATTATGGAATAATAGGTAACTGCCGTAGTGCCGCATTAATCTCAGATACAGGAGCAATTGAGTGGTGTTGTTTACCCGAATTTGACTCCTCCTCAGTATTTGCAAAGCTATTAGATACCGAAATTGGAGGGAGTTTTGAAATTCACACTACCGACGACTATAAAATATCTCAAAAATACCTAGAAAACACCAGTATCCTTGTCACTACTTTTAGCAATGGAACCGATGAATTTGAAATCAATGATTTTATGCCTCGTTACCGAAAAGAGAAAAGAGGATACATGATTCCACCTGAAATTATTCGCTATTTTAGAAAAATTAGTGGTACACCAATCTTTTCAGTATTATACAATCCAAAATTAGAATATGCATCTGGAGAAACAGTAAGTTATGTAAAAGACGATCATTTGATAAGTCTTAGTGGTTCAACTAAATTTGATTCCCTTTTTTTATATAGCAACTTTAATCTTACTTCAATTAAGGAAGGAATTCCCATTACTTTAAATGAGGATGGCTATATTTTATTAGCTTATAATGAAAAAATACTAATGCCAACAACTTCTAAAATCAATTTAGAATTTGAAAGAACCAAAACCTATTGGCTAGGTTGGGCTGACAAAACCACACAATATAAAAAATTCAATAACGAAATCATAAGAAGTGCCATCACTCTTAAACTACTCAGTTATGAGAAAACAGGAGCTGTATTAGCTGCTGCTACCACCTCACTTCCTGAAACAATTGGAGAAGTAAGAAACTGGGACTATCGTTTTTGCTGGATTCGTGATGCTTCTATGGTTGTAAAAGTAGTTTCTGAATTAGGGCATAAAAAGATGGCAAAAAATTACCTGCAATTTATTGTTGATTTGATTCCAGATAAGGATGAGAAATTACAAATTATGTATGGTATTAATAAGGAGAAAAAACTAACGGAAGAGACACTGGATCATCTGAGTGGTTACATGGGCAGCAAGCCTGTTCGTATTGGAAATGCGGCTTATTCGCAACGTCAAAATGATATTTATGGAATATTAATGGATGTAATTCACCAACAACTCATTACTTTTAGTAATGATATTGAAAATGGAGAAGAACTTTGGAACATTACAAAAGGAATTGTTTGGGTAGTTGCTAAACATTGGCAAGAGCCTGACAAAGGAATTTGGGAATTTAGAACCGAAGAACGTCATTTTACCTTTTCAAAAATATTATGTTGGACAGCTATAGACCGAGCCATTAAAACTGCTAATATTCTTGGAAAAAAAGAACATGCTTCTAAATGGGAACCTCTGGCTGAAGCCATTAAAAAAGATATTACGGAACATGCTTGGAATGAAAAAGTACAATCTTTTACACAATCTTATGGCTCAGAAGATCTTGACACCTCAGTTTTATTAATGGAAAATTATGGTTTCATAGAGGCAAAAGATCCTAAATATATTGCTACAGTAAAAGCTATTGAACGTGATTTAAGTAATGATGGTCTTTTGTACCGTTATAAAAACAAAGACGATTTTGGACTTCCATCTTCTTCCTTTACTATTTGTACTTTTTGGTTTATTAACAGTTTGTACAAAATTGGAGAAACTAAAAAAGCCAAAAAAATGTTCAAACAATTACTTACCTATAGCAACCATTTAGGTTTATTTAGTGAGGATATTGACTTTGAAACCAAACGTTTGTTAGGTAATTTTCCGCAAGCCTATTCGCATTTAGCGCTTGTAGAAACAGCAATTAACTTATCAAACATTACCGATGACGAAGAAGTACTGGGCGCATTGGAAAACGATACACCAGAAGAACAGCGAATAGTATAATCTCTCTCTAAAAAACAACAAAGCCGCAATTTGAAATAAATTGCGGCTTTGTTGTTTTAATATCTGTAAAATTATTCTTCCGAAGTAATTCTTTCTAAAAGTTGTAAAACCTCCGAATTATCATTAATATAATAGTGAGCCGCCGTTTTTACATTACCTACTTTTACAGTATAGGCGTCTTCAGGTAACTCTTCAAACATAAACTCGTCTGTCCAATCATCACCAATAGCAAAGATAAAATCATATTCATCGTTTGCTATCAATCTTGATGCAGCTATTCCTTTATTGATAGAACTATTTTTTACTTCTAATACTTTATTTCCGTCAAGCACTGAAAGTGCATTATTGAACAACAAGCTTTTTAAAACATGTTTTAATTCCATAGTCCTTACGGTCGCCATTTCTGCATCAGCTTTTCTATAGTGCCAAGCCAATGAATATTCTTTTTCTTCTATTAAAGCACCTGGAGTATTATCTACAAAAGTTTCCATTACAGGGCGAATATTTTCTTTCCAATTGGATTTAAGATGATCTAAAATTTCCCAATCTTCTCCCCTTTTTCTCATAGAAGCTCCGTGATCTGTAATTAACGTATAATTTTTATGACCAAACCAACCTTCTAAAGTTTTACGGTCACGCCCACTAATAATAGCTACTTCAGTATTTTCTTGTGATTGAATTGCATCAAGAACATCAAAAATTTCCTGATTTGGACTAGCTTCACTAGGAATATTTTTAAATCCTACTAAAGTTCCATCATAATCCAGTAAAAATAGTTTCTTGTAAGCTTTTTTATAATTTTGAGATATGTTGTTAATTTTCTCTTCGGTCAGTTTTTTTGCAATTTGGATAGGTTCAGTATTTTTAGCAACCTCAAGCGCTTTAAGAAATTCTCCTGCCCATCGTTCAACATCATAACGAGAAATTCTTTTTTGTAAAGCAGCTAACCTTTCTTTTTGTTCTTCTTGCGGCATCTCTAATGCATTTTTAATAGCATCGGCAGTTTGTTCAAAATTATTAGGATTTACAATTAGGGCTTCATGCATTTCTTTAGCTGCTCCTGCCATTTCACTCAAAATAAGCACACCGTTTTCTTTCGTTCGCGTAGCTATATATTCTTTGGCTACTAAATTCATTCCATCTCTTACTGGTGTAACCATTGCAACATCTGAAGAAACATATAAATCTATCAAATCATGAAACGGCAAAGACCTGTAGAAATACCAAACTGGAGTCCAACTAATCGTTGACAATTGTCCGTTTATTCTACCTACTAATTCGTCCGTTTCTTTTTTCAGTTTTTGATATTGTGGCACATTTTCTCTGGATGGAACGGCAAGCATAACAAGCCTTACTTTTCCTTTGTATTCAGGATATTTATTAAGAAAATATTCAAAAGATTTTATTCTATTTGGAATCCCTTTAGTATAATCCATTCTATCAATAGACAAAATCAATTGACTCTCTTCATTGGATTTATTATGAAAATCTAAACTTTTCATAAAATCTGATTTGGATTCTTCTGGATATTTATCGTGATCTAACGCGGCATTATGATAGCGATTATAATCGATTCCCATAGGAAATGAATCAACCTTTATAATTCTATTTCCATAAGAAATCTCATTAAAACTTATTTCAACATCCTTAATACGTCCCACTGAACTAACAAAGTGTCTAACATAATCGTAAGTATGAAAGCCAATTAAATCTGCGCCAAGCATTCCTTGCAACAATTCATTTCTCCAAGGACAAGTTCTAAAAAGCTCATAAGATGGATACGGAATATGCAGAAAAAAACCAATAGTAATGTTAGGATTGCTCTTTCTAAGTAATTCAGGAACTAAAAGCAATTGATAATCATGAACCCAAACGGTATCACCATCATTAACATGTTCTAAAATAACTTTAGCAAATTTCTCATTTACCTCTACATAGGATTCCCAATGATTCAACTCAAACTCAGTATAAGCTTGAAAATAATGAAAAAGTGGCCACAATGCCGAGTTACTGAAACCATGATAATAATTATCAATATCAGCATTTGTAAGCGGAACTTGAACACATTTTTCCTTTGCTAATGCCTCATCTACCTCAACTTGTAATTCATCTGACACTTCTTCCTCCGCTAATCCAGACCATCCAATCCAAATTCCATTTCCTTCCGAATGCACGGACTTCATTCCTGTAGCTAAACCTCCTGTACTGGATTTAACTACTAATTTTTCATCATCAAACTTTAAATCTACGGGTAATCTATTGGATACTATTATTGTTTTGTTCATCACAAATATTTTATTTTTATAATTAAACCTTTTAAAAAATTTCCTAATTGTTAATTGCAAGTAAATGCATTTCTGGTAAAGCATTCTTTTTTTAAACCTAACAATTTACTTGTCAAAAAAGAGTATTAATTCGAGTTTTAAGTGTTCATCGACTTCTGAAAGAACACGTTAAGTTTATAATATAGTAAAAATAATATACTTTACCTCCTTAGGTTTTATATTATTACACTTAATTTTTATAGTACTAACATATATTATCAATATCATAATTATAAAAGTTTAAAATAAAAATTTGACACCACAATACATTGTAAATAATGATCAATCCTAAAGAACTTAAATAATAGATAACTACTTAGTTTTAAAATCGTTTTGGATCAATCTCAAAACCTGGGGAGGAATATCAAAATAAAATTAGAAATTTGTAATCTAAGAATTTGATATGACTCCTATAGATCTTTTAAAATTTATGCT
>WSSedL1CaDRAFT_10000892_pt1 | contig 19395 bp, 14 predicted proteins | sample WetSurSL1Cattail_FD_9464 | JGI IMG/M metagenome (IMG submission 9464)
TCCGTCAGCCCAGCCAAATCCAATTTCTTCTTTCATAGGCTTGCCGGTAAACTCCAGCCATGCTTTATTAAACCAGTTACATTGAGCGTCAATACCAGAGCGCCAAATTAAAGCAGGCGCATTATCTAATACTCTTAAATACGTATCGCGCGATTTTATTAATTCATTTTCGGCAATTCTTTGATTTGTTATATCTCTAAAACTCCAGACTTTACCCGCCGCCTTATTATTTATTATTAGCGGTTTTGCATACTGCTCAAATATTCTGCCGTCAATAAGCTTTATAAAATCAAGGCTTGTCTCTTCTAAATTTGCATTACGACGTTTTACTAATGGGACAAATATTTCCGGTTCAATTAATTGATCGAGCACATGTTCAATCAGTTTATCGTTATTCTTTAGCTCTGCCAGTTCTGGCGGAATAGCCCACAGTTCTAAAAACTTTTTATTATACGCTTTAATTTTTTTATTTACGTCAATTGTAAGTATTCCGTCTTCAACAGAATCAAGAATTGAGTCTAATAGTTGATAAGATTTTTTAAATTTGTCTTCAAATAATTTACCGCGTTTAACAGCTATGACAACAAAAAGCGTCAGCGGAGCAAATATTATTATCCCCAGCATTTGACCAATCCATGCCGCTTCAAACTCTTTTAGATAGGCGGGAATACTAGTTCCCTGCGCAACAAACACATATGCAATTGTTCCGCCAATTATTGGAATAGCAAAAGATGGCAATACAACAATGCCCGCAATATTTTTTATGTCGGCAAGATACTCCGTTTGTTTTAAGTACTTCCGTATTATTATAGCAGCTCCTGCCGCGACAAAAATATTAACCGCATAAGCGCAAACGTTCGATTTCCCCAAAACTCCAAATTGCCAATCGACAACAATTTCAGCGATAAAACTGGCAAGCATATAAACGGGAAAATTTTTCTTTTTGCATAATAGCAGCGCTGCATACATAAACCCAATAAGCGGCCATATTACATAGCTTGCTTCATTTTCTATTTGAGATAAATGCCCAGCTTCGCACAATACAAGGTTTGCGCCAAAGTAAATAATTATTTTGGTTAATGTCGGGTATTTATTCCAGTTAAATATTTTATAAAAATCCATGTTACTTTTATCGCTCTCTCTCTCTGAAAAAAACAGACGCTTCCTTAGCGTAAGAAATAATCCGGTTATTTTATACTAAGCCAAGATCTAAAATATGACCGATTATTTTGGCTTTTTGAATCGGCTTTACTATATATGAAGAACATCCGCCCTTATAGTATGCGTCTATTACTTCTTTGGGAGTATCTAAAGCTGTAATCATCACAATTTTAGCTTCGTCTTTTGGCGATACTCCATGCTCTTTTTCTTTTTGTCTGATTATCTTAAGCGCTTCGCGGCCATCCATCTCAGGCATCATTATGTCTAAGCAAATAAGATCATATTGCGAGCCCTCGTCTTTTGCAAAACAAAAAGCTTCTACAGCCTCTTTACCGTTTACTACGGTATCGCAGCTGCCAAACGGAGAAAGGATTTTTTTCAATATTGTTCGGCTTATAAAATCATCTTCAACTATTAATGTTTTCATGTTTAACTCTGTTATTATTTTGATAAATTAATTGGCGCTTGATTGTTTATTTTTTTTAGGGCTTTCGTTTTTTCGCTGAAGCTCTAATACGACATGAAAAATTGTTCCCTTGCCTTCTTCGCTTTCTATCCATATTCTACCGTTCATCAGTTCTACTAATTTTTTAACTATGGTTAAACCCAACCCGGATCCGGAGTATTTACGCGTGCTTGAACCGTCAACCTGAGTAAAACTCTCAAATACTAATTCCTGCTTTTCAGGCGGAATTCCAATTCCGGTATCTGTTACAATTAAATGCGCAAAAAAATCTTTATAATTATTAAGCGAATGATTAAATGTTATATCATTCAATATTTTTATGCTGATGCTTCCAGCCTTAGTAAATTTATTTGCGTTGCTTAATAAATTGGAAAATATCTGCTTTATTTTTCTTGAATCGGCATATAGTTCTTTTGGGAAAAGCGGATCTATATCTAAAGTCAGATTAATTCCTCTTTTCCTTAATATTGTTTGATACGGCTGAATTATTTCGTCTAATGCGTCATTGAGAACGAAATCAGTCCGTTCTAATTTCTCTTTACCCAATTCTATTTTTGAAAAATCGAGCAGGTTGTTCAGCAATTCTAACAAAGTTTGCGATGCATGTTTAAGCATTTCAAGGTATTCAAGCTGTTCTTCGTTCAGCTCTGTATCATACATAAGATCGGTCAGCCCCATTATTCCATTTAACGGAGTGCGTATTTCATGCGACATGATCGAAAGGAAATTACTCTTAGCGTCGCTTGCGCTTTCGGCAAATTTCTTCGCCTTCTTAAGTTCTTCCACCATCAGCTTTCTGTTAGTTATATCAAGGCATATGCCTATAAATCCGGAAAAAACTCCATTCAAATTATTGAAGGGATTAGACACGCAAAATATCCATCTGTACTCTCCCAGTTTGTCCAACAGTCTAAACTCGCATTCAAAAATTTTTTGTTCTGCAACCGACTTATTAAATACTTCAAGAAATCCGGCTTTATCTTCAGGATGAATTAATTCAGTCCATCCGGTAAATATTTCCTCGTCCAATTGTCTGCCTGTAAAATTCAGCCATGTCTGGTTAAAATAATTAAACTCGCCTTCCACATTTGTTCGCCATACGGGAACGGGAAATTTTTCGAGGATATAAAGATAAAAATCTCTCGACGCAAGAGCCGCCATTTCGGCTTCTCTCCGCTTTGTGATATCTCTAAACGTTATCACCTTGCCAAGCATTTCATTTTTTTCGTTAATAATAGGAGAAATTTCTTCTTCTATAGGGATCATTTTACCCTCTTTAGACTTTAATATTTTATGATTTAAATATTCTTCCGTTGTCAGTTCTGTAAGATTATTTGAATAATGCATTAATATTTCATCCGTCTCGTCCTGGTTTGCTTCATAAATATCGCAAAGCTTTTGCCCCACGCATTTATCGGCTGGTGTTCCAATCAGTAATGCAGCAGCATTATTTACAAATTTCACCACATCATTTTCGTCTGTAGAGATTATTCCTTCTCGAATACACTTTAACGTCGACCTAAATAACAGTTCGCTCTCTTTCAGTTTCTTTTCAATTTTATTTTTGTACAAAGCGATTTCAATTGTGCTGCGTAAATCTCTTTCTTCAAAAGGTTTTAACAAATATCCATAAGGCTCTGTTATTTTTGCTCTCTGTATCGATTTATCGTCTGCCGAAGCAGTTAAGAATACGATCGGTATTGAGTTAGTTTCGTTAATAATTTCCGCCGCTTCAATTCCGTCCATTCTTCCTTTGAGCATTATGTCCATCAAAATAACATCCGGCCTTTTCTTTTCGGCCATTGCTACAGCTTCCTCGCCAGTTGGGACTGCTCCTACTACATGATAATTCATGCTTTCTAATCTGTTCTTTATATGCAGAGCGACAATTTTTTCGTCTTCCACAATCAAAACGCTTTCCTGAGCTATTTGTTCTTCATTATTCAGCATCATGATATTTCCGGTAATTTATTAGACTGTATTTTTCGGTTTGTATTAATCATTTTAAGCATGGTTCAGAACGTCTCCGGCTATGCCGCCTAAAGGCAATACTTTAGCTACGCCGCCAAGTTTAATAGCCTCTGCCGGCATTCCAAATACTACGCAGGTTTTTTCATCCTGTGCAATTGTATATGCGCCTGCTTCTTTCAATTCCGACATTCCTTTTGCTCCGTCGTCGCCCATGCCGGTCATTATAACGCCAATAGCGTTTTTCCCGGCATATCTGGCAGCTGATCTAAAAAGCACATCTACAGATGGGCGGTGCCGGCTAACCAAAGGGCCTTCCTTAACTTCCACATAATATTTTGCGCCGCTTCTTTTTAATAGCATATGCTTGTTGCCAGGAGCTATTAATGCTCTTCCGCGGATTACCGTATCGCCGTTTTCAGCTTCTTTAACAGAAATCCGGCATACTCCATCTAATCGCTTAGCAAACGCGCGAGTAAAATTTTCGGGCATATGCTGTACAATCACTATCCCTGGCGTATCTAAAGGGAACGCTTCCAAAAATTCTTTCAACGCTTCAGTCCCGCCTGTAGAAGCGCCAACTACCACGACCTTTTCAGTCGTTTCAACCATCGATTTATTATTAGATTTGGCTATTACTACATCAGCCGATAATTTCGGCTGAATTTTCATTTGCCAGACGCTTTTCTTTTTTAAGCTTGCATGCGAAGCGGCTTTAACCACATCGCATATATAAATTCTCGATTCTTCTAAAAATTGTTTCGTCCCAATTTTCGGTTTGGTTATTATTTCTACAGCTCCATATTCCAAAGCTTTAAATGCCGTTTCAGATCCTTCTCCGGCAAGGCTTGAACATATCACAACAGGAATAGGATTTTGCTCCATTATTTTTCTAAGGAAAGTAAGCCCGTCCATTTTAGGCATTTCGATATCTAAAGTAATAACGTCCGGAACAGTTTCTTGTATTTTTTTTGCGGCCACAAATGGATCAATGGCAGAACCGATTACTTCAATGTCCGGATCGCTTGACAACAGCTCGGCTAAAGTCTGTCTAACAATGGCTGAATCGTCGACTATTAAAACGCGCACTTTATTTTTTACCATACTTCGTCTCTTAATCCTAATTATATTTTCCTATACACTGTCGATGCGGCTCTTTCCAACGGAAGCGTCATGCCCATTATTGTTTCTGAATGACCGAGAAATAAATAACCACCTTTATTCAATTTACGCGCTAACTTGCCTATTACTTTTTCCTGAGTCCTTTTATCAAAATATATCAATACATTTCTACAGAATATTGCATCCATAGTTTCTCCCAGTTTATATTCTTCATCCATCAGGTTTATTTTGAAGAAACGGACGAGCGCCCTGATTTCCGGCGCTATTCTGATTGCTTTTTTCTCTGGATTTTTGCTCCTTAGCAAATATTTCTTTTTCAACGCTTCGCTTATTACTTCTACTTTTTCTTCTTCATATATTCCAAGCGACGCGGTCTTTAGCATATTAGTAGATATATCGGACGCATATATCGTAAACTTACATTCTGGATATCTTTCAATAAATTCTGACATTACTATTGCCAAAGTATACGGCTCTTCGCCCGAAGAACATCCCGCGCTCCATATATTAATATTTTTATATTTTAGGGATTCTTTTGGGATATCCAATAATATAGGGAGCGCCGTCTGCTCTAAGTATTCAAAATGAGCCGGCTCGCGAAAAAAATCCGTCTTATTTGTTGTGATAACGTCAATCAAAGGAGTCAGTTCTTCTTCAAATCCATTTTGGCTAAATAAGTAATCTACATATTCGCCAAATGACTCAAAGCCAAGATGCCTGACTCTTTTTCTTATGCGTCCCTCCAGGAGAATCTTTTTCGTATCAGCAAGATTTATTCCACAGATTCTGTATATCTCATTTCTGAGTCTATCAAAATCATTAGCGGATATTTCCTGCTTGAATATATTATTATAATCTAAATCCATACTTAAGTCAAAGTTTAGTTATAGGTAACAAAAGCATATTTATAAAGCTTCAGTCGCATTCTGTTCAGATTCCTGCATCACCAGCAGTTCTTCGCTTGTAAACACCTTGTCTATCTCCAAGATCATTATAAACTTCTCATCCTTCTTTCCCATCCCTTTCAGAAAGTCTGACTTGAACTTCGTTCCAAACCTTGGAGCCGGATCTATCTGTTCCGGTTCCAGCTCAAACACTTCCTGTACCGAGTCTGCCAACGCGCCTAACACTACCGTCTCTTCTTCCATCTCTATTTCCAGAACTATCACGCATGTGTCGGTTTTATTCTCCGTCTTACTCATGCCAAACTTCAGCCTAAGGTCTATCACCGGAACTACGCTCCCCCTTAGGTTTATTACTCCGCGCATATACTCCGGAGTCCTTGGTATTTTTGTTATTACTGTATAATCCAGAACCTCTCTTACTTTGGCCACGTCTACGGCAAACAATTCTTCATCTAACGTAAACGTAAGATATGGTCTTACTTCTATTATTCCTGATACGCTCATCGTTTTTTTTCTCCGTTTTTCGCTTAATATCTTTCGAATTCGCTTTCATGGTCGTCTATTGCCGATTCCATGTTCAACTTATATCCGCCTGGCTTTACGTCTCCGCTTCCGCCTGTCGGTCTTACGTTTGACGCTATTTTTGTTGCGCTTTGTTTGCTCTGCGTTGTTGTCGCTATTCTTCTTGACGAACCTGACACTCTAAAGAACTTCATTATCTCCTGCAATTGTTCTGCCTGCTGCGTCAGGTTACCTGCCGTTGAAGACAGTTCCTCTGAAGCCGCCGCATTCTGCTGTATTACCTGATCTAACTGTTGTATCGCCTGGTTTATCTGCATTGCGCCTGAATTCTGTTCGTTGCTGGCTGCGGTTATTTCCTGTACCAACTCCGACGTCTTCGTTATATCTGGCACTAACTTCGACAGCATATCGCCTGCGTTCTCCGCTACTTCTACGCTGGCTGCTGATAGTTTATTTATTTCTGCCGCCGCCGTCTGGCTTCTCTCTGCAAGCTTCCTTACCTCTGAGGCTACCACTGCAAAGCCTTTCCCATGTTCGCCTGCTCTGGCTGCTTCTATGGCTGCGTTTAGAGCCAGCAGATTTGTTTGTCTGGCTATCTCTTCTATTATGGATATCTTTCCTGCTATCTCTTTCATCGCCGTTACTGTTTCTGTTACCGCCTTGCCGCCTGTCTTGGCGTTCTCGGCCGACTGAAGCGCTATCTTTTCTGTCTGTAATGCGTTCTCTGCATTCTGTTTTATGTTCGACGTCATTTGTTCCATTGACGACGACGCTTCCTGCGCTGACGAAGCCTGTTTATTAGCTCCCTGGGATATCTGGTCTGCGCTGCCGCTTAGTTCCTGACTTCCATGCGTTACGTTATCGGCTGAGCCTTTTACTTTCTCTACTACCTCGATTAGTCCGTTTATCATTTTGCTCAGCGCGCGCATTAGTTTATCCTGCTGCGAACGCTCTTTGGCTGTTACTTCCAGGTTCCCTGACGCTATCTCTTCGGCTACATAGGTAATCTCGTCCATTGAATCGATCAAAACATTTAAGTTGTTTTTTATCTCGTTAAAATCGCCTTTATAATTATCTTTTATTTTTGAAGGAACATCGCCTTTTGAAATCCGGTCTATATATTCTGCAGCTACATTCAACGGACCTATTACAGCGTCTAACGTATTATTAATACCTTCTACTACTAACCTAAAATCGCCTATATGCTTTGTTGCATCCGCTCTAGAAGCGAGCTTGCCTTCTACTGCCGAAGCGGATAGCATTTTTGCATCGCTTACTAAAAGGTCAACTGCGCTAATACATCCATTTAGATTATTTTTTATTTCGTTAAAATCGCCTTCATAATTGTCTGTAATTTTAGCAGGAATATCGCCTTTACTTATTCTATCAATATACTCTGCCGCTACGTTTAATGGACTTATTACCGCGTCTAAGGTATTATTAATACCTTCTATAATTTTTCTAAAATCGCCGCCATGTTTTATTGCGTCGGCTCTTGTTGCAAGTTTGCCTTCTATAGCAGAGTTCGATAACATTTTTGTATCCGCTATTAAAGAATTAACAGCGTCAATGCATCCGTTAAGATTATTTTTTATCTCGTTAAAATCGCCTTTATAATTATCTGTAATTTTGGCAGGGATATCGCCTTTACTTATTCTATCAATATATTCTGCGGCTACGTTTAATGGGCCTATTACTGAATCAAGCGTGTTGTTAATGCCTTCTACTATTTCTTTATATCCTCCGCGGAATTTATCAGCGTTTCCTCTTGTTGCAAGCTTGCCTTCAATAGCTGATTTAGAAAGCTCTTTTCCTTCTTTAACCAATTCTTTAAGCGTTTTTACAACCTTTACAAAGCTTTTACCAAGAACGTCTTTTTCAGACCTTACAGATACTTCAACTTCTAAATCTCCATCTGCAATTTTTTCCGCTACAATAACCTGGGCTTTTACATTCTCCACCATTTTTTTAAATGCGCCCATCAGATTTCCAACTTCGTCAGTCGTAGTTTGATTTACTTCAACTTCAACATCGCCAAGCGAAACTTTATCGGCAATATCAGCCAAAGCATTAATTGGCCGGCTGACAATTTTAGATATGATAAACCCAAACCCTAAAGCTATTAATGCGCCTACAATCATGAATACTAACATAGTTGTTATAGCAGAATCCGCTAAAGAGGTATTCGTATCCGATTTAAGTTTTGCTTCCTGTTCCTTTAAATCGACTAAATCGCTTATTGCATTCATTTCTGCGCGGGAGGTGACTTCAAAGCTCCCTTTAATTAAAGCATAGGCTTCTGCCTGTTTATTATTCTTCGCTAATTCAAGCAACTTAGCTAAATCCTGCCCGCATGCGACTCTTGTTTGTTTAAATGCATCCCATGCTTTCCTAGTTTCAGAAGTAACGACGCTTTTTTCAAATCTATCTCCTAGTTGGCTTAGCGAATCCCTATAAGTCTGAATTTTATCAACATACTTATTGATCTCGCTTTCATTTTTGGTAAGTAATATTTCTCTTGAATTAACTCTAACCCGTTGAAAATAAGTAGCCATATCTCCCATTATTGAAAGAGGCATCGTTGCGTTAGAATAAAGCTCCACATCGCTTTTTTCAATTTGCTTTAAATTTGATATGCCAACATAACCAATGACGACTGCTATAATAGCCACTATGGAAAATGAAGCCAAAAGCTTAGAGCTAATTTTCAGATTATAAAACCATTTCATATGTTTTTCTCCTTGAATTACTACCTATATCTCTTTAGATATACTAATTAATATTATTGATAAACGCTGTTCCCTTTTAAGATGCTTAATGTATTTGCAATAATTGATTGCGGATTTTCGCTGATCGGTTCGCCATGACCTGGATAAACAATGTTTACTTTAAGCTTTGCTAATTTCTCTATTGTTTCGATGTATTCATCAGTATATGTGCTATCCTTAGAATATACTCTTATGGAAGTATCGCCGGTAAACAGTATTTTTTCTCCGGCGCAATAAATACATATAGAATCCGACGAATGACCAGGGCTATGTATAATCTGAAAATAATCGTCGCCAAGACGAATCATTTCATTATCGGTTAAAAGTCTATCTACGCCCGGCACTTTTATATATGATAGTACTTCGGCTGAATATTTTTTCTTTAGTTCTTTAAGCGCGCCAATATGATCAAAATGCGTATGAGTCAGTAGGACTTTTTCAAGCGGCCTTTTACCGACTCCTTTGTTAGTCCTCTCTATTTCGTTTATAATATAGTCGTCAGAACCGGTATCAACCAGCGCATTGACGTCTTCCAATTTGTTCCACGTTCCTAAAATGAGGTACGAATTGCTGCTGTAAAGATTAGGATTAGTATTTAATCTTATAACTTTCATATTTTTATATTTCTCATAATTTTCTAAATATTTGCGCATCGGATACAACCTGTTCAAACATATTTTCTAATTCGCCTGGAAGTTTTTGTGTTTGTTCCCATGCAATTAACCCGTCAGGAGCAAGGGAATGATGGAACATTTTTATTATTTCAATCCTTTCAGACTGCTGGAAATGTAGCAGCACATTTTTACATAAAATCAAACTATAACTATCGCCTATCGGTTGGAGAGAGAGGAGATCATGTTTCTGAAACTGAACCCTGTCTCTTATCAAACTAATTACTCGGAATCCGCCTTGGACTCCGTCAACTTTTTCAAAATACTTTTGGAATATATCTTCTGGAATTCTTTTTGTTTCTTCATCAGAGTAAATGCCTTCTTTTATAATTGAGCCAAACATATCGCATTCGTCAATATCGGAAGCTGTGATATACAAATTTTTAAAAGCGAAAGAACCCATAGTTTCTGCAAGCACAATTGCAAGCGTATAAGGCTCGGGTCCCATAGCGCAGCCGGCGTCCCATACTCTTACCCTGCTTCTTCCGCTCATTTCCGGAACAAATATTTTGGCCACGTGGTCTATAGTATGTAAATCTCTAAAGAAAAATGTAAACGCCATTTTACTACTTATATTTAAATTTGTTAATTTCTATTTCTTTCTTCTAATTCTTCTTTCTCAACAATCTTTGCCGCGTCAAGAATAAGCGCAACCGTGCCGTCGCCTAATATTGTAGCTCCAGAAATGCCTTCTATATTTTTGTACATTTTGCCAAGCGTTTTTAATACTGTCTGGTGCTGGCCTATTACTTTATCAACCACGAATCCGAATCTGTTCCCTTTTATTCCAACAATTACAACTTGCTGAACTGAAGGCGGAGCGCTCGATATTGAGAATCGCTCTCTTAAGTTTATATAAGGAACTATTTCTTCGCGGATGCTTACTATATGTCTGCCATGCGCATTATTGATATCGGCATCTGTTAATTCAATACATTCTTCAACTGACGACAAAGGTATCACATAAAAATCTTCGTCTATCTGTATAAGCAACCCGTCAATTATTGCAAGAGTTAAAGGAAGCTTAAGAATGATAGTAGAACCTTTCCCTTTTTTGCTTTCAACTTCAACTGCGCCTCTTAGCGAATCGATCGCTTTGCCCACAACGTCCATTCCTACGCCTCGGCCAGAAACATTTGTCACTTCCGTTGCGGTCGAAAATCCGGGCGCAAAAATCAGTTCATAAATTTCTGAATCTGACAGTTCCACATTTTCGGATATGAGCCCCATTGATATAGCTTTTGCTCTAATTTTTTCTTTATCCATACCGGCGCCGTCATCGCTAATTTTTATTAGTACGCTTCCGCCGGATTGAGTTGCCGAAAGCCGAACTTCGCCAGTTCTTGGTTTGCCAATCTTTTCTCTTTCATCAGGCGTTTCAATACCATGGTCAATACTGTTTCTTATAATATGAACAAGCGGATCGCTTAATTTTTCAATTACGGTTTTATCTAATTCAGTCTCTGCTCCGTCGGTTGTTAGCTCAACTTCCTTATTCAGGTCTTTAGATAAATCACGTACTAAGCGTTTGAACTTGCTGAAAGTTGAACCAATAGGAAGCATCCTGATATTTAACGCGCTATCTCTTAACGACCATGTAAGGCGTTCAACTTCTTCGGAAAGAGAAACCATATTAGGATCGTTTGCCTTCAAAGCTATCTGGCTTAAGCGCGCCTGAACTATTACAAGTTCGCCCACAAGATTAACAAGCTCGTCTAATTTGTCTGCGCTTACTCTAATGCTTGATGCCGCGTCGTTTTCTCCATGCCCTTCGGCATGTTTAGTTTTTTTATTTTCGTGTTTTACAAGAGCGCTTGCAGCTTCATGCACAGCCGCCGGTTTATATGTTTTTAAAAAGTCCTCTACGCTATATTTATCTGACAACGCATTTTCATAAATCGCTTTTTCAAGATTGCGGAAATCTTCGTCTCCATTAAGCTTAATTACATCGTCAATATTTTCAATTATAATTTCGCATTGATCTTCCACAAAAATAAAAACGTCCTTTATAGCGTCTATTCCTTTATCTGTCTTGAGAATAAGATCCCAGGAGAAATAGCATTTTTCGGGGTCTATTTCTTCAAGGCTGGGAATTTTTTTTGTGTTTGCTATAATTATTGCGCGGCCGAGTTCTCTTAATTCATTTAGTAAAAGTATTGGGTTGTTTCCCGTCATAAATATTTCTTCTGCTGGACGGAAAATAACGTGAAAGATTTCTTCTTTTGCAGTTCCCTGCTGAACATTACTCAAATTTTGAGAAGACGCGGCTGCCTCTTGTTTTTTGGGAGGTTTGCTCACAGCATTAGTCATGCTTTTAAAAGACATAAGGATTTCTTTTGACTTTTCCTCGTCAATATCCCGTTCGCCTTCAGACTGAGCCAGCATTATAGAAATTAGATCTCGCGCGCCCAAAGTCAGGTCAATAATTTCTTTGGTTATTTTTATCTCTCCATTACGAATATGATCATAAGCTGATTCTATATCATGCGTAAACATAGTGATGTCATCGAATCCGAACATAGCCGCAGAACCTTTAATTGTATGGAGCGCGCGAAAAACTTTTGCTATCAGTTCGCTGTCTTCAGGATCATGCTCAAGAGAAAGAAGCGTCAGTTCAAGTTCAGACAATAACTCTGCAGCTTCTTCCTTAAATGCTTGTTTATGGGCGTCAATCATCCTATCACCTTTTTGGTTACAGCCAATAATTGCTCTTGTTTAAACGGTTTTACTATCCAGCCGGTAGCTCCGGCTGTTTTGCCTTCCATTTTCTTTTCTCCCTGCGATTCCGTCGTAAGCATAATTATCGGTAAAAACTTACGCGCAGCGTCTTGTCTTACATTTTTTATTAATTCTATCCCATCCATATTTGGCATATTGAGATCAGTAATAATTAAATCTAAAACGCGTCCCTGCATTTTAGTTAATGCGTCTTTACCGTCGCACGCTTCAATAACATCGTAGCCGGCCTCCTTGAGAGTAAATGCCACCATTTGCCTTACGCTTGCCGAGTCGTCTACTGTCATTATTGTTTTTCCCATTTTAGTCTTCTCCTCTTTCAGTTTCTAAGCTTGGGCTAATGTTTAACCACTTATAAAAAGGACATCCAGATTCTCTCATCAGCTGCAAAAAGCTTTCGGGATGTTTTTCCTCAACCTCGGCTCCTTTGTTTTGCGACGAAGCTGATTTATGCAAAGCTATAAGCAGTTGCAAATAAGAAAGATCGAATGACGTTACTTTTCCATGATTAACAATCAAGCTTTCCGTTTTATTAATTGAATTTAAAAAAGATTCTTTAACTGGTAATATTTCCTGAATCATCATAGAACCGTCAAAGTTTATTTTACCGGTAGCGCCGGTTTCGTCAATTATTGCTTCATACATAGTTTTACTCATTAAAATAGGTCTACGTTATCGCCGAAGTTATCTTCGGAATTTGTTATGGTTCCAGCCGATTTTTCTTCCGCCGTTTTATACTCTTTATTTGAAAACTTTTTGTGTATCTCCCGCTCGCTGTCCATTGTATATTTGGTTTCCAGCCCGTCAATACTTTTTTTCTTATCCGTTCTTTTTCCCACTTTTTTAATCAGTTCGGAACCAATCCTGTCGAGATCATTTAATATTTCTTCAGTCATCGCCTGTGTCTGGCGATGAATTTTTATTCCTTCCACAGTTGCATTAATCTCTTCCTTGAGGCTGTTTACAGACAATTTTAGTTTTGTGATCGATGACTTAGCATCTGTTTCAGATCCGATAATTGAATTGATTAATCCCATAACGCGGGCGTTTGTTTCTGTCAAATCCTCGCTTCCATTGTCGCTATTAGCCAGTTCAAGCCCAGTTTTTAACGACTTAGATATCGATCGGATATCTAATAAAATTTGTGATGCTCCGACTGTTTGCGATTTGGCGTCTATCGAAAGACGTTGAATAGATTCTGCAAGAACTCCAAGAGATAAACCGTTCATGCCTGTATGAGCCGCCTTTATCCGCGCATTTAGCGCAATAATTTCTATCTCGCTTCCTATCTCTTCTATTTCAAAAACATATTCGGATAAATCTTCAACGATCTCGACAATTGATTTTATCGAATTCGCAAGGCTCAGGCCGATTTCGTTATTCCTATTCATGCTAGCAAGTATGGTAGATAATTCTTCATTTACTTTGCCCAACGAGGCTCCTTTTGAGTCCCCTTCATCGCCTAACAAATTCACTATATCAGAAAAAATATCATTAACATTATCGCCTACGTCTTTAATTCGGGAAACTATATTTTCAACTGCTCCGACAAATTCGTTTGACGAGTTTGCTAATTGATCAGACTGTAATTCGCATATATCTCTTATCTTGCCTAATTTTTCATTTGAGACGCCATCCCCGGTTCCTTGGCGCGTTTCATAATTTACTTGTTCCGATATACTCTCCAGCGCTTCATGCACATGTTCCATCTGTTGACGCGTTATATCGTGAAATTGAATTAGCGTAACTACTTCGCTGATGTTTTTTGATACGCTGTTTGCGCTTTGCGATATTCTTCCTACCTGTAACGAGCATTGGTTATATTTGTCTTCAAATGCTTCTAGAGCAAGTTTTGTATTATTCAAAATTGCATCTGATTCAAGATTTTGATCCTTTTCCAAGTTTTTCAATTCCTTAGTCGTTTTATTTATTTCGTTAAGCAGAAATGTCGCTTTTTGAGAAATAACTACGACTTTATCATTTATTTGGTTTGATAACTTTTCTACATTCTCCGCTAAAGTGTTAAACCCTTTATCGTCATCCCCTAGCCTTGAGCTTTCAATCTTGGTTGAAATTCCCAACATTCTAAGTTGTCTTGTTATTTTTTTAAATCCGTCTAATCCGTCAAGTATCAACTCGACATGCGACGAAATAGCGGATAATTCCTCTTTGTCTTCTTTGATATCATTCGCCGAAGCCATAAGGCTATCGCTGAATTTTTTTAACATCCAGTTAATTTCTGTAATGCCGTTTGATAGAGTATTTGCCGATATGCCGGAAGCGGCTATTGAAGCTTCTGAAGATAATTGACGCGAGTTAGTTAGAAAGGATTGTAGCTTCCCTCCAATTTCAAGAAATTCCTGCTCTGAGTTTTGTGTAATTTGACTTACGCTACTGCTAATATCCCTCAGATAATTACCAAGATATTCTATCTCGAAATTTCTTTCAGCAGTTCTGCTATTCCCAGATATTTTATTTAAGCTGTGTGTGCTCAAAACCTTGCCCATCCATTAAATTTTAAAAATTACAAATGCTCAACAACGTTTAATCAGGAATAAGTTTAAGATGCCTAAATTGTATGATACAAGTTTGTAATTAAAAATCTGGAATGGAATACAAGGAAATCGCTATTTTATATACCAATAGTTAGGTATATTTGGCAGAGAGACCGTTAAAGCTACTCTTTTACAAGCCCCTCTTTAACGGCATAAAAAACAAGCTCTGCAGTGTTTTTAAGCCCCAATTTCTCAAGAATGTTTTTGCGGTGCTGCCCTACTGTAAAATAACTAATGAACAAAGTCTCGGCAATTTCCTGGCTGGTTAAGCCTTTTGCCAATAATTTTAATATCTCTTTTTCGCGATTAGTGATGTGAATTTTTTCATGTTCTTCAGATTTTTGCGCTTTTAGATGCATCCCCTTAAATACTATCTGAGAAACTTTTTCGCTAAAGTAATCTCGCCCTTCGGATAATTCTTTTATGGCTAGTAAAAATTCTTCCATGTCGGACATTTTAAAAATATACCCGTTAATTCCTGCCGAAATAGCGTCTACTATATAGTTCTCCTGCTCATACATTGTAAGCATTAAAATTCTGACTTTCTTGTCGAATTTTCGTATAGCTCTTGCGGCTTCTATTCCGTTCATTTTTGGCATATTTATATCAAGAATAACAATATCTGGTTGTAATTTCTTTACTAACGCAATAACTTCTTCGCCGTCGCCCGCCTCTCCAAGTATCTTAATAGATTTATCTGTCTGAAGAACTATTTTTAATCCGTCGCGTAATATTGCGTGATCGTCTGCTAATAATATTTTAACTAATTTCATGCTATATCCTTCACTGGTATATCAATAGTTATTTCTGTTCCATTTCCGGATCTGGAATCAAATTGAACATTTCCGCCAAGCATACTAACCCTTTCTTTTATGCTTATCAAACCAAAGGCCTTTCTGCTTTTTGCATTGGAAGCTCCGTCTAAATCAAACCCAATGCCGTTGTCTTTTATACTTATTTCTAAATTATCGCCGCCAAGAAATACGTTAACCTCTGCTTCTGTAGCCTGAGAATGTTTTACGGCATTATTTAAAGCCTCTTGCACAATCCGGTACAAATATAATTTAATTTTGGGATCCATATCGCCATTTATTTCATTCGCATTGAGTTTTGTTTTTATATTTGAGGATTCCATCACTTCGGCGCATAAAACTTTTAGAGCCGGAACAAGTCCGTAATTATCTAAAAAAGCCGGATGAAGAGCATAAATAATATCTTTCAGATCTCGCCCTGCCTGAGTAAGAAGATCTTTAATTTTTCCTAACGGCGGGAAATCTCCTCCTGAAGTTTTTTCAAAAACTTCAATATTCAGTTTAACTGCGGAAATCAACTGACCAATTCCGTCATGCAGCTCTCTTGATATGCGCCCTCTTTCTTCTTCAAGTTTTTCAATAATCAGGGAGGAGCCTATTTTGCTTTCCATAAGTTCCAGATTGGCTTCTTCCGTTTTCATCTTGTCGGTAATATCTTCAACCATATTAATTATCCGGAATACTTTTCCTTTATCGTTAACTACGCCGTAGAAGTGGAAAACGAGCAAAACGCCGTCATTTCTTTTTATGTTCAGGTATTCCATTGGATCAAAGTAAAGCGGTTTGGTTTTGAATGAATCGCCGTTTTCAAGAAGCCCCTTAATTTTTTCCATATAGCCATAGCGCTGCATTGTTTTATCGGTAAACAAGTTATAATTTATTTGTTCAATATCCTGCAATTTAAGCTGCCAGATATTTTCCCAAGCCTTGTTTACATAAAGAGCCTCTCCGTGAGTATTAAAATTTGCAATTGCAATTGATGATTGCGCAATAAGGGATCTGAGTTCGGCGGTTCTTTCAGCCACTCTCATCTCTAATTCATCATGCGCTTTAAGCAGAGCAGTTTCATCTTCTTTTCTCTTCGTTATATCGCGTATGATGAGGGTAAAATGATTCTTTTTATTTGCATTCCATTGTGAAAATGAAAACTCAACCGGGAAACCAATCCCATTTTTTTTCTTTGCAGTAAGTTCAATTGTATCGGACGAAACATATTTGCCGGCCTCCATAAACCGCTTTACTCCTTCGGCAAGGTGATTTATAAAAACGTCAGGAAGAATTTTTTTAACGCTTTCTCCGTTAAGTTCCCATTCCTCATAATTAAACATTTGCATTGTTTTATTATTGCAGGAAGTAATTAAACCGTTTTCGTCAAGCGTAAGAGCTGCGTCTTTAGCCGTTAGGAATAAAGTGCGGTATTTTATTTCGCTTTCAGAAAGCTTTGTTTCCATACGCGATTTGTATAACGCAATTTCTATAGTGCTCTGGAGGTCTTTAACTTCAAATGGTTTTATTATATAACCGTATGGCTCGGTTAATTTTGCTCTCTGTATGGTATTGTCATCGGAGTGAGCCGTAAGAAATACGATTGGAATACTGAGATTGGCTTTTATTTCTTCAGCTGCTACAATTCCATCGCTTTTCCCTTTCAGTATTATATCCATAAGAATAAGATCTGGTTTGCTAGCTATAGCTTCCCTTATACATGCGTCCGCAGTTGCTACCACGCCAACTACGTCGTGCCCTAAATTAATAAGCCTTCGTTTAATGTCGAGGGCTACAATTGTTTCATCTTCTGCTATAAGTATTCTTGCTTTTTCCATTATATTAACCGCTATATTTTACCAGATGTCATTTTTCATCAACGGAAAATATAATTGTATATTCCGTTCCCTCTTTTCTGCTTAATTCAATTTGCCCGTCTAATTGCTCAACTAAACTATTTACCAACTGGAGACCAAGTGATTTAGTATTTCTGAAATCTATAGATTCTGACATGCCTACTCCATCGTCCTTCAAGATCAGATGGAAAGAACCGTTTGCGCCGCCATGCATTTTTATAGATATAATTCCGGAACCCCGATCGGTAAAAGCATATTTTAATGAATTTGAAACTACTTCATTTATGATGAGTCCAAGAGGGATGGCTGATTCAATTGAAAAGCTCACATTCTCGATTTCTACATTTATTATCACGCTCCGCTGGTTTCGTTTATATGTTCTGAGAAGATAGTTTGTTATATCCTTAATATACTCCTGAACGTTTATCTTAGAGAAATTTTCCGACTGGTATAATCTTTCGTGTATCAGCGCCATAGACCTTATTCTGTTGAGGCTGTCGTTAAAAAGCTCTCTTGATTCTTCGTCATGTATATACTCAGATTGAAGATTTAAAAGGCTCGATATAATCTGTAGATTATTTTTTACTCTGTGGTGAATTTCTTTAAGCAGAATTTCTTTTTCTTTTAACGACGCTTTTATATTTTCTTCCGCATTCTTTCGTTCAGTAATATCAAAAAACGAAATAAGAATTCTTTTTAATGTCTTTTCGTAGCCTGGAGTAGCCTGCACTCTTATTATAACAAATTTTCGATTCCCGGCTAAATCCAGAAAGGATATTTCGTTTTCATATCTTGTATCGCCCTGCGCAAACGCTATCATTTCTTCCTTATAAACATTAAACGATTCTTTCATAAGGAACGACGGCAGATTGCCAGGCAGTTCATTAGTAACAGCTTTAAAAAAGCTGAGACTTTCTTTATTTGTATCTATGATCTTAACATAAGAGGCGCACAGCTTTAGTTCGTCAGGGCGCTCTTCAAAGTATTCTGCAAAATTAGAGACGCCAGCCGAGCGAAGTTTGTTGAAATATTTCTTTAGTCCGGAAAAGTCTTCTTCCCAGATAGGAATTGGCGAGTCGTTAAAGAGGCTTATAAATCTTTCTTCGCTTTTAGTTAAAGCTTCTTCCGATAGTTTCCGTTCTGTTATATCCAGCACGTTAATAATTCTGTACAATAAATTTCCATTGGCATCATTTACCGTTGTAATGCTTTGAAGCGCTGGGAAAGTGGAACCGTCTTTTTTAAGATGAACGGACTCAAAATTATAATTTTCTTTTTTATTTGATTCTGCAATATGTCTCTTTAACTCTCCTCGTTTTCCCGGCGCCATTACGTCGTTTAGCGAAGCGTTAGCAAGTTCATTTTTTTCATATCCATGCATTTGGGCAAAAGCCGGATTCATCATATCTATTATTTCATTTTCATGCTCCAATACAGCTATACCCCACTGAGCATGTTCAAAAATATTAGCCCATTTTTTTAAAATCTCTCCTGCAAATTTTCGCCCTGTTATATTATGGAATACAACCTGAATAACTTTTGCGCCTTCAACTACGTCGGCAGAAGTATTCACAATTACTGTTCTTATTTTCCCCAACTTTGTTTTTACTTCTGCTTCAATGCCCGGTTCGTCTAAGCAGGTTATCTCTTTAAATTCTTTATTGTTATAATTAAAGTTATTAATTTTACATAATTCCGCCAGCGTTCCTTTCAGAATTTCTTCTTCCGTCTTTTCATATAGATTCTGGGCGGCTCTGTTGCATTTAATGATTTTCCCTGTTTCTATATCAGCCCAGACTATCCCGTCATGCGCATTCTCGAAGGCGAGCCTGAATTTTATTTCATTTTCCAGCAATTTTTTAGTTAGC
>WSSedL1CaDRAFT_10000893_pt1 | contig 19393 bp, 18 predicted proteins | sample WetSurSL1Cattail_FD_9464 | JGI IMG/M metagenome (IMG submission 9464)
GCTCCATGGGGGAACCCTCGGCCGGTCTGTTGCTGGCGGGGGGGCTGTTGCTGCTGGTGTTGCGCATCATCTCGTGGCATATCCCGGTGGCGATGTTGGGCACCCTGGCGGCACTGGCGGCCATTTCCAGTGCATTGGACCCCTCCCGGTTTGCCTCCATGCCCATTCACATGCTGTCGGGGGCCACCTTGCTTGGCGCCTTCTTTATTGCCACGGACTACGTGACCTCCCCCGTATCGCGCAGTGGACAGTTGCTGTTTGGCGCCGGTATTGGTGCCCTCACCTGGGTGATCCGGGCGTTGGGTGGTTACCCGGAGGGTGTGGCCTTCGCCGTGGTGTTGATGAATGCCATGGTGCCGCTGATTGACCGGGCTTTGCGTCCCCGCGTGTTTGGCCGCAGTCGGCTTGGTAAATCGCTCACTGCCAAGAAACAACCCAAGATCCACATATGAACGCCACTGATCACACGCCCATGTCGGTTCCCGAGGCATCTTTATCAGAGCGCTTCGCCAAACTCATGGCGCTTGGCGGAGCCAAACATGCTGTGGTGCTGGGTGGGTTTTCGCTGGCGGCCACCTTGCTGCTGACCGTGGCCTACAGTTTGACCAAGGAACCCATCGAACAAAGCGCCCTGGAAGACCTGCGCCATTCTCTGGAACAGGTGATTCCAGCCAGCATCCATGACAACAACCCGGCGGCAGACACCTTGCAGTTGCAAGTGGACGGCGCACCGCTGCTGGTGTACCGGGCGCGCCAAGCTGGTCAAATCACGGGCGTGGCTTTCGAAACCGGCACCAAAGGTTACAGCGGTGAGATCCGAATTTTGCTGGGCATTGACCAGAACGGCAAACTGCTGGGTGTGCGGGTGCTGCACCACACCGAAACCCCCGGCCTGGGCGACAAGATTGAAGTCACCCGAACGGACTGGATCACCCGTTTCACCGGACGCTCTTTAAACGACCCACCCGAAGAGAAGTGGGCCGTGAAGAAAGACGGCGGTCCGTTCGACCAATTTGCCGGAGCCACCATCACACCGCGCGCGGTGGTCAACGGCGTGCGCGACGGGCTGCGACTGTTCGCAGCCCACCGTGAAACCCTATTGCAGGAGGCCAAACCATGAGTCAAGTTCGCGACATCATTTCTGACGGCGTGTGGCGCAATAACGTGGTGTTCAGCCAGATGTTGTCGCTATGCCCGACGCTGGCCGTCACCTCGGCGGCAACCCAGGGCTTGGGCATGGGTGCCGCCACCATGGCGGTTCTGATTGCGTCCAACGCGCTGGTGGCTTTGTTGCGCGGCCTGATCACCGATGAGGTTCGTATCCCGGCCTTTGTGCTGATCATCGCCACTTTGGTCACGATTGTTGACTTGGCCATGAACGCCTGGTTGCACGAGTTGCACAAGGTGCTGGGCTTGTTCATCCCGCTGATTGTGGTGAACTGCCTGATTCTGGGGCGGGCCGAATCCTTTGCCTGCAAAAACAGCGTGGCCTTGTCTGCGCTGGATGGCTTGGCGATGGGCGCGGGCTTCACCCTGGCGTTGACTTTGATGGGTGCGTTGCGCGAAATAGGAGGCACCGGCAAAGTGTTCTCGGGCGCGGCCAACTTGTTGGGTCCCGCCATGGGCGTGCTGGAGACCCGGGTGTACCCAGGTGACGGGGCGCTGGTGATGATTTTGCCCGCAGGTGGCTTCATCGTACTGGGGCTGATGATTGCAGCCAAACGCGCGCTGGACGCACGCAAAAAGGCGCCACATCCAGCACCTGCGTCGATAGAAGCCGCGTCAACTCTGGCCGCCGCATCATGAAAGTCAGTGTCACTTACGCCCTGCCCGACCGCCAAACCTGGCTGGATGTGGAGGTGCCCGAACAGGCGACCGTGCGCGACGCCATTGAACTCAGCGGCATCACCCGCCGCTTTCCGGCGCTGGACCTCACAACCCAGAAAGTGGGCATCTTCAGCAAGACGGTGTCACTGGAGGCGCGACTGGAGCCCGGCCAGCGCGTGGAGATTTACCGTCCCATCACCGCTGACCCGGCGGCACTGCGTGGTGACGCTAGCGATGACGATTGACCACTCGCCGGTAGGGCATCGCTCCTAGGAAATATTAACAAAAATGGCCTCTAGCCCTTTTACCAATTGGGCTGATAGCTATATATTTCATACCAATCCACCAAAACCCGGCAGATCAGGATCAGCAACAACGAGCCGAGGCCGCGTGACACAAAACGCCCGGTCTACACACCGTTGATCAGCCATCCCCCTGGGCAGGGCTAACATACAAGTCTGCTGCCCGAGCCATCCCCCGCCAGCAAACAGCGACGGGTGGGCAGCCAACTTTTACCCTATCAAAGAGAGTTTGTATGCAATATCGTCCCCTTGGTCGTACCGGCTGGAACATCTCGACCGTCAGCTTCGGCGCCTGGGCCATTGGTGGCACCTGGGGCGATGTGGATGACACTGAATCCATGGGCGCCCTGCACCGTGCACTGGACCTGGGGGTGAACTTTTTTGACAGTGCCGACGTGTATGGTGATGGCCGCAGCGAGCGCCTGCTGGCGCAATTACGCCGTGAACGCAGCGAGCCTTTTTACATCGCCACCAAAGCCGGACGACGCCTGGACCCGCATCTGGCGTCTGGCTACAACCGAGCCAACCTGACGGCGTTTGTCGAGCGCAGTCTGGTCAATCTCAACACCGAGGCGATTGACCTGCTGCAGCTGCACTGCCCACCCACCGAGGTGTTCTACATGCCCGAGGTGTTTGCTGTGCTGGATGATCTGGTGAAAGTCGGCAAGCTGCGCCACTACGGCGTGAGTGTCGAGAAAGTGGAAGAAGCACTCAAGGCCATCGAATTTCCCGGTGTGCAAAGTGTGCAGATCATCTACAACCTGTTTCGCCAACGCCCGGCAGAGCTGTTGTTTGAGCAAACCCAAAAACGCGGCGTGGGCATCCTGGCGCGGCTGCCGTTATCTTCGGGCCTGCTCAGCGGCAAGATGAGTGCGCAAAGCACCTTTGCGCCCGACGACCACCGGCAGTTCAACCGCGAAGGTGCGGCGTTTGACCGGGGCGAAACATTCTCCGGGCTGGACTTCAATGTAGGACTACAAGCGGTAGAAGCCATGCGGCCACTGGTACCCGAGGGCTGGAGCATGGCCCAGATGGCGTTACGCTGGATCCAGATGAACCCGGCAGTGACCTGTGCGATTCCAGGTGGCAAGCGGGCGGACCAGGTGACCAACAACGTGGCAGCGGCTGATCTGCCACCCTTGACCGATGCCACCATGCAGAGCTTGGCCGACATCTACACGCGCTACGCCAAACCGCTGGTGCACCAGCGCTGGTAGACGTTTTGACGCACGCCTGAAGAGGTGTCTGCACCAGGTGTGCGGTGGCACAAACACGCGCAAAAAATCGCAAGGTCTGAGCGTGTCAAAGGCCAACGGGTTTACCCCAATGCGAATTTACATATTGATATCTGCCAAATCTCTATCACTTGATATCGGGCTAATAACGGCTGCACGGACGTACTATGAGAGTCCTCAAAATGAGGGACAACATGAGCCACCGAGTGCGGGCGGTTTCTCAGGTTCTATTTCCCGTTCAAACCAATTGTTATGGAGATACCATGAAAAATAATCGGCGTACCCTGCTTGCTACTCTGGTGGCAGCCAGCGTTGTGACGATGGCTCCCATGAGCGCATTTGCCCAAAAGAAAATTGTCCTGGGCTTCAGCCAGATTGGTGCTGAAAGTGAATGGCGCACCGCCAACACCAACTCCATCAAGGACACGGCAGCCAAAGAAGGCATCGACCTGAAATTCTCCGACGCCCAGCAAAAACAAGAAAACCAAATCAAAGCCTTGCGTTCCTTCATCGCCCAAAAGGTGGACGTGATTGCATTCGCGCCAGTGGTGGAGTCCGGCTGGGATACGGTGCTCAAAGAAATCAAGGCTGCCAAGATTCCCGTCATCCTGACCGACCGCTCGGTCGACTCCAAGGACACCTCGTTGTATGTGACCTTCATGGGCTCGGACTTCACAGAAGAAGGCCGCAAGGCAGGCCGCTGGCTGGTCGAAAAAGCAAAGACCATGAAGGGTGACATCAACGTGGTCGAATTACAAGGCACCGTGGGTTCGGGCCCGGCCATCGACCGCAAGAAAGGTTTTGAGGAAATCATCAAGGCCGAACCTCGCATCAAAATCATCCGCTCTCAAACCGGTGACTTCACTCGCGCTAAAGGCAAGGAAGTCATGGAAGCTTTCCTGAAAGCCGAAGGTAAGAAGATCAATGTGCTGTACGCCCATAACGATGACATGGCGATTGGCGCCATCCAGGCGATTGAAGAAGCGGGCCTGAAACCATCCAAAGACATCACCATCATCTCGGTGGATGCGGTCAAGGGTGCATTCGAGGCCATGATGGCTGGCAAGCTCGACGTCACGGTGGAATGCAGCCCCTTGCTCGGGCCACAGCTGATGGCAGCGGTCAAGGACCTGATGGCAGGTAAGACCTTGCCACGTCGTATCGTGACGGTAGAAGGCATCTTCCCGATGGAAGTGGCGGCCAAAGAATTCCCGAATCGGAAATACTGACAGGTCGTTGTCATTGCGGCGGTGCGCAGCAAATGCTGCGCATCCGTTTTGTAGACAAGCTGTCCAATCGGCCTGTCTGGCATGAGGTACCGGGATGAGTAAAACAAACATCACCAAGCCGCCATCGGGTCGAGGCAGTTCCGCTCCGGTATTGGAGCTAAGTGGGATCAATAAACATTTTGGCCCGGTTCAGGCGTTGCACCAGGTCAAACTGAGCCTCTATGCAGGTGAGATCCATGCGCTGATGGGGCAAAACGGCGCGGGCAAATCAACCTTGATCAAGGTGCTGACTGGTGTTTATCCAGCAGACAACGGCGACATCCGTTTACGTGGCCAACTGATTCGCCCAACGTCCACCTTACATGCCCAGCACCTGGGCATCAGCACGGTGTACCAGGAGGTCAACCTCTGCACCAACCTCTCGGTAGCAGAGAATATTTTTGCAGGTCGTTACCCGCGCCGTGGGGCCATGGGCGGCTGGTCCATTGACTGGACACGTATGCAGCAGGAGGCCAAAGACCTGTTGCAGCGGCTCAATCTGGACATCGACGTGGCACAACCGTTGTCGAGCTACTCGGTGGCGGTGCAGCAGATGGTGGCCATTGCGCGGGGGCTGAGTATTTCGGCCCAGGTGCTGATTTTGGACGAGCCCACCTCCAGCCTGGACGACGATGAAGTCGAGCGCTTGTTTGGTGTGCTGCGCCAGTTGCGTGACCAAGGCATGGCGATTTTGTTCATCACCCATTTCTTGGGTCAGATGTACGCGTTGTGTGACCACATCACGGTGTTACGCAACGGTGAACTGGTGGGCGAATACGCTGCGTCCGAGCTGGGTCAAGGCGCACTGATTGCAGCCATGGTCGGGCACGAACTGGACGCCAGCCTGGGGGCCACACCCGCTGCCCAATCGAGCACAGCGCCTACCGCTGACTGGCTCACAACACGTGGGCTGGCACGCTCCGGCAGTGTCAAACCCATGGATTTGAGTGTGCGCCAGGGCGAAGTGGTTGGCATCGGTGGCTTACTGGGCTCCGGACGCACAGAACTGGCGCGGCTGTTGTTCGGACTCGATCGCAGCGACGCTGGTGAGATTTCCTTGAATGGTCAGCTGGTGCGTATGGACTGTCCGTCTACCGCCATCAAGCTGGGCTTGGGCCTATGCCCGGAAGACCGCAAAGCCGAGGGCATCATTGCCGAGCTCTCGATACGCGAAAACATCGCGCTGGCCCTGCAAGCGCGGCAAGGACTGTGGCCATTCATCAGCCGCGCCCGTCAGACCGAGATGGCGCTGCACTATGTCAAAGCCCTGGGCATCAAGACCTCAGATGTTGACACTCCCATTGGCCAGCTCTCTGGTGGCAACCAGCAAAAGGCGGTATTGGCACGCTGGCTGGCAACCCAACCCAAACTGTTGATTCTGGACGAACCCACACGCGGCATTGACGTTGCCGCCAAGCAAGAAATCATGAACGAGATATTGACGTTGGCCAAACAGGGTATGGCGGTGTTGTTTATTTCCTCGGAAATGTCCGAGGTGGTTCGGGTGGCAGACCGCATTGTGGTCATGCGTGACCACGCCAAGATAGGTGAATTGCCAGCCGGCAGCACTGACCACGCGGTCTATGCCCTGATTGCGGAGCACGCATGAGCGCCTCTTCTGAACCCCTCTTCAAACGCCTGCTGGCGCATTCACTGTTTTGGCCACTGGTCACGCTGGCAATGATCCTGGTGGTCAACGCCAGTCTGAACCAGGGTTTTTGGGTGCTGCAATGGCGTGACGGCCACCTCTACGGCAGCCTAATCGACATCCTGAACCGCTCTGCCCCGCTGATGCTGGTGGCGCTGGGCATGACACTGGTGATTGCCACCCGAGGCATTGACATTTCAGTGGGGGCGGTGGTGGCCATCAGCGCCTCAGTGGCCGCCCTCATGATTGGTGGCACGCTGGTCATCAACAACGGTGTGCCGACCCATGTGAGCCGTTTCCCGATGCCACTGGCCATTGTGTGTGCGTTGCTGGTGGCGCTGTTTTGTGGACTCTGGAACGGTTTGCTGGTGGCCAAGATTGGCTTGCAGCCGATCATTGCCACATTGATCCTGATGGTGGCTGGGCGCGGCATTGCGCAGCTGGCCACCGGTGGGCAAATCGTCACCGTGTATTACGCGCCCTACTTCTACATTGGCAACGGCTTTTTGTGGGGCTTGCCGTTTGCCTTGTTCATTGCCGGTGGCACCTTCCTGGCGGTGCATCTGCTGGTGACACGCACGGCGCTGGGAATGTTTATTCAGGCCATCGGCATCAACCCGGCGGCTGCGCGACTGGCCGGGGTGCGTGAGCGACTGATCACCGTCTGTGTCTATGCTTTCTGCGGTCTGACAGCCGGTATTGCCGGGCTGATCATCAGCTCCAACGTCAAGAGTGCGGACGGCAACAACGCCGGCAGTCTGATGGAATTGGACGCCATTCTGGCGGTGACACTGGGTGGCACCTTGCTCAGCGGTGGTCGTTTTAACTTGGCAGGCACCATGGTCGGGGCGCTGATCATCCAAACGCTGACCTCGACCATTTATTCGATTGGTGTGCCACCCGAGATCAACCTGGTGGTTAAAGCGGTGGTGGTGTTTGTGGTGATGCTGTTGCAGTCGGCAGACTTCCGCCAGGCTGTGCGGGGCTGGGTGTTCCGACCAGATTCGAGCGGAGGCGTGGCATGAAACTCAACGCCAAATACCTGCCGCTGGTGGCCACGGTGTCGCTGTTTGTGGCGATGGCCACCTTTGGCTCGGTGTCTTACAACGGTTTTTTCTCGGCCCAGGTGTTTCTGAACCTGTTGATTGACAACGCGTTTCTGGTGATCGTGGCGGTGGGTATGACCTTTGTCATTCTCACCGGCGGCATTGATCTGTCGGTTGGCTCGGTGGTGGCGCTCAGCACCATGGTGCTGGCCGAGTTGGTGGAACACCAGCACTGGAATCTGTGGCTGGCCATTCCGCTGGTGTTGCTGATGGGCACCAGTCTGGGGGCATTCATGGGTTGGCTGATCCAGCGTTTTCGGTTGCAGCCGTTCATTGTCACGCTGGCGGGCATGTTTTTGGCGCGCGGCCTGTGTTACATCATCAGCATCGATTCGATCAGCATCACCGACGAGACCTACACCGCGCTGGCGCAAACACGTGTGCCTTTGTGGCCGGATGCGGCGCTGTCATTGAGCGCAATTTTGGCGATTCTGGTCTTGTTGGTAGGTATTTTTGTGGCGTACGGCACCGAGTTTGGTCGCACGGTCTACGCCATCGGTGGCAGCGCCCAGTCGGCCATGCTGATGGGATTGCCGGTGGCGCGCACCACCGTGTTGGTCTACAGTTTGAGTGGTTTTTGCTCCGCGCTCGGTGGGGTGGTGTTCACCTTCTACATGTTGTCGGGCTACGGTCTGCACGCCGTTGGCCTGGAGATGGACGCGATTGCAGCGGTGGTGATTGGTGGCACGTTGCTCAGTGGTGGTGTGGGTTACGTGGTGGGCACGCTGTTCGGGGTACTCGCCCTGGGCCTGATCCAGACGCTGATCATGTTTGATGGTTCACTGAGCTCCTGGTGGACACGTATCGTCATTGGCGCCTTGCTGCTGGTGTTTTGTGTGCTGCAGCGGGTGTTTGAGGCGGGGCGAAAATAACACTTTGTGTGAACTCACCGATAGTTTTGATCAGACCGTACAAGGTACGCTAGGCCAAGAGGCGCTGAAGAACAAACTGGCGCAGTTCAAACAACAGGCTGATCTGATCAAGGAATCCCTTGGCGGCCTGAAACGGGTGCGCAACATCGTCCAGTCACTCAAGGACTTTGCCCACATTGGCGAAACCGATTGGCAACTGGCTGACCTGCATGCTGGCATTGGCAGCACACTCACTATTGCCAGCGACGGAGGCATTGCCGTACGCACCCGGAACCAGCCATCGACAAGGATGGGGGCTGGTTGGAAATCAGAGACAACGGCGCGGATATCCCACCCGACATTCTGAATCGGATATTTGGCCCATTTTTCACCACCAAACCGGTGAGGCAAGGCCTCGGTTTGGGCTTATCGCGGTCCTACAACATTGTTGCCAAACACGGTGACCAATAGAAGTTGCTAGTGAACCCGGCCAGGGAACGCGTTTTACCGTGCACCAGCCCATCAAATCAAAGGCCTGAAGCGCCACTGAACGTGTAACGTCAGGCTCTCGCCGTGGCGCAACACCTGCAAGCCGGGTTGTCCTGGCGCATGGAAGGCATCAATCGGGTGAGTGATCGGCTCAAAACAAAAAGCCTGACCAAACGGTGGGCGATACAACAGGCAGTAGCCGTCGTTTGCCCCTCGGTTCTGAATGTCTGGCACCTGCAGCGTGAGTGACAAGCGATGCTCCGGCCAGACTATGCGAGCGTGCCCAGACCAGCCGGTATAGACATTGTCAACCATGTCTCCGCTGACTCCCATACCGGAGCGCGGATCCCAGCTCGCTGGAAAGTCGGTGGTGTGTTCGGTCGGCATCGGATCCGCACCACTCAACCAGACCCCTTTCACCTGTGTCGTTAACCGAGCCGTGGCTGATCGCAAAAAGAAAGGGTGTTGCCCGAGCCCGTAGGGCAGCGGCTGCGCACCTGTATGGGTCACCGTCAAGGTTTGATCCATGCCGCCATCCAGAAGCACAAAACGTTGCAAGGCGTGATAAACATAAGGATTGCCGTCAAACGCCTGCGACTCCAGCGACATTTCTATCGTATCGGGGGCAACTTGACGCAACTGCCATGGCTGCAGCCAGCCATCACCATGAATCGGGTATGGCTCACCTACCCGGTTTGGGGCCAAGGGGTAAGTTACCCCGTCATACACAAAACCACCCGCACTGATACGGTTCGACCAGGGCACCAGTGGAAACGAGGCCAAGGTGTAGCGGTCCGTGCTGCCCGCCCACGGACGCCACAGCGCCAGCGGACCGTCTGCACGCTCCAATTGCCAGGCTGCAACACCGCCTCCCAACGAGGGTACCAAGCCCAGGTGTTGATCGGCATGGTGTAACCAGTGAATGGGGTGCTCAGTCTCAGTAGTACGCATGGTGGATATCACGATCTCAAAAATGACAGCCCAACTCACCAGGGCCGAGTTAGGCACAGGGCCTTTTAATTTTCTTTTCATCCAAGATGCTAACCATTGATCATTCGCACCTGAGATCAATTATTTAGTATCTAACATACAGAAATTGCAATACTCGCCTGGTAGAACAGGAATCAACATGTCGACTAAGAAGATATCTTTGGCCGTTTACCCCAGTCTTCAGGGGCAGCGTGTGTTTGTGACCGGAGGAGCAACATCGGTCGGCGCTGCCATCGTCAGTGCTTTTGCTGCACAAGGGGCTCAAGTGGCGTTTGTGGACATCGCAGACGCGCAAAGCGCCGAACTGGCTGCCAGCATTGAGGCGCAGGGCTTCGGCCCGGTCTGGTGGCGCCGTTGTGATGTCTGTGATGTGGCTGCATTACAAGCGACCCTGGCCCAGGCCCAGCAAGAACTAGGCGACTTTTCCACGCTGGTCAACAACGTGGCCAGCGACGATCGCCACACGCTGGAATCGGTCACACCAGATTATTGGGATGAACGTATGGCCGTGAACCAGCGACCAGCCTTTTTTGCCATCCAGGCGCTGGTGCCGGGCATGCGCCGACTGGGTGGTGGTTCAATCATCAACCTGGGGTCCACTGGTTGGCAACAAAAAAGCAGCTCCTACCCGTGTTATGCCGTTGCCAAATCATCCATGAATGGCCTGACCCGGGGCTTAGCCGACACCCTGGGAGCAGACCGCATCCGCATCAACACGCTGTCGCCGGGCTGGGTCATGACACAACGTCAGTTGTCCAAGTGGCTCGATGCGCAAGCCATTCAAAGCATCCGACAAAGCCAATGTCTGCCCGACATGGTTCAGGCCTCCGATGTGGCACGTATGGCGCTGTTTCTTGCATCAGACGACTCGGCCATGTGCACCGCGCAGGAGTTCAAGGTGGACGCAGGCTGGAATTAGTCGGCCACTGGCTCGAACTGCTTGCCATAAACCGCCAGCGCCGAGGTTTTCAAGGCGGCCAACATGACTTGCGCCGCTGGCGACAAGGGCTTATCACGCCGGGTGATAAAACCAAAGGGCTCCAGCTCACACGGCAAGTCCACCGGCAGGATACGCAACAGACCGTGGTTGGCGTAATAACGGGCCACGTCAGTAGCCATGATGCTCACCATGTCACTGTCCTGCATCATTCTGGTCAAAAACAGCAACGAGCTGGTTTCCACCCGGTTGCTCAGTTGCTGCAGATCCAACTCCTGAAACATCAGGTCAAATTTGTGACGCATGACGCTGCCAACAGGTGGCACGATCCAGCCATAACCCAGCAAATCGGTAAACGCCAACTGCGATGTGGCAAACAACGGATGACCGGTCCGGGCCACCGCGCAGACCGGCTCATCCGCAATGGATTCGTAGCGCAGGTCATCGGTGTCATGCTCTTCGGATAGGCGCCCGATCATCACATCCAGAGAGCCCCGGTAAAGCTGCTCCAGCAGCACATTGCTCGACTCAATGTGGATCGTGATACGCAGGTTCGGATGATCTCGTTTCACCGCCGCAATCGTCGGGGGCAACAAAACCACGCCCGGCGCCGTGATGGCCCCGAGGTTCACTTGTCCAAACTGGCCGTGTTTAGCGGCCTGCAACTCGTCGTTGGCTTGGTTCAAGCTGTTTAAAGCAGACCGAGCATGCCGGATCATGGTTTCGCCATACCAAGTCGGGCGCATTCCGCGTGGCAGCCGCTCAAAAAGTTGCACCCCCAGCACATCCTCCAGGTCCTTGAGCAATTTGGAGGCGGCAGGTTGGGTCATGCTCAGCACCTGGGAGGCACGGTGGATATTGCCTTCTTCGGCCAGCGCCACGATCAGCAAAAGTTGCCGAGTTTTCAAGCGCGCACGGATGAGCCAATGGGTGTAATTTGTCATATCAGGGTTTCTACCAATTCGCTTTTAGGTATCAGAATAGGCACAAAATATATTGGAATATATCCAGCATTGTCCCTATGATCCGACTCATCCGAGCCGTTTGGCCAGGACAAGACAACAAATAGTCGACCATCTACAGGAGTCTCATTTTGAAAGCTCGCAGAACAACTTTAAAAGCACTGACCATCGCTTTGGCGCTGGGCTTGGGAGTCGCAGCACCGTTTGCACAAGCCCAGGACAAAGGAACCGTTGGTATCGCCATGCCCACAAAGAGCTCCACGCGATGGATCAACGATGGCAACAGCATGGTTGCAGCTTTGCAAGCCAAGGGTTACAAGACCGACCTGCAGTACGGTGACGACGACATTCCCAACCAGCTGGCCCAGATTGAAAACATGATCACCAAAGGGGTGAAAGTGCTGGTGATTGCCGCGATTGACGGCACCACCTTGTCCAACGCACTGCAAAAAGCTGCTGACAAAGGCGTCAAGGTTCTCTCTTACGATCGTTTGATTGTTGGCAGCAAGAACGTTGATTACTACGCCACCTTTGACAACTTCCAGGTCGGTGTCCTGCAAGCCCAGTCGCTGGAAAAAGCCTTGGGCTTGAAAGAAGGCAAGGGTCCATTCAACATCGAACTGTTCGGCGGCTCGGCTGACGACAACAATGCCTATTTCTTCTATGACGGCGCTATGTCGGTGCTGCAACCCTACATCGACAAGGGCAAGCTGGTGGTGCAGAGCAAACAGGCTGGCATGAACAAGGTGTCAACCCTGCGTTGGGATGGTGCAACCGCCCAGGCTCGGATGGAAAACCTGTTAAGCGCCTATTACGGCAAGGTCAAGTTGAATGCTGTGTTGTCACCTTATGACGGCATCAGCATCGGGATTTTGTCGGCACTCAAAGGTGTTGGTTATGGCAGTGGTGGTCAAGCCATGCCATTTGTCAGCGGTCAAGATGCCGAGGTGCCGTCGGTCAAGTCCATCATCCGTGGTGAGCAATACTCCACCGTATTCAAAGACACCCGGGAGTTGGCCAAGGTCGCTGCCGGTATGGTGGATGCGATGCTCAGTGGCAAAAAAGTGGAAGTCAACGACACCAAAACTTACAACAACAAGGTCAAGATCGTACCGTCTTACCTGTTGAAACCCGTCAGTGTCGACAAGTCCAATTACAAGGCCGTTCTGGTCGGTAGTGGTTACATCAAAGAAGAGCAACTCAAGTAATTGAGTTGGTTAGGGTAGAAGGCCCTGTGCAGACAAGCGCAGGGCCTTTTTTATTTTCAGAGGCGATATGGCTGATCCGATTCTTGAAATGCGCGGAATCAACAAAGCGTTCCGCGGCGTACGTGCGCTAAGTGATGTCAATTTGACGGTTTATGCAGGCCAGATCCACGCGATCGTGGGTGAAAATGGGGCTGGCAAATCAACACTGATGAAAGTCCTCAGCGGGGTGTACCCCCACGGTGAGTACGAAGGTGACATCCGGTTTTTGGGTCAGGAGTGTTCGTTTCGGGGCATCTCGGACAGTGAACACCGTGGCATCATCATCATTCACCAGGAGCTGGCACTGGTGCCGCTGCTGTCGATTGCGGAAAACATTTTTCTGGGCAACGAGCCGGCGCAGTACGGAATCATTGACTGGAACATGGCTTACGTCAAAACCCAGGCCTTGTTAAATAAGGTCGGGCTCAAAGAGTCCCCCAACGCCCTGATCACCAACCTCGGCGTAGGCAAACAACAGCTGATCGAAATTGCCAAGGCCTTGTCCAAAGAAGTCAAGCTGCTGATTCTGGACGAGCCCACCGCGAGTTTGAACGAGACTGACAGCGATGCCTTGCTGGAGTTGCTGCTGGAACTCAAACGCCAGGGCATTGCCTGCATCCTGATCTCGCACAAACTCAATGAAGTCTCCAAAGTGGCTGATGCCATCACCATCCTGCGTGATGGCACCACCGTGGCTTCCCTCGACGCGACAGGCGCCAAGATCAGTGAAGACCTGGTGATCAAACACATGGTGGGGCGAGAAATGGCGGACCGTTACCCCAAACGTGTTCCACATGTCGGAGAAAAAGTCTTTGAAGTCAAAAACTGGCACGTTCACCATGACGAACATGCCGACCGCGAAGTCATCAAGGGCATCAACCTGCATGTGAACCGAGGTGAAATTGTCGGCATTGCCGGCCTGATGGGCGCTGGGCGCACCGAGCTGGCGATGAGTATTTTTGGCCACACCTATGGCCGCAACATCACAGGTGAGGTGTTGATGCACGGCCAGCCGATTGACACCAGCACCGTGCAAAAGGCCATCAGTCATGGCATTGCCTACGTCACCGAAGACCGCAAGGGCTACGGACTGGTGCTGGACGAAACCATCGCCTGGAACACCACGCTGGCCAACCTTCCCGCCGTATCCAAACACTCGGTGATTGACGAGGGAGAGGAATACAACGTGGCCGAGGACTATCGGAAAAAGCTCAATATCCGCAGTCCCAATGTGTTTGCCAATACCGTCAATCTGTCGGGCGGCAACCAGCAGAAGGTGGTGCTGAGCAAATGGCTTTTTTCAGACCCACAAGTGTTGATTTTGGATGAGCCTACACGTGGCATCGACGTCGGTGCCAAGTATGAGATCTACACCATCATTGCGCAACTGGCCGAGCAGGGAAAATGCGTGCTGATGATCTCGTCGGAAATGCCTGAGCTATTGGGCATGTGTGACCGAATATGTGTACTCAACGAAGGTGCTTTTGTGGCTGAATTCAGTGCCGCAGAAGCCTCACAGGAAAAAATTATGCGATCCATCGTGACATCAGGAGCAAATTGACATGGCTACCGTTTCTTCAACAGCCACCACGCCCGCAACTGCCTCCAAAGGCGGCATGGGGTTCTTAACAAGCAACCTGCGTGAGTATGGTTTGCTGATGTCGCTGGTGGCCATCATGGCCTTCTTCCAGGTGATGACCAACGGCACCTTGTTTCAGCCGTTAAATCTGACCAATCTGATTCTGCAAAACAGCTACGTGATCGTGATGGCCTTGGGCATGCTACTGGTGATTGTGGCGGGGCACATTGACCTCTCAGTCGGATCTGTCTGCGGTTTCGTTGGCGCGGTTGCGGCGGTGCTAATGGTTGATTACAACCTTAACTTTGCGCTGACAGCCCTAATCTGCCTGCTGCTGGGCGGCGTGATTGGTGCTGCACAGGGCTATTGGGTCGCTTTTTACAAGATACCCGCCTTCATTGTGACTCTGGCGGGCATGTTGGTATTCCGGGGTCTCGCACTGGTGGTCCTGGGGGGCTCGTCGGTCGGGCCATTCCCCCCCGAGTTCCAGTTGCTTAGCACCGGCTTTATTCCTGACCCGTTTGGGGGTGAAAGCCTGAAGATCCTCTCGCTGGTACTGGGTGTGGCCATGGCCTTGATTTTGTTGTTGTCCAAAGTGAGAGACCGGGCGGCACGCAACAAACACGGCATGGACAACGAACCGTATGCCATGTTTCTGCTGAAAAATTTGGTGTTTTTTGCCATGATTACTGCGTTCAGCTATCTGCTGGCGTCCTATCGGGGTTTGCCCAATGTACTGATCGTGATGCTGGTGCTGATATTTATCTACGACTTTGTGACATCCAGAACCACCGTGGGGCGGCGAATTTACGCTCTGGGTGGCAATGAAAAAGCTGCACGCTTATCGGGCATTAATACCGAGAGGCTGACCTTTCTAACCTTTATCAACATGGGTGTGCTGGCAGCGCTGGCCGGCTTGATTTTTGCCGCACGCTTGAACACGGCCACACCCAAGGCGGGTCTAAGTTTTGAGTTGGATGTAATTGCAGCCTGCTACATTGGTGGTGCATCAGCCTCGGGTGGTGTTGGCAAAGTGCTGGGCGCGGTGATTGGCGCCTTCATCATGGGTGTGATGAACAACGGCATGTCGATCATGGGCATTGGCATCGACTGGCAGCAGGTCATCAAAGGCCTGGTCTTGCTGGCGGCAGTGTGTGTTGACCTTTACAACAAGAAGAAATAACCCCCATGGCGGAGAACACGGTATGGCGACTGTTGGGGCGCCGGTTGCGGCTGGCGGTAGTAGGTGGTGGGCCAGGGTCATTCATCGGTGCCATGCACCGACAAGCTGCCAGGCTGGATGACCGTTTTGAGTTGGTCGCTTGTGCCTTGTCATCTGATCCCGAGCGCGCCCTGCAGGCGGGCAGAGACATAGGTGTCACGCCAGAGCGGTGTTATCCCAGCGGTCAAACTCTGATGGCAACCGAGGCCGCACGTCGCGATGGCGCCGAAGTGGTGGCCATCATGACACCCAATGACAGTCATTTCAGGCTGGCCATGCTGGCGCTGGATCAGGGCATGGATGTGATTTGCGACAAACCTATGACCAACACGCTGGCAGAGGCACTGACACTACATCAGCGAGTGCAGGACAGTGGCCGGGTGTTTTGCCTGACCCATAACTACACCGGTTATCCGATGGTGCGCCAAGCCAGAGCCATGGTGCAGGCCGGACAACTCGGCGACATCCGCTTGGTGCAGGTCGAATACGTGCAAGGTAGTCGCGCCAAGGCGGGGCCGGGCAGGCGTGCGTGGAAGGAGGATCCGACACGTGGTGGCCCATCGCTGGTGCTGGCCGACATTGGCACCCACGCCCACAATCTACTGCGCTTCATGACCCTGCTGGAGGTGGATCAGGTCGCAGCCGATGTCGGATGCATCGTGCCAGATCGCCTGGCCCATGACTACGCGGGTGCGATGCTGCGTCTGAGCAATGGTGCGCGCGGCAGTTTTTGGGTAACCCAGGCTGCTGCGGGTGTGGAGAATGGTTTGCGCATTCGTATCAGCGGTTCGTTGGGTAGCCTGGAATGGCAGCAGGAGCACCCGCAAGTGCTGCAGTTCAAGCCGCTGGGGGCGCCAGCCCAGGTGCACACACCCAATGGGCCCGGTACCCTGCCTCTGGCTGCGCGCGCCTCACGCATCGTGGCCGGTCACCCAGAGGGCTTCCACGAAGCTTTTGCAAACCTGTACACCGACGCCGCCGACACCATTGCCGCACGCCGCTGTGACCAGGCGGCAGACCCACTGTCGCTGCACTTTCCCACCGCATATGACGGCCTGCAAGGCTTGCGTTTTGTCACTGCGGCGCTGGACTCCAGCAACAACCAGGGTGCCTGGACGATTGTGGAAGGCGCTTCAAGCCGTGTTTGACCCCAGTGACCATTCACATCGCCGCTACGACCCCTTGACAGGGCAATGGGTGCTGGTATCACCCCATCGGGCCAAACGCCCCTGGCAGGGCCAGCAGGAATCGCCCGACCGCAGTGCACGCCCCAGCCACGACCCGCAATGCTTTTTGTGTGCAGGCAACCTGCGTGTCACTGGCGAGCGCAATCCAGACTACCAACACACCTACGTGTTCACCAACGATTTTGCGGCCATGATGGCAGACACACCCGACGCGGTGCCATCGAAGGATGAGTTGTTCCAGATCACAAGCGCCAGGGGCACCAGCCGGGTGATTTGTTTCTCGCCAGACCACAGCCTGTCTTTGCCTGAGCTGTCCTTGCCAGCCATCGGTCAGGTCATCCAAACCTGGATAGCCGAAACCACTGAATTAGGTCAAACCTACCCCGGCATCCAGATCTTTGAAAACAAAGGTGCCATGATGGGCTGCTCCAACCCGCACCCACATGGCCAGATCTGGGCCACCAGCTATATCCCCAGTGAAGTCCTGCGTGAAGACGAACACCAGCGCGACTATTTCAGCCAGCATCAGCGAGCCCTGCTGATGGACTATGCCGAGCGCGAGGTGGCCAGTGGCGAACGTGTGGTTGTTAAAACTGAGCATTGGCTGGCCGTGGTGCCCTTCTGGGCCACCTGGCCGTTCGAGGTGCTGTTGTTGCCGCGTTTTCCGGTACAACGCATCACCCAGCTAAACACCGAACAACAAGCTGATCTGGCTCTGGTCTTGAAAAAACTGACCAGCCGCTACGACAACCTGTTCCAGTGTTCGTTTCCGTATTCGATGGGCTGGCATGGTGCGCCATTTGATGGCCGTAGTACCGAAGGCTGGCAGTTACATGCCCATTTTTACCCTCCGTTGCTGCGCTCAGCGAGTGTGCGCAAATTCATGGTGGGGTTTGAGATGCTGGCCGAGGCCCAGCGGGACCTCACACCGGAGCAAGCCGCCGAACGTCTGCGCGCGGTCCCGGACCTGCACTACCGCGAGGCAAACACATGACCTCCAGCTTGAGCCAGGTGGTCACACAAGCATTCACTACAGCGTTTGCTTATCCACCACAACATCTGGTGCAGGCGCCAGGCCGGGTTAACCTGATTGGTGAACATACCGACTACAACGATGGTTTTGTGCTGCCATGCGCTATCAATTTCGGAACATACATTGCAGCAAATACAAGGACAGACGCCATAATACGCGTGGTTGCCGCCGACTACGGCGCTGAAATCGACGAATTCCGCCTTGACCAGCCCATCCTGCCCCTGGCTGATGGCGCCTGGCCCAATTACGTGCGTGGTGTTGTCAAATACCTGCTGGAACATGGCCTGCCGCTGCAAGGAGCCGACTTGGCGCTGGCTGGCAATGTGCCACAAGGCGCCGGACTGTCGTCTTCTGCCTCGCTGGAGGTTGCAGTCACCCAGGTCTTCAAAACACTGCAAGGGTTCCGGGACCTGAACCCGACGGACATGGCCTTGATTGCCCAACGTGCCGAAAACCGTTTTGTCGGCTGCAACTGCGGCATCATGGACCAGCTGGTGTCTGCGCGTGGGGAAACAGGGAGTGCCCTGCTGATTGACTGCCGCTCACTGGCCACCCAAGCCGTGCCGATGCCGCCAGATGTGGCGGTAATGATTGTGCATTCACGGGTGCGACGTGGGCTGGTTGGCAGTGAGTACAACACCCGACGCCTGCAGTGTGAAGCGGCGGCAAAACACTACGGTGTCAAGGCCCTGCGCGACCTGAGTCTGACGAAGCTCCAGGCCGATGCCGGTGATCTGGACGCCACCGTACTGCGCCGCGCCAGGCACATCGTCACCGAAAACCAGCGGACGCTCGACGCAGCAACAGCTTTGGCGGCTGGTGACCTGCGCCACATGGGTCTGCTCATGGCGGCTTCACATGTATCGATGCGGGATGATTTCGAGATCACCGCGCCAGCGGTCGATCAATTGGTGGACATCCTGCAAACGGCCATCGGGCCCATTGGGGGTGCCCGCATGACGGGTGGCGGATTTGGCGGTTGTGCTGTGGCGCTGATGCCACGGGCCCAGGTCGAAGCGGTGCGCCAGGCCGTGGGGGAGCAGTACCGTTCACCCACCGGCGAGGCGGGTACCGTCTATGTTTGCCAGGCCTCAGCAGGTGCCGGGGCACTGTTTTAAAAGCATCCGAGCACCCGTGACTCACGAGCCGCGTGGCATGTATTTATTGGTATCAATAAGCGCTTAATCTCTATTGGATGAATATAGACCTGCTCGCTATCATGCGCTCACTCTTTGGCTTTTGATCGGTGGCACAAGCCGCTGATTCAGTGCCAAAGAGCTGTTTCCCGTGACCGGGCACCTTGGCCAAAACGCAGCTCGCCTGATTTGGCGCCGTCTCGCGGTTCGTGGTTTTATCAATACCTGGGTGTTTTATGACCTCTTATGCATTGGGCCTGGATTACGGCAGTGATTCGGTCAGGGCCCTGCTGGTGAATGCACACAATGGCGCGGAAGTCGCCAGTGCCGTTGTCTACTATCCGCGCTGGAGCCAAGGGCTTTTTTGTGCACCA
>WSSedL1CaDRAFT_10000894_pt1 | contig 19390 bp, 15 predicted proteins | sample WetSurSL1Cattail_FD_9464 | JGI IMG/M metagenome (IMG submission 9464)
AAAAAACAGCCCGGCTTGTTCAGGAAATTGCAGCCGCCAGTAAAGAACAAAATTCAGGAACTGTACAAATCAATAATGCTGTGCAACAATTGACTACGGTAACCAGCGATACCGCTTCGTCTGCCGAAGAACTTGCATCAAGTGCCGAAGAACTATCCAACCAGGCGGAAATATTGCAGGAGGTAGTTTCATTTTTCAAAATGAAAAACGACACTGAGGTAAATGCGAAAAATAAAATGAAAAACAAACAAAGGGAACGTATATCGCAGAATACCAAAACAAAACGGGCATCTGGAACCCAATTTCAGCATCATAAAGAAATGAATTTAACACAAAATTCGGGTGACCAGGAATATGAAAGCTTGTAGAATAATAAGGACTACGCAAGTATTTAACTTAAAATGTTATTAAAATGGAAAATGCAACTAAACAAGCATATCTGTCATTCAGACTTAGCAAAGAATTATTTGCAGTGAATGCTTTTAAGGTACTGGAAGTACTGGAACAACAGACCATAACCGAAATTCCCCAAACGCCGGATTATGTCTTGGGAGTCATCAATTTCAGGGGCGAAATACTACCCGTTTTTGATACCCGTAAAAAATTCAATATGCCGGACAAGCTCGAAAATCAAAAATTTGTGATTATCGTCTTGGATTTAAACATCAACGGGCAACAGGTGTTTATAGGAACCACCGCCGATGGTGTTAAGGATGTTATTGAAATTGATGAAAAGGAAATTAAAGCTGTACCTGAAGTAGGTAGTTCCTTCAATATAGAATTCATGGATGGAATCATTTATCGCGATAATGGATTTATTATGCTTCTGAACGTGGATAAAATCTTCTCAGAAGAAAATGTGGATATTATGCTGCAATCGGTTGCTAATCCAGATGAGGTTCAACAAACCATAACTTAATATCGACTGTGGAAGTTTAACCCTGGGTTCAGATGAGGTTCCACCTCATCCGCTGTTTGATAGCAGACTGGAGTCTGCAAAGATATATTCGACAAAGGTAGAACCTTTAGCCGAACTGGGAACTGAGTGAACGGTAAAAATTAATAATGAAAGGGAAAACACAATGAAAAATTTTAACTGCTTCTTAATTTTTATACTTTTTTTTGCCTATCAGGTATCAAATGCACAGGATACCAAACCAGATACGCTATCAAAAATAGTTAAGCAACTTCAAACGGATGTTGCCCAGTTAAAAAATTTGAAAATAACAGGCTACGTTCAGGCTCAGGTTCAATTTGCCGATAGCACAGGCGCAAAAACAAGTATGGCAGGAGGTGATTTCCCTGCCGGATCAGATAAACGGTTTAATATTCGAAGGGGTCGTTTAAAATTCACTTATAGCCTCAAATCATTGTATCAATGTGCCTATCAGATTGAAATAAATGAGACAGGCTTAAAAACAAAAGAAGTATACATAAAATTGACCGATCCCTTTATTAATTGGTTTAGTTTAACGGCGGGCCTTCAACCTCGTCCTTTTGGCAATGAAGTTACCATCCCCGGAAGTCTAACAGAAAGTCCCGAACGTACACGAATGACCCAAAGCTTATTTAGAGATGATTATGACCTGGGAGCTCGCATAAGTATTCAGGCCCCCAAAACTTCCCCCTTTAATTTCGTCAGACTGGAGGCCGGCTTATATACTGGTTCGGTCGAAAATTTCAGTCCCATGGATTATAAAAGGACCAAAGACTTTATTGGTCAAATTAATTTAAGCAAATCGTTCGCAGATGATAAGATAAAGCTTAGTGGCGATATTTCTTACTACAATGGCGGTGTACCCAATAATTCCACTAAATTGTATAAGGTGCAATCAATTGATGATAATCCTGAATTTTTTGTAAAAACAGTTGATAGCTTGAGTAATTCACTTCGCGAGTATTACGGTGCCGACATTCAATTTTCATGCGTTAGTCCATTGGGTACAACAATACTTTCAGGAGAATACACTAAGGGACAACAGGTATCCACCAAATCCGAATTCAGGAATCCAACAGCATTGGCTGGTGGTTTGTATGTTCGCCACATATCTGGTTTCTATATTTTATTCGTTCAGAATATTCTTAAGTCTCATCATTCTATTGTAATAAAATATGATGTTTTCGACCCAAATACCAAGGCCAGCGGTACGCAACTCTCCGATGCTGCCGGCTACACTTCACAGGACATAAAATACCATGATCTGGGATTGGGCTATACATATAATATGAATTCCAATATAAAGCTGGTTATCTATTATGATATCGTTAAAAATGAGAACACCGCTATTAAAGGGTATACAAAAGATGTAAAGGATAATGTATGTACTATTCGGATACAATATAAATTCTAAAAAGAAGGATGGAAACGATTTCCCTATAAATGTATCAGTCCTTCGGGCTTCACTTCCAAATACTTATAAACATGCAATCATCAGCCTGCAGGGCCGGATGCTTAAACGAACTGCGTGTTGTCTTGGTTCTTTTATCTTTTTACCTATAATATGGCTTTTACATTTTTTTTTAGAGACGAACAAATTTTATCACTGGCAGTCCAAAATCTGGTGCCCTTATGTATGGGCAGAAGCAGTGTTCACATATTAAATGCCGGATGTGCCATGGGAATGGAGACCTATACATTTGCCATATTATTAGCCGAAAGCATGGGGAAGTTCGCATTAAGAAATGTAAAAATACATGCGATCGATATTGATAACGAAAATGTTGATTTTGGTAAAACAGTTACCGATGGAATCTACCATAAGGATCATTTGCAGAGGATTCCTCCCGATTTGTTCCATAAATACTTTAGTGTAACTGAAAAAAACGATTTTTTTATTGTTAACGAAGATTTAAGGAACCTGATATCATTTCAAAAATACGATTTGTTATCGCTTAAACCTTTGCGTAATGATTACAGCCTTATCATATGCAAAAATGTGCTCTTGCACTTTAACTACCAGCAACGAATTGAGGTTTTGGCTATGTACCATCAAATGTTATTAAATGGAGGCCTGTTGGTAATGGAAAACACACAAAGTATGCCTACAGAATTGAACCAGAAGTTCAAAAAAATAGTGGATTATGCACAATTGCATGAAAAGATTATGCAATGAAGATTACAAACCTAACTGAGAACAGTAAACTATATACATCAAATGTGTATCTGGTGCTTGGCACGTGGAATACAGTGGAAGACATTAATACACTTATTGATGTAGGTAGTGATATTGCAACTATTCAGAAAATAGAAAATATCAACACCGGATTGGGCAAGAACAAGGTCGATCAGGTAATCATAACCCATAGTCACTCTGACCATGCAGCTATTTTACTTGCAATAAAAATAGCTTTTAAGCCTCAAATATGCGCCTTCAATTCACATCTTAAAGGAATAGACAAAATTCTCAGGGATGGCGATGTTTTAAGAATTGGCGAGCAATTATTTGAAGTATTTCACATCTCGGCACACAGTTATGATTCTATTTGTCTATTTGGCGAAACCGAAGGAATCCTTTTTGCAGGCGACACCTCATTTCCTATTGAGTTTGAAAATGATGTTCTTAAAAATGAAAATGCACATGTACTTTCTAGATTACAGGAAAAAACCATAAAAATAATATACCCGGGGCATGGGTCTGCCCATTTTTGTACCAACGGAAAATTTCAATTAATTAAATAATAGTTTGGACTTATCCAGCCATGCCAGCGTTTCGAACGTTGCCAAGCGATGCCCTGGTTAAATTCAAAATATCATCCTTAAGGGAAAACCCTGATGCATTTTCAGTGTTTTCCCATTTATTTTTCATGATTTTCACTCTATCACCACCTCGTCAAAAAATTGAAATTTGTTTGAATAAAATCTTTCAATATGGAAATCCTGATTGTAGACGATAGCAAACAGTTTCGCGAAAGTTTAAAAGATTTTCTTGAAAACAAACTAAACCATCATGTTATTGCTAAGGCAAAAAGCGGAGAAGAGTTCCTTACCATGAAAGAAGAAATGCAAATGGCTGATGTAATTCTTATGGATATTGTGATGAACAAATTGGATGGAGTAAAAGCAACCAGCAAAGCGCTTGACATGTATCCAACCATAAAAATTATTGCGGTTACCATGCATATTGAAAAGTTATTCCTCGTTCAACTCATCGAAACCGGTTTTAAGGGGTGCGTGAATAAAATCGACATTTGGGCAAATCTTAATGAAGCACTCAATACTGTTTATTCCGGATCTATTTATTTTCCCGATGATATTAAAATAATTAAAAAGACGATGGCCTAAGCGTACGACAGTACTGGCAGACCTGGTGTCTGCCACAATAAGGGCCGACCTATGTGTCTGCCCATAGTAAGGGCTGATCTAGTGTCTGCCCATAATATTAAAACCAATAATTATGGAAAATAACTATCTGCAATTCAAGGATATGTTTATCCAGGAGGCCAAAGAACTCCTAACTAACCTCGAGCGCGATTTGCTTGAGTTGGAGAAAACCCCCACCGAAAAAGAATTAATTGAATCTGTTTTCAGGGCAATGCATACATTGAAAGGCGTTAGCTCAATGTATGGATTCAATAGCATAAGCGACTATACCCATTCATTTGAAAGTATTTATCAGGCGGTACGTGATGGGCTTTCTCCATTAACGAAAGCGATTTTTGACCTTACCTTTCAATCCATCGATCATATCAGAAACCTCCTACAGGATGCCGAACTACATAATAAGGAAAACAAAAAACGTCATAACCAACTTATTAACAAAGTAAAGACAGTTCTTGAGAAATTAAACGAATCGGTTGCCGAAAGGCCGGAAGAATTAAAGAAGGTAGAAGCACTGAAAGAAGGTAACAAAACCTGGTATATCCTCTTGCGCACTAATGAAGCTCTTGAATTCAGAGGAATTAAAATACTCAATATTTTTTACGATCTCAGCAAATTGGGAACTTTTGAAATTATTAAAAATCCCCTTCTTACCCCATATCATACAAATGACTTAGATGAATATTGGGGAATATTTTTTTCCACCCCGGGAACCCGAAATGAAATCGAAGAGGTTCTCATGTTTATCCTGGATGATTGCAAAATCACCAAAGTATCAAATATTAACCTGTTCGACCAGGAAGCATTGACCAATAAAACACTTGATGATGATATTTCAATCATGGATGCTATTGAAAAAGAGTATTCAAAACATAATGATGAAGATGCAACAGATTTATCAAAAAGTTCCAATTCTTTCAAAAATGAAACCATAAAAGAAGTAAGCAATCAACTTACATCGAGAATTTCGGTAAGCTCTGATAAACTGGATACCCTTAATCATTTAGTAAGTGAGCTGGTTACGACCAATTCGGAACTATCTCTGGCGATTCGTAATAATCATTTAAATAAGATAGCACAGGCAGGAGAAAAAATTGAAAAACTCTCCAAACTATTCCGTGAAAATGCTTTGAATATCCGCTTGGTTCCTGTTAAAGACATGCTGGTGCGCTTCAAACGTCTTGTGAGGGATTTGTCTATGCATCTTGGGAAAAAAGTCGATTTCAAAATCCAGGGCGAAAATACCGAACTGGATAAAAGCATCATCGATAACCTTGCTGAACCATTAATGCATTTAATCCGTAACTGCCTCGACCACGGCATAGAACTACCTGCTGAAAGAACGAAAAAAAATAAACCGGAAGTTGGTATTCTTAACTTCGTAGCCTACCAAGCCGGAAATTCCATCTATATCAAAATAACCGATGATGGCAATGGAATTGACCCTGATTTCATCAAGAAAAAGGCTATAGAAAAAGGTTTTTTATCGTCCGACAGACATTTGTCAACCAAGGAAATTTACGACCTCATTTTCCTGCCTGGCTTTTCAACTGCTCAAAGCCTCACTGAAGTCTCCGGTCGAGGAGTTGGAATGGATGTGGTTCGCAGAAAAATTCAGGACATCCGTGGCGATGTTGAAATAGAATCCGAAGTGGGAGTTGGAACTACTTTTACCATTCAACTGCAACAAACCATATCCATTATTGATACCTTATTAATAAAATCCGCCAAAACTTTCTTTTTAATTCCATTGTCCGAAATTGAAGTCTGCGACCAGCGAGATAGTGCGGAATTATTCCAATCGCAAAATAAATATGTTGAGTTTAACCAAACATTGGTGCCTTATATTCATTTAGGCAACGAATTTAATCTCGATAAAAATAAACTTCATTTTGAAAATATCATCTTCATTACTAAAAATGAAACTCGTTTTGCCATCGTTGCCGATTATATAGTTGGGGAATATCAGGCTGTAATAAAACCCCTTCAAAATGTTTTTATGAAACACGAATTTCTATGCGGGGCCAGCATAATGGGTGACGGAAACCTTGCACTCATGCTGGATACCGGAAAGTTAATCAAATCGGTTTTTCATAATAAACCAGAAATCAAACAACAATTGCAAATTAATTAAAGAAGAAATATTTCAACATCAATTCAATAAATTATTAATAATCAATGAAATTAACAATTAACCCAACCCCTCCTTGAGAAGGAGGTCAAACAGTTTCTGAATTTCTAGCAGTTCCTCATTAATTTAAATAATAACTAGAACAATTAATAATAAGTAATTAACCAATTAAAATTAAGCATTATGAACGTATTTACAAACATGAAAATTCGAACAAAGCTGTTAGGTAGCTTTTTTATTGTTGCGATATTCGCTGGTGTTATAGGCTATATGGGCATTACAAGGATAAAGCAGATTAATGATGCTGATACAAAGTTGTATGATAAGATAACTGTGCCATTAGCCGACCTGGTCGATTTGGCTACATCTTTTCAACGCATCCGCGTCAATGTTCGCGATGCAGTTTTATCTGATAATGTAACCCAGCGTGAAGGATATACAAATCGTATAAAAGAATTGTCTAAAATATTTGTTGACAAATCAAAACTATTAGAAACCACCATTTTGACGGACGAAGGGAAAAGTCTTTTTAAGACCCTTATGAGCTCCTACGATTCATATTTAATTGATATAGAAAGCGTTAAAGATTTACTAAACGTAGGTAACAAGGATGGGGCCTTATTGCTTATGCGTGGCGGAATGAAACAGTCAAATGATGCCTGCCAGAAAGCAATTGACGATTTCCAGAACTCAAAAGTAAAGCTGGCAAAGCAAACATCTGAGGACAACACTGCTTTAGCCAATAGCTCAACAACTTTTATGCTTACGATTATTATGGTTATTTTATTGGCTGCAATAGTGCTAGGTTTGGTTATTGCATCCAATATTCAAAATATTATAAAATCTGTTGTAAAACAAATCAAAGATCTGGTAGACGCAGCTATTGCTGGAAGACTTGCCACACGGGCAAAACCAGAAGAGATTAACCAAGAATTCCGCGAAATTGCGGTAGGGCTTAACAATACACTTGATGCTGTAATTGGTCCTTTAAATGTTGCTGCCGAATATGTTGATCGCATTTCGAAGGGTAATATTCCAAATAAAATCACCGATACCTATAATGGTGACTTCAATGAGATTAAGAACAACCTGAATGCTTGTATTGATGCTGTTAACTTGCTTGTAACCGATGCCGGAATGTTATCAAAAGCTGCAGTGGAAGGTAAACTTGCCACACGTGCCGATGCTTCAAAGCATGAAGGCGATTTTGGAAAAATAGTAACAGGTGTTAATGCCACCCTCGATGCCGTAATCGGCCCTCTCAATGTGGCTGCAGAATATGTCGACCGCATTTCGAAGGGTAATATTCCAAATAAAATCACCGATACCTATAATGGTGACTTCAATGAGATAAAAAACAATCTGAACTCATGTATTGATGCAGTAAACCTGCTTGTTACAGATGCTGGAATGCTGGCAAAAGCCGCAGTGGAAGGTAAACTTGCCACGCGTGCTGATGCTTCTAAACATGAAGGAGATTATGGTAAAATAGTTGCAGGTGTCAACGCTACACTCGATGCCGTTATTGGCCCATTAAATGTTGCAGCTGATTATGTTGATAAGATCAGCAAAGGTGAAATACCTAAGAAGATAAGCGATACATATAATGGCGATTTCAATACTATTAAAAACAACCTGAATCAGTGTATTGATGCTGTGAATCTATTGGTCAACGATGCTAATATTTTGGCTAAGGCTGCTGTAGATGGCAAACTTGCTACACGCGCCGATGCAACCAAGCATTTTGGAGACTTCCGGAAGATCGTAGAAGGTGTAAACGACACGCTTGATTCGGTGATTAATCCATTAAATGTAGCCGCAGATTACGTCGACCGCATTTCAAAGGGCGATATCCCTGATAAAATTTTAGATACTTATAATGGCGATTTCAATACCATTAAGAACAACCTGAATCAATGTATCGATGCCATTAATTTACTCGTAATTGATGCAAACATGCTTGCTCAGGCCGCTATTGAGGGCAAATTACAAACACGTGCCAATGCCACAAAACATTGGGGCGACTTCAAAAAAATAGTAGAAGGCGTTAATGGCACCCTGGATGCTGTTATTGGCCCTCTCAATGTGGCTGCTGATTATATAGCTAAAATTTCTATTGGTGCTATGCCACCGATTATCACAGATCAATACAACGGCGATTTTAATGTCATTAAAAATAATATCAACATTTTGGTTGAGGCTTTATCCTTAATTATTGAAAAATCAAAACAAGTTGCAAACGGCGATTTAACCATAGAACTTAAAAAGCGTTCTGAAGACGATGAGCTTTTACAGGCACTTGCTGAAATGGTTCAGGCGATCGCCAAAGTAATCAGTGAAGTTCAGAATACTGCCGAAAACCTGTCACTCAGTAGTGAAGAAATGACTGCCACCACTGAAAACTTGTCACAAGGCGCTAATGAGCAAGCTAGTTCTACAGAAGAAATCAGTTCTTCCATTGAAGAAATGGGAGCCAACATTACTCAAAATGCCGAAAATGCACAAACAACTGAGAAAATCGCGCTTAAGGCAGCCCTGGATGTTGAAGAAGGTAGCAAAGCCGTTAACCTTACAGTGCAATCCATGAAGAATATTGTTCAGAAAATAACCATTATAAGTGAAATCGCGGGACGCACAGATCTATTAGCTATCAATGCAGCCATTGAAGCAGCCAGAGCGGGTGAGCATGGTAAAGGATTCGCCGTAGTAGCTGCTGAAATTCGCAAACTTGCCGAAAGAAGCCAAATTGCTGCCAATGAGATCGAAGAAGTTTCCACAAACAGCGTAGAAGTTGCAGAACGTTCAGGTAAAGTACTCGCAGAAATCGTTCCTGATATTCAAAAGACGGCACGTCTTGTTCAGGAAATTGCTGCTGCAAGCAAAGAGCAAAACTCAGGTACTGTTCAAATCAGCAATGCCATTCAACAATTGACCACGGTTACAAGCGATACCGCCTCTTCAGCTGAAGAGTTGGCATCCAGTGCCGAAGAATTGTCCAACCAGGCAGAAATATTAATGGAGGCTGTTTCATTTTTCAAAATGGACGAGAACAAATCGGCATCTGCCAGAACCAGATCAAATAAAAACAAACAAATGCATGAGTTTGTGTCCAAGAATTCCAAAACCAAACGTGCACCTCTAACTGCACATAAAGAACGCGGAATAGATTTTTCGAAAAGTGCCAATGATGATGGCTACGAGAGTTTATAACTTAATTAAATTTTAATACTGATTACAATGGAAGCAACAACTAAGCAAGCATATTTATCATTCAGGCTTAACAAAGAGCTGTTTGCTGTGAATGCCTTCAAAGTATTGGAAGTGCTGGAGCAACAATACATCACTGAAATTCCACAAACACCTGCGTATGTTCTGGGAGTCATCAACTTTAGGGGCGAAATACTACCGGTTTTTGATACCCGCAGAAAATTCAACATGCCTGCAAGGGACGAAAAACAAAAATTCGTAATCGTTGTGCTGGACTTAACAATCAATGATCAAAAAGTACTTATCGGAACTACAGCTGATGGCGTTAAGGACGTCATTGAAATCGACGATAAAGAAATTAAGGAGGTCCCTGAAGTAGGAAGTTCATTCAACACAGAATTTCTTGATGGAATACTATATCGCGACAATGGATTTATCATGATGTTAAATGTAGATAAAGTATACGCCGAAGAAAACGTTGAATTAATGCTAAAATCTGCTGCGCCACTGGTTGAGGAAAAGCAGGTTGAATGATTTGTTTAATAATTCTGCAAAACGGGCGAGGATTATAAACCTCGCCCTTTAGCTGAATCGTAAGACAAAAGATGGAGTCTGCAATAATATGTTCGAAAGGTAGAACATTGGTAATACTCAAAACCTTCAAGGTTTTGAAAACCTTGAAGGTTCGTCTAAAAAGTAATTGGGCGAATATTAAGCACAAAACAGTTATTCAATAACTTAACAAATAAAATCATGTTTAGTAAAATAAAAATCAGAGGAAAACTTATTGCAAGTTTTGCCATTGTAACAATTATTGCCGGAGTAATCGGAATTGTAGGCGTTCTGCAAACATCAAAAATCGTTAAGGCAGATACCACCTTATATAATAAAGTTACCGTACCGCTTTACAATTTGGCTGAGATTTCCATTCAATTTGAGAGAGCCATATTAAATTGTCGCGATATGGTTTCGGAAAACTCACCTGAAAAAATTGCGCGCATTATTGAAGCAAGAAAAGAAAACTCGAGACTTATATCCTTATCCCTGGCATCGTACGCCAAAACAATCCTAACTGACGAAAACAGGCAAATGGTAGCTGAGTTTAAGGAAAACAGAAAATTATTAACTGAGGATATTCAATTAATCGAAAAACTTGCCAAAAGCAATAGTGATAGTGAAGCATTCGATTACATGCGCAATGGACGGTTCATCGAAACCGCAGCAAAAGAGCAAAAACTCATCGATAGCATGTTTAATACACAAGTGAGTGAAGGTAAGATGATTTCTGATAACAATCAGCTAATTGCCAGTACATCAGCCAATACCATTATCCTTCTCATCATCTTTGGAGTAATCGCTGCAATAGGCTTGGGATTCTTAATTTCAGCCAATATCAGTGGTATCATTCGACAATTGCTAAACGAAACACGAAAATTAATTGAAGCTACCATTGCTGGAAAGCTAAATGTACGTGGTAACCCTGAAAAAATCAATTTCGAATTCAGGGAAATTATGGTTGGCTTTAACGAAACGTTGGAGGCCGTTATAAAACCTCTTAATGTTGCTGCCGAATGTGTTGATCAAATTTCAAAAGGCAAAATTCCATCAAAAATTAGTGAAAACTATAACGGTGATTTTAACATCATAAAAAATAATTTAAACCAATGTATTGATGGTATGGGAGGCTTGGTTGAGGCAAATGCCGTTTTGCAAAAAATGGCATTGAACGATTATACATCAAAAGTAGAAGGTAAGTATCAGGGGATTTATGCCGATGTTGCAGAGGCTACAAATTTTGTTCATATAAGGATAACCCATGTAATTGAAATAGTCGAAAATATTGCAAAAGGGGAATTAAAAGATTTGGCTGATCTCGAAAAAATAGGCCGAAGATCCGAGAATGACACCCTGATGCCTTCCATGATACAAATGATGAATGCTATAAAACTATTGATCGAAGATGCCAATATACTTGCAAAAGCAGCAATAGAAGGCAAATTACAAATCCGTGCTGATGCAACCAAACATTGGGGCGATTTCAAAAAAATAATTGAAGGCTTTAACAATACGCTTGATGCTGTTATTGATCCATTAAATGTAGCTGCTGATCATATTGCCAAAATTTCTAAGGGCATTCTTCCTCAAGTGGATACAGACCAATATAATGGAGATTTTAAAACAATGTTAAAATCACTTTCAGATATGGTTGATGTTATAGGAAAAATTATTACTGAAATACAGGATGCCGCTGCAAACCTTTCACTCAGTAGTCAGGAAATGACAGCTACTACGGAGAGTCTATCTCAAGGCTCTAATGAACAGGCAAGTTCAACAGAACAAATCAGTTCCTCAATTGAACAGATGACCGCAAACATCCTTCAAAATTCGGAAAATGCACAACAAACTGAAAAAATAGCAATTAAGGCTTCTGAAGATGTGTTGGAAGGAAGTAGAGCCGTTGATCTAACGGTACAATCCATGAAAAACATCGCTCAAAAAATTACCATCATCAGCGATATAGCCCGTCGTACTGATTTATTGGCAATCAATGCAGCCATTGAAGCAGCACGTGCTGGAGAGCATGGTAAAGGCTTTGCTGTTGTGTCTGCCGAAATCCGAAAACTTGCTGAACGTAGTCAAATCGCGGCTACAGAGATTGAAGAAGTATCAAGAACCAGTGTCGACATTGCCGAACGATCAGGTAAAGTATTGTCGGAAATCGTACCGGATATTCAGAAAACAGCCCGACTGGTTCAAGAAATTACTGCGGCAAGCATGGAACAAAATTCAGGTACAATTCAGATTAATAATGCTGTGCAACAATTAGCAACTGTAACCAACAGTACGGCTTCCTCAAGTGAAGAACTGGCATCAAGCGCCGAAGAATTGTCGAATCAGGCTGAAATGTTAAAAGAGACTATTTCATTTTTCAAACTAAATGAAAATACCGATACAAGTTTAAAAACTAAAATTACTAAACCTAAACAAACACATGAACGTGTATATCCGAATACTAAATTAAAACGTCCGACCATAAGTCCAATTTACAAAGAACTGAATTTATCAGGAAAATCTTTAAATGATGAGGACTACGAAAGTTTATAAATAATAGAGGTACTAACGTAAATGTTGATTATACTATTGAAAAAATAAAAAAATAAATTAATTTTATAGTAAACCAAAAATTCAAGAATCCACAGCGATATGAAAAAAATCAACTTGATTATCGTTGACGATCACCGACTTTTCCGCAACGGGTTAAAGGCGTTGCTAAGAGAATTAGACTATATTGATCATATAGCTGAAGCCTCAAACGGAAAAGAATTCCTTGAATACATCGAAAACCATCCCATTCATTTAGCTTTAATGGATATCAACATGCCCATTATGAATGGAATAGACGCAACCCGCGAAGCTATTAAACTTCATCCAAACATGAGAATTATTGCGCTCTCCATGTTGAATGACGAAGACTATTATTTTAAAATGATCGATGCCGGAGCCCGAGGGTTTATACTTAAAGATGCCGACAGCGATGAACTTACCAAAGCGGTTGAAATGGTTATGAATGGTCAGAACTATTTCTCGCAGGATTTACTACGAAACATTATACTTTCACTCAGCACAAATACAAAAACCGAACAAACATCTTCCAAAGAGGATATCAAATTTACCGACCGCGAAATTGAAGTATTAGAGCAAATCTGCAAAGGGCTATCCAATCAGGAAATTGCAGAGGCATTGTTTATAAGCCCACGCACAGTAGAACGTCATAGGGCAAATCTTTTTGATAAAACCGGCTCAAAAAATTCGGTAAATTTGGTTATGTATGCCATCAAGAATAATCTGGTTAAGGTTTAAGCATTCTATGTCGGCAAATCCCCATAACATTTGAGTATTTCCCCTCATATAAATTAGGTATTTCCACTATTATTTCATCATTTTCTTTACTCTATATTTAAAAAGTATCATTTTCATTTTCAGATCAGATACAGCGTGTTTATTTATTAAATTATTTGAATTTTAATTAACTTATGTTGTTAAAAAATCCCTCGGATTATGACAGATAGTCTCAAACAAATTGAAGAATTGATCGAGCAAAATAAAAGTCTCGAGAAACGAAATGAAGAATTAAAAAACATTATTGAAGTTAACCTCACTCAACCTGGCTATGATGTTTATTTGGCTTCATTTAACGATATCATAGATATCTCAGAAGCGGAAACCCTGATTGTAAAGTTTTACCAATACAACAAAATTCCAACAGCATTGTATGATCATAAAGGGAAGCTTATTTTTTCAGTAGGCTGGAAGCATATTTGCAGACACTTTCATCGTCATAACGCCGACTCTCTCCAAATGTGTGAAGATACTCTGAATATTGTAAACAGGGCACTAACCAAAAAACCATATTACCTGTTTCAATGTAAAAATGGCTTAAATGGCATCGCAATTTCAATTGAAATTCAAAATAAGCATGTGGCAACAATAGTTTTAAGCCAATTCTTTTATGAAGATGAAGAGCCGGACTATATGTTTTATAAACACCAGTCTGAAAAGTACAAATTTGATATTAAGTCTTATATGACAGCTGTTCAGGATATGGCTAGCTTTTCAAATTCGGAAATTGAACACATTATTCAAAATGCCAGTTTTGTTGCTGAATTGGTTTCATATCTGGGCTCCAAAAATCTGGAGCAACAAGATAATTCAAAGAAACAGGTAAGTAACAAGATGCTGCTCTCAACATTACGCGATAAAATTAATGAACAGGAAAAGATAATCAAATCGTTACTTCAGAATATCACCAAACATCGGAATGATGTTGAAGAAAATTCAATTAGTAAAACTCAATTTCAAAAACAACTTAAGAGACTGTCAGACAGGCTTGAGCGTTCTGAAACTGTATTAAGCAGTCTGTTATCCGCCATACCTCTGGGCATTGGCTTTGTCCGAAGCAATGTATTTACCTATGTTAACGATCAAATGGCCAGAACCACCGGTTATTTGGCCAAGGACCTTATTGGCCGTGACCCCGAAGTTTTGTTGGCAGATCCTGAAAATTATATGAGACTTTTCTCCGAGAGCAACCTGTTACAACAAACTAATTCTATTGAAACTCAACTTAAAAAGAAAGACGGAACCCTTGTTGAAGTAATTATTTTTACCGCTTTTCTCAATAAATTAGATCCAAGCCAAGGCATTGCTTTCAGTATTATGGATACTTCCATCATCCAGGAAAATTACCAGGAACTTATCTTCACAAAAAAGATATATTGAGATGGCATTAAACAAAAAAACCCGATAGAATCGGGTTTTTTTTGTTCACAGTATATGAACAATATTATCCTAAATAAGACTTTAATAATTTACTGCGCGAAGTATGACGCAAACGACGAATAGCCTTTTCCTTAATTTGTCGAACGCGTTCGCGTGTCAGACCAAATTTTTCACCTATTTCCTCGAGTGTCATCTCCTGGATTCCAATACCAAAAAACAGTTTTATAATATCACGTTCACGCTCGGTAAGTGTAGCTAAAGCACGATCAATTTCCCTGCTCAATGATTCATTGATCAATAAACGATCAGCGTTTGGCGAATCATTATTGATAAGCACATCAAGCAAACTATTGTCTTCACCTTCAATAAAAGGTGCGTCAACCGAAACATGACGACCTGACACACGCAAGGTGTCAGATACTTTTTCTTTTGGAAGTTCCAGCAATTCTGCAAGTTCTTCGGGAGAAGGTGTACGCTCATTCTCCTGCTCAAATTTCGAGAAAGCTTTGTTAATTTTATTTAACGAGCCTACCTGATTCAAAGGCAAACGAACAATACGCGATTGCTCGGCAAGAGCCTGCAAAATCGACTGCCTGATCCACCAAACTGCATATGATATAAACTTAAAACCACGTGTTTCGTCGAATTTCTCTGCGGCTTTTATAAGTCCGAGATTTCCTTCGTTAATTAAATCCGGTAAACTTAAACCTTGGTTCTGATACTGTTTAGCAACAGAAACAACAAAACGTAAATTCGCTCTAGTTAATTTTTCTAATGCGGCCCTATCACCCTTTTTAATTCGTTGTGCAAGTTCCACCTCTTCTTCCACAGTAATCAATTCTTCTTTGCCAATTTCCTGCAAATATTTATCAAGTGATGCACTCTCCCTGTTAGTGATTGATTTTGTGATCTTTAATTGTCTCATTTTACTTTTTCAAAAATTAGTGCGAATTTAGGCTATTTTAATATATAAGTCAACATAAAAAAAATATAAATGTTCAGACAAAAAAGACTTGCCCCTGCAAGTCCTTTTAAATACAAAACTTTACAGTCCTTTATTTATTTTATACCAAATGCATAATAGGCTACAACTCCATTGGGGTATAACCCTTCCAGGTACACACCTTTCTTAATGCCAGAAAGCACCCTCTTTACATCGTCCACTGAATTAACCGGTTGATTGTTAATAGTCGTAATAATAAAACCATTCTGTACGCCTGCGGAACCGAGTTTACCTTTACCTATGTTTAGTACTTTTGCTCCACCTTTGATGCCTAGCTTTGATCTATCAGCGGCTGGTACTTCTGCTAATTGAGCTCCCAAAACAGAGATCGCCTCGTCCTTACTTAATATTTTTGTTGTTCCTTCCATATTACGTAAGGTAACCGAAATTTGTTTCTTTTTATTTTCATGATTTAAAACTATTTCTACCTTATCGTTTGGACGATATTTACTTACCTCCTCTTGCAGTTCTGAAGAACTGTTAACCTTGGTGCCATTGACTGACAAAATAACATCTCCTTCCTTCAAACCAGCTTCCTGAGCAGCGCCACCCTCCATTAATCCGGCAACATAAACCCCTTCTATTTTATCAAAGTTTTTTTCTTTGGAAAACTGATCATCAATGTCCTTAATTGATACACCAAGCATTGCCCTTTGTACCTTACCAAATTCAATGATGTCTGCCGCTACCTTTTTGACTATGGCTACTGGCACTGCAAAAGAGTTTCCAGAATAACTACCTGTAGGAGAAGCGATTGCAGTTGTGACGCCAATCATTTCTCCTTTTGTATTTACCAAGGCGCCTCCGCTATTTCCAGGATTTACTGCAGCGTCGGTCTGAATAAACGATTCTATGGCAGAATTGTTGTCCCCTCCTCTATTGCCAGCCAAAATATTTAAATTTCTGTTTTTAGCACTTACAATTCCAGCTGTAACTGTAGATGTAAGATTGTATGGATTACCCACTGCAAGAACCCATTCGCCAACCATCAGTGCATCAGAGTTGCCATATGTTATAAAAGGTAACTCCTTTTCATCAATTTTAATCACAGCGATGTCAGTATCCGGATCTCGTCCAATAACTTTTGCTTTATACGTTCTTTTATCATTAAGCGTAACTTCAATGTTCTGAGCATCATCTACCACGTGATTATTGGTTACAATGTAACCGTCGCTCGAAATAATAACTCCAGATCCAAAACCTGCTATTGGCTGCGGCTTGGCATCGTAAAGCCTGTTGCCTCCAAAAAAGAAATCGTATAAAGGATTACCTGAAGTTTGGTTTTCCATGCTAACAGTTTTAACATGAACTACAGCATGAATAGTACGTTCAGCGGCATAAGTAAAGTCGACTTGTCCTTTACTACTCACATTCCCCGGCAATTGCGCAAGCCTGATTTGTCCCTGCTGGTCTGCAGATATGATTACTCTGTTATGGTCAAAAAATTTTGCATATACCATTAAGGCTATAAAGCCTCCGCATGCAGCCACGAGGACCATTCCTAATATTCGTTTCGCATTCATATTCGTCATTTTAAATTATTTAACAATTACTTTATTCCTTACAAAATAACTGCCAAAAATTGAATATGTTTTGTCATATCGCTACATTTAACATAATTTAACAGCGAAAAGTAGCTATTTCTTAGGCTTTCCCTTTATTTCATCCAGATATTGCTGATAATATTTTTGGATCAATTCCTTACGATAAGCTTCGGCCTTCTCCTGGCGTATTTTGTAATCCGCTTTGGCTTCCTCCTTAGCTTTGGGCTTAAATAAGTCCGATTTACCAAGTTCTTCCTCGATAACTTTGGAAAAATAATGCTCAGCAAATACTTCAGGGTTGATTTCCCACACCATAACAGTCTTGTCGCTTGAGCCTGAAACAAAACTTCTTCCATCCGGATGAAAAACTAATGCATTAATGGCATCAGTATGGCCACTGTAAGTATGTATGCAAACTCCGCTCGACATTTCCCATAACTTAATATTGGTGTCGTACGAACCGCTAAGCAGATAGTTACCATCAGGGCTTAAAGCAATGCAGGAGACACCCTGGGAATGATCTGAAAAATTGATCATGGTTTTACCTGTTGCAATATCCCACAAGCGAATAGAGTTATCATTTGATGCACTAAGAACATACTTGGAATCGGCGGTAAAAAGAACAGCATACACATTACCCCCATGCCCAACGAATGTTTGAAGTAACTTTTTGGTCTGAATATCCCATATTTTAACCGTTTCATCGAGAGAACCACTTGCCATAAGTTTTCCATCCGGACTTAAGGTCACAGCAAGTGCATTTTTGGTGTGTCCTGCAAACGAATGAACCAACTTACCGTTCGCAAAATCTATCATTCTAAGATTCTTGTCATAAGAACCAAAAACAACAAAGTTGTTGGTTGCATTGTAGGCCATCGACCAAATATAGGTAGCCGGTCCTCCGTATGTATTAACATATTCTCCTTTAGGGTAATAAAGTTTTAAGGTTTTATCTCCTCCGGTGCATACATATTTATATTTGCCTTCATTGGTGAAAAAGATTGATCTTACTCCACTATTATGACCTGTTAATGTAGCTATAATCTCATACTCGGGAAACGACCACAATATGCATGTTTTATCTTCAGATCCGGTGGCCAGTACCTTACCATCTGGCTGAAATGCCAAAGATAGAATAGACCCGTTCTGCTTTTTTAATATTTTAACCGGTTTCTGGTCCGGAAAAGTTTGTGCATTAATAAGTTGACATAATAACCAAAAAGCTAATACCAATAATGATTTGTTCATATCAATTTGAATTTTGTGAGGTAGATAGGTTGCAGGCTATTAGAAGTCTAAGCAACCTAATTACAATTTTACATTAAATATACGACTATCTGAGATTTAATAAAAACGATTGGCAAAACTTTTAAAACTAATTTCAATACCTAGGTTTGTCCTTAATAAGTTCATAATAAGACTCAACACTTGTCTCTTTCATCTTTTGATTAATGTTGATCCATCTTTGTTTCAGATTTTCGTCAAACCCTGAATGATCACATGGAAAATCGTTACACTGAAAACAATAATCTACATTATTATTAGCAGCACAGCTTTTAACCTGGCAGTTTTTAAATAATACGCATCCATCCAAACGGCATCCCCTGCATTCAACCTGTGTGAAATAATTCAGTAAGTCTTTGAATGCTGCATAATGCTCGAATCGCGGCTCATTTAAAAAATTGACGAATCGTTTTGCATAAATATCGAAATTTCCAAGCTCTTTCTGTAATTCAATACTATGCTGCTTTATTGGCCCGTCAACAAAGGCAAAACACTTTCCGCAGTGAATGCCGCAAGGCCCAAGCCTGGTTTTGATTTCATCATAATTCATTGGCGATAATTTTAGTCATTTGAAATGGTTTGGTGAAGCTTCCGTGACTGATGCAGAACTTAACATAAGGAGA
>WSSedL1CaDRAFT_10000895_pt1 | contig 19382 bp, 15 predicted proteins | sample WetSurSL1Cattail_FD_9464 | JGI IMG/M metagenome (IMG submission 9464)
CCCCGCCACAATCTTTATCGGCGGGTCACCTGCGCCTATCTCGCCGAGTTGGTGGCAACCCACCGGCTGGACGAGGCGGAAGCGGCGGAAATCGCGGTCGATCTCGCCTACAACCTGCCTAAGGCGGCCTATAAACTGTGATGTAGCGAATTGGGAAACGGCGAGCGGCGAATGGTACGGAACATGATACTATTCGCCGCTCGCCGTTTGCTGTGCGCTTGCCGATGATTGCGGAGACCGGCCGTTACGCCCTGATCCTGGCGCTCGTTGTCGCGGTTTTGCAGGGCTGCGTGCCGCTGATCGGGATGCGGGGGCGCGATGCCGTTTGGACGGCGTTCGCTGCACGCGCTGCCTTCGTCCAGTTCGCGCTAATCGCCTTATCGTTCGGCGCTTTGGTCTGGCTGTTCGTTTCCAGCGATTTTTCGCTTGGCGTCGTCGCCGCGAACAGCCACTCGGCCAAGCCGCTGATTTATAAAATCGCCGGTACCTGGGGCAATCACGAAGGCTCGATGCTTTTGTGGGTGTTTATCCTGGCCGGGTTCGGTGCGGCCTTTGCGGCGTTCGACCGTTCGGCGGCAGACTTCCGCGCCGCCGCGTTGGCGTTGCAAGGACTGATCGGTTTCGGATTCCTTCTCTACGTTCTGTTTGCCGCCGATCCTTTCGTCCGGCTCGATCCGGCGCCGATCGACGGCGAAGGTCTCAACCCGCTGTTGCAGGACATCGGTCTCGCCTTCCACCCGCCGCTTTTGTATCTCGGTTACGTCGGCGCTTCGCTCGGATGTTGCATCGCGCTCGCCGCGTTGATCGAGGGAACGGCCGATGCCGTATGGGCGCGTGCGTTGCGTCCGTGGGCATTGATTTGCTGGGTGTTTCTCACCCTCGGCATCGGCGTCGGCGCATGGTGGTCCTATTATACGCTGGGGTGGGGCGGTTGGTGGGCTTGGGATCCGGTGGAAAACGCCGCGCTGATGCCCTGGCTTTGCGTTACCGCCCTGATCCACAGTCTGCACGCGGCGGAAAAACGAGGCGCTTTGCAAATCTGGTCGGCGTTGTTGGCCATTCTCACCTTTGCCTTGTCGCTCGTCGGCACATTTTTGGTGCGCTCGGGAACGGTGACGTCGGTGCATGCCTTTGCCGCCGATCCGATGCGCGGTTTCTTCATACTCGTTTTGTCGGTTGTCTTCGTCGGCGGGGCTTTGACCTTGTTCGCCCTTCGGGCGGGCAGGTTCGCACGCAAAACGGCCTACGCCCCGGTTTCGCGCGAAAGCGGCATCCTGTTCGGTAATGTCCTGTTGGCCGCCGCCGCCTGCGCCGTGCTTATCGGCACGCTATATCCGCTGGCGTTCGAGGTGCTCGGCCGTGGAAAAATTTCGGTCGGCCCGTCCTATTTCGATCGGATGTTTGCGGTTCAGAGCGTGCCGTTGCTGCTTCTGATGGCGCTGGGACCGCATATCGCATGGCGGCGCGGAAACCTCGGCGAGGCGCTGCGGCGCCTACGCCTTCCCTTGATCGCCGGTATCGGCGCGGCGGCGGTTCTGGCGGCGTATCTCGGCCGCTTGGGGTTCGCCCCGGTCGGGCTGGGGGTGGCGGTTGCGGTTGCCGCGAGCCTTTTGCACGCCCCGTCGTGGGGGATGCGCATCGCTCATTTCGGCGTGGCGGTTCTTCTTGCCGGCATCGTCTTGTCCTCTTCGCTGCAACAGGAAAAAACCGCGAGTTTGCGTCCCGGAGATACTCTGGCGATAAGCGGCTACGTGCTGCACTTCGACGGTGCGCGGCAGGTCACGGGCGCTAATTACGACGCCTTGCGGACCGATTTTTCGTTGCGGAAGAACGGGCGGAAAATCGCCGCGATGCATCCCGAACTGCGCGCCTTCGAAAATCCGCCGGCGACCAAAGCGGAAACCGCCATTCGCACCGACGGAATCGGCGATCTCCATCTGACTTTAAGCGGCATCGACGACGGCAATACATACGAGTTGCGCGCGCTGTATGCGCCGGCGATGCCGCTGGTGTTCCTCGGCATGGCGCTGATGGCGGGCGGCGGACTGGTTGCCTTGATAACGCGCCGGCGGGCATCTGCGGACGAAAAGCAAATCCCGCTTTTGCCCGGGAGCCCGAAGGTACGCTTTGCCGCTTTGATCGGTTTTGCCGCGGTTGCCGGCATTCTCGGCATGGCGTTGTGGCGCAGTCAAAATCCGTTACCCGAACCGATGGCCGGCCGGTCGGTGCCAAGCCTGGTTCTGCCCGGATTGTTCGGCACGGAACCGGTCCGGCTGGCCGATATTAAGGGGCAAAAACTCGTGAACGTCTTTGCCTCTTGGTGTGCGCCTTGCCGCGTCGAACATCCGACCCTGATGGCGCTCGCGAAAGCGGGCGTGCCGATCATCGGCATCGCCTACCGGGACAAGCCGGCCGGCACCAAGGCCATGTTGAACGAACTCGGCAGCCCATATGTCGCCGTGGGGTTGGACGAAGGGTGCGCCGGGACCGAATTGGCCGTCACCGGCGTGCCGGAAACGCTGTTGATCGACGAGACGGGAACGATCGTCTGGCGCCATGCCGGGCCGCTCGATAAGGCCGTCGTGGCGAACGAACTGTTACCGCGCTTGCGGGGGCGGCGATGATCATCGCTTGCGCCGTTTTGACCCTGGCAACGGCAGCGGTTCTGATCCGGCCGTTTTGGTGCGCGCGAGGGGTAAGCGCTGCCGTAGCGATTTGCGCAATGCTCGCCTGCGGGGGGGGGGCGCTTTATCTGGCGCTCGGTCGCCCCGGCCTGCCGGATGCGCCTTTCGCCGAGCGGGTGCGGGCGCCGGATTTCGCGTTGAAGCGGGAGGCCTGGCGGCTGATCAAACAGTTGGAGCGCGATCCGTCCGCCGCCGGATTCTCGGCGCTGGGCGAGATGATGGTCGAGCTGGCCGGCGGACGGGTTACGCCCGAAGCCGGCGAAGCTTTCGCCCGGGCGCTGGAAATGGACGGAAACGAACCGCGGGCCCGGTTCTATGCCGGCTTGGCGCTTTATCAACGCGGCAAGCCGGCGGCGGCGCTTGCCGTCTGGCGGACGCTGGAAAAAAACAGCAAGCCGGACGCGACCTGGTTGCCGCTGTTACGGAAAAAAATCGATGAAGCGGAACGGACGGAAAACCGGCCGCGCTAACGACTACCTGCCGTGCATTGCATTCACGGCGGTGCCATGTCGAATTCGACGGTGATCCGTTTGTCCGATCCGTCGAAGCGGCGCTCGCCGCGCGGCAGCCACGAGGGGTGGAGGATGATCATGCCGCTTTGCGGGCGGATGATCTCGCTTCCGCCGGCGGACAGTCCGCCCGGCATGCGATAGCCGAGATGCGGCGCGATCATCGCCGGCAGCACGCCGCGCGGATCGGCCAGTTCGCACTCGCCGCCCAAGGATTCGTCGTCCGACTTGTGATAGCCGTCGTCGATGTAATAGACACCCGACCACATCCAGCCGGGGCGGGCGGCGATTTCGGCATATTCGCTTTTGCGGCGCACCGAGGCGGCGGCCGAAATCTTCCAGTCGAGCGTGGCGCGCCCGCCGCTGCGCGGTTGAATCAACCCATCGGCGAGATCGCGCAGCATGCGAAAGAGCGTCTGGCCCTGCACGCCGCTCCAGCTCTCGAAATCGGCGTCCGAGCGCCAGTTCGTTTCGTTCCCGTTCGCTTTGGCGATGATCAGCGGCTTGAGTTCTGCGTTGATCTCCTGCGCCACAGGATGAAAATGGATGCAGACCGGCGTTGCAAACAGGCTGCGGATTTGTGGTTTCGAAGCGGCCATAATGGTGTGCGAAATTCCGTTATTCGAAGACGATATGCGGGGCTTCCATAGAAGCGGCGGCGATTTTCGCCGCCACGTCCCTGGCGATCAAGTGAAAAACCGCCGCTTGGGGGCTTTCCGGCCGGGTTGCGACGATGGGCGCGCCCGCATCCGAAGTCTCGCGGATGGCAAGATCGAGCGGCACCGCGCCGAGAAACGGCACATTCAGGCGTTCGGCGACGACTTTGGCGCCGCCCTGGCCGAAGATGTCGCTGGTCTTTCCGCAGTGCGGGCAAACGAAACCGCTCATATTTTCGATCATGCCGAGAATCGGCACATGGGTGGTGCGGAACATGGCGAGCGCCTTGCGCGCGTCCAGAAGCGCCAGATCCTGCGGGGTCGAAACGATCACCGCCCCCTTTAGGGGCACCGACTGCACGATGGCGAGCTGCGCATCGCCGGTGCCCGGCGGCAGATCGACCACCAGCACGTCGAGCGGAGCCCATTCGACTTGGCGCAGCATCTGCTGGATGGCGTTCTGTACCATCGGCCCGCGCCAGATCATCGGCGTGTCCTCGTCGATCATCAGACCGATCGACATCGCCTTGATACCGAACTTTTCGATCGGCTGGACCAAGCCGTCCTTTTCCTTCAGTTCCTCGGTCAAACCGAGAAGCTTGGGAATGCTGGGGCCGTAGATGTCGGCATCGAGCACGCCCGCCTTCAGTCCTTGCGCCGCCAGCGCCAGCGCCAGATTGACCGAAACCGTCGATTTGCCCACGCCGCCCTTGCCGCTGGCCACTGCAATGATGGCCTTGACGCCAGGAAGTCCGGCGGGCGGAGCGCGCTTAGGCTCGTGCTTGGCATGAGGCGACTGCGGCACCTCCTCGTTTCGATGGGCGGTCAAAACGGCGCCGACCTTCTTTACCCCCGGCAGCGCCTTGACCGCATCTTCGCAAATTTGGCGCAAAGGCTCGGCTTTTGCCCCGCGCGCAGGGTCGACTTCGACCACGAAACCGACATGACCGTCTTCGACCGTGAGGCCCTCGATCATGCCGGCTTCGACGACATTTTTGCCGCTTAAGGGGTCGACGATGCCGGAAAGCGCGGAAAGAACCGTTTCGCGGGAAAGCTCAGTCATGTTCTGCTTCCAAAAGCTCTAGCGCGGTATCAGGGAAAAGCGAAAACCGGTCTTCAGCCCGAAAACGCGACGACATTGGGGTCTGTAAACACTACTTTGTGAAGTTCGCAGCGTCCCAACCGGCTAAAACAAAAAGGCGATTTTGCGAAGATCCGCCTTTGCTCTAGATTAACGAAGCACATATAACCGTATAGACGCAGAAAACAAGAATATCGCGATGCCCTGGAACAACCAGAACGACAGCGGGAACAACCGCCCCCGTAAAGGCCCGTGGGGACAAGACCAGCCTTCCGGCGCGGGGGGCGGCATGCGCCCCAGCGACTTCGAAGGGTTGCTGAAGCGGGTCAAGGAAGGGTACGCGAAATTGTTCCCCGGCGGCGGCATGGGAAAGCGCGGCTGGACGGTGGCCGGCATGGCCGTTCTGGTCATATGGTTACTCAGCGGCTTCTATATCGTCAACGCCAGCGAACAAGGCGTGGTCCTGCGCTTCGGCAAGTTCATTCGCCACACCGACTCGGGCATCAACTATCACCTGCCCTGGCCGATCGAGACCGCTTACACACCCGACGTGCTGGGTCAGCGCCAAGTCGACATCGGCTACCGCGTATCGTCCGACAAGGGCAACGAAGCGCAACCGGAGGACGTTCCCGACGAAAGCCTGATGCTGACCGGCGACGAGAACATCGTCGATGTCAACTTTACCGTCTATTGGCAGATCAAAGACGCCAATGCCTATCTGTTCAACGTCGATTTACGCATCGGCGAGGCCGACGACACCGTCAAAGCCGTGGCGGAAAGCGCCATGCGCGAGGCGGTCGGTCAGGAGCGGATGGATCTGATCATGACCTCGCATCGCCAGCAGATTCAGCAAAAGGTGCAGAAGCTGATGCAGGAGGCGCTCGATTCCTACCGCGCCGGCATTGTGGTGGCCGACGTCAAGATGCGCAAAGCCGATCCGCCGCTCGACGTGCGCGAAGCCTATATCGACGTGCAGAAGGCGCTGGCCGATCAGGATAGAAAGCGCAACGAAGCCGAAGCCTACGCCAACACCATCATCCCGCAGGCGCGCGGCGAGGCGGCGCAGATCGTGCAAGACGCCGAAGCCTACCGCCAGCGCGCCATCGCCGAAGCCTCGGGCGAGGCCAAGCGCTTCCTTTCGGTCTATCAGGAATACAAGCGCGCGCCGGAAGTGACCAAGCGGCGGATGTATTACGAGACCATGAGCCAGGTGCTGGCGCCGATGAACAAAATCATCGTCGACGATGCCGCCAAGGGCGTGGTGCCGTATTTCCAATTGCCGGCGCTCGGCAAGACCTTGCCGGCACAGCCGGCGCCCAAATCGAATACGCCCTCGGCGTCGAATCAGGGGGGCAACCTGCAATGAACCGCAACATCGCCGTCGCCGTCGTCGTAGCCGGCCTGTTCGCGCTGGGGCTTTTGTTCTCCTGCGTGTTCATCGTCACCCAGACTCAGCAGGCGTTGATTGTGCAGTTCGGTGCGCCGCAATATGTGGTCAGCGATCCGGGCCTGCATTTCAAATTGCCCTATCAGAACATCCATTTCTTCGAACGGCGACTGCTCAACCTCGACGCCGAGAGCGAAGAAGTGATCGCCCAGGACAAAAAGCGTATTCTGGTCGACGCTTTCGCCCGCTGGCGGATCTCGGACCCGTTGCGCTTCTATCAGAACCTGAAGAACGAGAAGGGAGCGATGGAGCGGCTGACCCCGATCTTTTCCTCCAATATCCGCCGGGTTTTGGGGTCGCGCGATTTTGCCGACATGCTGACCTCGCATCGCTCCGATCTGATGCATCAGATCCGCTACAACATGAACCAGAACGTCCGCGCCTTCGGCATCGAATTCGCCGACGTGCGCATTCGCCGGGCCGATCTGCCGACCGAGAACAGCCAATCGATCTACGAGCGCATGCGCAAGGAACGCCAGCGCGAGGCTTCGGAATACCGCGCCGAAGGCGACGAGACGGCACAGCGTATCCGCGCCCGGGCCGACCGCGAAGTGGTGGTGATCAAGGCCGAGGCTACTCGCGAATCCTCCATCCTGCGCGGTCAGGGCGATGCCGAAAAGACCCGTATGCTCGGCGAAGCCTACGGTCAGGATCCCAAGTTCTTCTCGTTCTACCGCGCCATGCGCGCCTATCAGGATGCGCTTTCCGGTGACAACACCACGGTGGTGCTCTCGCCCAAGAGCGAATTCTTCCGCTATTTCGGCGAAGGCCCCGGCGGCGGCGACGGAAAACGCAGCAAATAAGATCGGTTCCGTCCCCGGCGGCTTGGTTGAAATTCGCATAGGCCTTGCGGGGACGATATGATGGCGATACGAGTCGAAGCGGGTCGCCCAAGCGTCTATTGGCTGGTCGGTATTGCGGCGTTCGCCCTGATTTCCCGTTATGCCAGTCTGACGCGCGAATTCATTTCCGGCGACGAAGGGACCTTCATGCTGCTGGCGCAGGATGCGCTGCGCGGGTACCTGCCGTATGTGAATCTGTTCGACAACAAACCGCCGGGGATTTTTTTTGCCGTCGCCGCGGCGATGCGATGCTTCGGCGAAAGTCTTGCCGTCGTGCGTCTGTTCGGCGGTGTGTGTGCCGCCGTCTGCGGCTGCCTGGCGTTCTTAATCTGCCGGCGCTTCGCTGGAATAACGGCTTCGGGGGTGGCCGCCGCCCTCATGCTCGCCGCGGCATCCAACAGTTTCGGTCAGTTCGCCGCCAGCGAATGGCCGGCGCTGGTGCTGCTGGAGGGCGGTCTGTTGTTGATGCTGCGTTTCGGCGAAAATCGGTGGTCCACCGTCGCCGCCGGGTTTTGCATATCGTTGGCCGTTCTGTTCCGCACCAACATCGCCATCGTCGCCGTGGCGACCGGCTTGCTGTATCTCGTCGCCCTGCGGCATCGCGATTTGCGCCTGCATCGGTGGGGGGCGCCGTTCTATGGTCTCGGTGCCGTTGTTCCGATGGCCGCGCTCGCTGCAGTCTATGGCTTGGCCGATCGACTTTTACTGCTGTGGCTGTCTGCCGTCATTGTGCCGCTGTCCTATGCCGGCGGACAGCATTCGATAGCGTACAATGTGCTTACTCTGCTGTCGGATGTGTTTTCCGCCGCGTTCACCCTGCCCGGCGGCTTTGCCCCCTTCGCCGTTTTGACGGGGTTCGGCGCCGTCATTTGGCGCCGGCGGTTTCGCACGGCCTTAACCGCAACCGTCGAACGGCGCGATGGCGTCATCGTGCTTGCGGTATTTGCCGCGGTCTTCGTTTCGGTTCTGTGCGGCGGTGTCTTCTATGCGCACTATTTCCTGCTGTTGATGCCGTTTATGGCGGTTGCAACGGCGATATGTCTCGACGAGGTTCGTTTCTCCCTGCGATCCATTCGTTACGTCGTCGCCATAGTCGGCCTTAGCCTGACGGTTGTGTATTTTCTGCCGCGTGCCGGAGAAATGCTGTTTTTCCCCGAAAAGATCGCCGACGGCTACCACATCCGCAAAGCGGCCGGGGCAATTGCCGCCGACCGGCAGCCGGGCCAAGTCTGGGCGACGAAATACAATCTGATCTATTTCTATCTGCACGCGCTGCCGCCCACGCCGCTGGCGGCGCAACCCGATTCGATCGTGCGCCCGTCGATTGTCGCGCCGCTGATTGCCGCGGGCAGAGCATCGCACGACGAGTACGGCCGTATCCTGCAAATGGCGCCGCGCTATATCGTGGGAGAAGCCAAGGGAAATCCGCCCTATGTGCCGGATTATATCCACGGCGGGCAGGCTGCGGCCTATGCCAAGCTGATCCGCGAACGCTACAATCTATGGTTCAGGGACGGGCCGGTGGCGGTATACCGGCGAAAGTAGCGGAATGACGAGAAAACAGTCTCGCATCCCCTTTTGTTTTCAAGGCGTTGGCTTATGCTCGCGGCCGATTCAACAAGATGGTGGAACCTGACGTGAACAAGCGGTCTTTCGGCTTGGCGGCGGTTATGGCGGCGGCGCTGGCGATGCCGAGCTTTGCGCGCGGCGCGCCCGATTCCTTCGCCGATCTGTCGGCCAAACTCCTGCCCACGGTGGTCAACATCGCCGCGATGCAGACCATGAAGGGCGGGCAGAAGAGCCAAGTGCCCGACCTGCCGCCGGCATTGCAGGACATGTTCCGCGACTTTTTGGGCGGGGCGGGCGCGCCGCGCCGCATCACCTCGGTCGGTTCCGGTTTCGTCATCGATCAGAGCGGGCTGATCGTCACCAACAATCATGTGGTGGCGGGCGCCGCCGAGGTTGCCGTCACCTTCAACAACGGCGAAACCTATCGGGCCAAACTGATCGGCCGCGACGAGAAGACCGACCTGGCGCTTTTGAAGATTGCGCCCAAACGCCCGCTGGCGGCGGCGCATTTCGGCGATTCCAATAGGGCGCGGATCGGCGACTGGGTGATCGCCATCGGCAACCCCTTCGGCTTGGGCTCCACCGTGACCGCGGGCATCGTTTCGGCGCGCAATCGCGACATCGAATCCGGTCCCTACGACGACTTCATCCAGACCGATGCGCCGATCAACAAGGGCAATTCCGGCGGTCCCTTGTTCGATATGGATGGCAACGTGGTGGGCATCAATTCGGCAATTTTTTCGCCCACCGGCGGCTCGGTCGGCATCGGCTTTGCCATTCCCGCCAATCTGGCGCGCGATGTGATCGACAATTTGCGTCGCTTCGGCCGGGTCAATCGCGGCTGGGTCGGCGTGAACATTCAGCCGGCCAAAGGGGGCGGCGCCGCCATCACCTCGGTGGCGGCGAACGGTCCCGCCGCCAGGGCCGGCATCCGGCCCGGCGACGTCGTTTTCGGCTTCGATGGCAAGAAAATCTCGGATTCTCGGGCGCTGGCTCGCATAGCGGCGGGAACGGCACCGGGTAAAACCGTAAACGTCGACATCCGTCGCGGCGGCAAGCACATGACGCTGCGCCTCGCCGTTCAGCTCCTTAAGTGACGATGTCGCCGTCGGCATAGCCTTGCAGATACAGCAGCCCGCGCAGGTCGGCATGATCGATGCGGGCGTGCGCCGCCGCCGCCACTTTGGGCTTGGCGTGAAAAGCGACGCCGAGCCCGGACCGTTCGATCATTTTCAGATCGTTGGCGCCGTCGCCCACCGCCATAGTTTCCTCGAAGAGAAGACCGAGCCGCTGGGTTTCGTCTTCCAGCGCGGCCAGCTTGGCTTCCTTGCCGAGGATAGGCAGGCCGACTTCGCCGGTGAGCGCCTTGCCGTCGTCGATCAAGCGGTTGGCGCGCGCCTCGTCGAAACCGGCAGCTTGCGCCACGCGCGCGGTGAAGAAGGTAAATCCGCCGGAAACCAGCAACGCCCGCGCACCGAACGCCTTCATGGTGGCGAGCAATTCCTTGGCGCCGCCGGTCAAATGAATACGCTCGGTCCACACCCGTTCGAGGGTCGCCAGCGGCAGGCCCTTGAGCATGCCGACCCGTTCTTTCAGCGCGCCCTCGAAGGCGATTTCGCCGCGCATTGCCCGCTCGGTAATGGCGGAAATCTTGTCCTTCAACCCGGCGAAATCGGCCAACTCGTCCAGGCATTCGCAGGTGATAATGGTCGAATCCATGTCGGCGATCAGAAGGCGCTTGCGCCGATGCGCCGCCGCCACCACATTGATGTCGGCGGGCATGTCGCTGGCGATGGCGCGCGCCTCGGCGAGGGCCTCTTGCGGGGGGGCGGCGATCGGAAGATCGAACGCATATCCTTCCGATAGCCAGCGCGGCGCGCCGAATTTCGTCAACGACGCGGCAAGAGCCCGCGCCTCAGGAGAGATGACGTTCAGAACATGCACAGCGGCCACGATCATACTCCCTTCGATGCGGTGCTTATCGCAGGGCCGACCGCGAGCGGCAAGTCGGCGCTGGCCTTGGCGCTGGCCGAGGAATGCCACGGCGCGATCATCAACGCCGACGCGATGCAGGTCTATAAGGATTTACGCATCCTTTCCGCCCGCCCCGGCGCGGCGGACGAGGCCCGCGCGCCGCATCTCCTTTACGGGCATGTGCCGGCAGCCGAGGCTTATTCGGTCGGCCGGTTTCAACGCGATACCGCGGCGGCGCTGGCCGAGGCGAACGCGATGGGCGCCTTGCCGATTTTCGTCGGCGGCACCGGGATGTATTTTAGCGTTCTGATCCAAGGTATCGCCGACATTCCGCCGATACCGCCCGAGGTTCGGGCGCGCGCCAGGGCCAGGCTGGAAGAAATCGGCGTTGCCGCCCTGCATGCCGAGCTTATGGCGCGCGATCCTAAAACCGCGACCAAGCTGAAGCCCTCCGATCCGCAACGGGTGGTCAGGGCCTATGAGGTGTTGGAAGCAACCGGCAAACCCCTGCATTCCTGGCAAAACGAAACCGGTACATCGGTGCTGGCAGGGCTGAAGCTGGCGAAATTTGCCGTCTCGGTCCCGCGGGCGGATTTGCGGGTCCACATCCGCGCCCGCTTTATGGCCATGCTGGAGGCCGGTGCGGTCGAGGAAGCTGCGGCCCTCGGCAGTCTCGATCCCGCCCTGCCGGCGGCCAAAACTCTGGGCTTACGGGAAATTCTGTCCTGGCAGCGCGGTGAAATCGGCAAGGACGAGATGATCGAAAAAACCGTCATTGCCACCGGCCAATTCGCCAAGCGGCAGGAAACCTGGATTCGCCACCGGATGGCGGATTGGTATCAAATACCTGCCGATTATAGCAACATTGTTGCTATATTACATCAACATATCTCATGAAATTGCTTGACGACTCTATTTTCACCTCCTATTTTCCCCCCACTTTCGCGAGGAAACGCTGTGCATAAGGTGCTCGTAACGATTATCAAGCCGCTACCCGGACGGGGATAACCCGGCATCCGAGATTGGCGGCTTGTACAAGGGGCGGAGACGCCCCTTTTGCTTTTTTCATCACGTAAGAACACTTGCTTCGACGAGGATCGTCATGGACCTGGAAGACCAAAAGCCCACCCCCCCAGAAATAACCGGCGCGGAAATCGTTATCCGCGCCCTGAAAGATCAGGGCGTCACCCACATATTCGGCTACCCCGGCGGCTCGGTGCTGCCGATCTACGACGCGCTGTTCGCCGCCAACGACATCACCCACATTCTGGTTCGCCACGAGCAAGGTGCGGTGCATGCCGCCGAAGGCTATGCCCGCTCGACCGGCAAACCCGGCGTGGTGCTGGTGACCTCCGGTCCCGGCGCCACCAACGCGGTGACCGGCATCGCCGACGCGCTTCTGGATTCGATTCCGCTGGTGGTGCTCACCGGCCAGGTGCCGACCTCGTTGATCGGCACCGACGCCTTCCAGGAATGCGACACCGTCGGCATCACCCGGCCCTGCACCAAGCACAATTGGCTGGTCAAGGACGTGAACCTGCTCGCCCGCACCATCCACGAAGGATTCCAGATCGCCACCACCGGCCGGCCCGGCCCGGTGGTGATCGACATCCCCAAGGATATTCAGTTCAAGAAGGGACGATATGTCGATCCGCAGCGGATCGCTCATCGCACCTATCACCCCAAGACCGAGCCGGACGAGGCGACGATCGAGGCGGCGGTGGCGCTGATGGCGGGGGCCAAGCGGCCGATATTCTATGTCGGCGGCGGCGTGGTCAACGCCGGGCCGGAAGCGGTGAAGTCTTTGCGCGAACTCGTCGCTTTGACCGGGTTTCCGGTCACCGCGACCTTGATGGCCCTGGGTGCCTATCCCGCCTCCAGCCCCAACTGGTTGGGTATGCTGGGCATGCACGGCACCTATGAAGCCAACAACACGATGCACGATTGCGACGTGATGGTCTGCCTGGGCGCTCGCTTCGACGACCGCGTCACCGGCCGGCTCGACGCCTTCGCTCCCCATGCCAAGAAGATCCACCTCGATATCGATGCTTCGCAGATCAACAAGAACGTTCACATCGATTTGGCCATCGTCGCCGATGCCGCCAAGGCGATTTCCGCCATGGTGCGGGTGTGGAAGGAAAAGAAGTATCAGGCCGACCGCCACGCCTTGACCGACTGGTGGCGGCAGATCGAGCGCTGGCGCGAGAAGCGCAGTCTCGACTTCAAGCCCTCGAAGGGCACGATCAAACCGCAATACGCCATCGACCGCCTGTACGAGCTGTCCAAGGGCAAGGACGTCTACATCACCACCGAAGTCGGCCAGCACCAGATGTGGGCGGCGCAGCGCTTCAAGTTCGAGGAGCCCAACCGGCTGATGACCTCGGGCGGTCTGGGCACCATGGGCTACGGCCTGCCCGCCGCGGTGGGGGTTCAGACCGCCCACCCGGAAAGCCTGGTGGTCGACATTGCCGGCGAAGGTTCGGTGCAGATGACGATGCAGGAAATCGTCACCGCGGTGCAGTACCGTTTGCCGATCAAGATCTTCATTCTCAACAACAATTATCTCGGCATGGTGCGCCAGTGGCAGCAGTTGCTGCACGGTTCGCGCTATTCGCAGACCAGCACCGACACCCAGCCGGATTTCGTCAAATTGGCCGAGGCGCTGGGCGCGGTGGGCCTCAGGGCCGAAAAGCCGGAAGATCTCGACGAGGCGATCCAGACCATGATCGACACGCACGCTCCGGTGATTCTCGACGTTCGGGTCGAGAAGTTCGAGAACTGCTACCCGATGATCCCCTCGGGGGCCGCCCATAACGAAATGATTCTCACCGACGCCGAGGAAGAGGCGACCGAAGTGAGCGACGCAGGAAAGATACTGGTCTGATGAACAACAACGGCAAAATCGAGCGCCACACCATCGCGGTTCTGATCGATAACGAGGCCGGTGCGCTCGCCCGCGTGGTCGGCATGTTCGCCGGGCGCGGCTACAATATCGAAAGCCTTACCGTGGCCGAGATCGACGTCTCCGAGCACACCTCGCGCATCACCGTCGTCACCTCCGGCACGCCCGAGGTTCTGGAGCAGATCAAGGCCCAGATCGCCCGCGTGGTTTCGGTTCACAAGGTGGTGGACTGGACCATCGACAAACCCGGCATCGAGCGCGAAATGGCGCTGATCAAAGTGGCGGGCACCGGCGACAAACGGGTGGAAGCCTTACGTATCGCCGATTCCTTCCGCGCCCGCCCGGTGGATACCACCCACACCAGCTTTGTGTTCGAGATCACCGGGGCGCCCTCCAAACTGGACAGCTTTATTGACCTTATGCGCCCGCTTGGGTTGGTCGAAGTCTCCCGCACCGGCGTCGCCGCCATTTCGCGCGGGCCCGAGGCGATGTGATGGCGACAGGCTGCGCTTTTTCGTCCCCCGTTTACCCCTCCTGCGTCACGGCCGGGCTTGACCCGGCCCTTCAGCGAGCGCATTTCCCTCGGAAATGCGACCAGTCAGCCTAAGTCTTAAGGAGAAACCATGCGCGTTTACTATGATCGGGATGCCGATCTGAACTTCATCAAGAACAAGAAAGTTGCCATCATCGGATTTGGGTCGCAGGGTCATGCCCACGCCCAGAACATGCGCGATTCCGGGGTCAAGGACGTCGTCGTCGCCGAACTCGCCGGTTCCAAGCCGGCCGAGAAGGCCAAGGCTGCCGGTTTCACGGTGATGTCGGCCTCCGAGGCCGCCAAGATTGCCGACGTCATGATGATGGTCGCCCCCGACGAATATCAGGCCGATATTTACAAAAACGAACTCGTCCTCAACATGAAGCAAGGCGCGGCGTTGTTTTTCGCCCACGGCTTCAACATCCATTTCCATCAGATCGTGCCGCGGCCCGATCTCGACATCATCATGGTGGCGCCCAAAGGCCCCGGCCATACCGTCCGCGGCGAGTACCTCAAGGGCGGCGGCGTGCCTTGCCTGATTGCGGTCGAACAGAATGCCTCGGGCAACGCCCATGAACTCGGGCTGGCCTATGCCTCCGCCATCGGCGGCGGTCGCTCCGGCATCATCGAGACCACCTTCCGCGAAGAGACCGAAACCGATCTGTTCGGCGAGCAGGTCGTGCTCTGCGGCGGCTTGGCCGAGCTGATCCACGCCGGGTTCGAAACTCTGGTCGAAGCCGGATATGCCCCGGAAATGGCCTATTTCGAATGCCAGCACGAACTGAAGCTGATCGTCGATCTGATTTATGAAGGCGGCATCGCCAACATGAACTATTCGATCTCCAACACCGCCGAATACGGCGAATACGTTTCCGGCCCGCGCATCATCACCCCCGAAGTAAAGCAGGCGATGAAGGCGGTGCTGACCGACATTCAGACCGGCAAATTCGCCCGCGACTGGGTGCTGGAGAACAAAGCCAACCAGTGCTCGTTTAAGGCCCTGCGCAAGCAAAGCGCCGGTCATCAGGTCGAGGAAGTCGGGACGCGTTTGCGCGCCATGATGCCCTGGATCGGCAAGAACAAGCTGGTCGACCAGAACAAGAACTAAACACGCGAAATTGACGGCTGTTAGCCCCCGCTTGCGCTTGAACGGCGCGCGAGCGGGGGCTTATTTTTTGGGCTGCCATTTGTGCGGGTGAAGGTTATGGGAAATTTTTGGGCGATAGCGGGCGCGGCGTTTCTGTTTCTGCCGGCAGTGGCCGGCGACGGCACGACGGCGGCAGCCCTCCGCGACAAGGCGCTGACCGATCCGACCGCCTGGAAGGTGCTGGAATCGCTTTCCTACGAAGTCGGTCCGCGCCCGGTCGGCAGCCCAGCCTATGAACAGGCCCGCGATTGGGCCGTGGCCAAATTCAAGGAACTCGGCTTTACCGATATCAAGGTCGAACCCTTCGCCAAGCCGAGTTGGAAGCGTGGGGCGGAATCTGCCGAAATTATCGGCCCGCACGCGCAAAATCTGGCGATCATCGGCCTTGGTGGATCGAAGCCGACCCCCAAGGCGGGGATAGAGGCCGAGATAGCGGTGCTACCATCTCTCGATGTGCTGATGGCCGCCGCGCCCGGCGCGTATTCGGGTAAAATTGTCATGGTGAACCAGCCGACGGTTCGCGCCGAGGATGGTGCTGGCTACGGCGGGGCGGTGCGGGCGCGATATGCCGCATCGGAAGCGGCAAGGCGTGGGGCGGTCGCCTATCTTGTTCGCTCGATTTCGACCGGCACTGGCCGCAGTCCCCACACCGGCTACATGCGGTATGTCGACGATGCGCCGAAGATCCCATGTGCCGCGCTCGGTGTGCCCGACGCCGACCTTTTGGCCTACCTGGCATCCGCGGGGCCGGTGCGCATTCGCCTGAAGCTGGCATCGACGGAGCAGCCCAAGACCACGGCCTGGACCATCTCCGGTGAGATCAAGGGCAGCAAGCATCCAGACGAAATCGTCGTGATCGGCGGGCATATCGATTCCTGGGATTCCGGTCTCGGGGCCATCGACGATGCGGCCGGCATCGCCATCACTACGGCGGCGGCGAGGCTGGTTGCCGGTTTGCACCCGGCGCGCACCATCCGGGTGGTGATGTGGGGATCTGAAGAAACAACAGGTTCATCAGTGGCTTACCTAGAGACGCATAAGGACGAAGTCCCTCGTATCGTTGCCGTCGGCGAAAGCGATGTGGGCGCCGACCGCATTGTCAGCCTGATGTTACCGTCGGATGTTGCCGCCAAGTCGGTCCTTGCGCCGCTTGCCGATCTGTTGGCGCCGCTCAAGATCATGATTTCGCGGGAACCGGTACGTGATGCAGGTGCCGACGTGGAAGATTTGGTCAAAGCCGGCGTGCCGGCCTTCGCCTTCAAACAGGACGCCAGTCGGTATTTCGACTATCACCATTCGGCCGACGATACCCCGGCCATCGTCGATACGAACCAACTCAACCAGAACGTCGCGGCCTGGGCGAGTCTGCTGTATTTGCTGGCCGACAGCGACGTGAACTTGCGGGCAAAACCTAGTTCGGCTTCTCCAAACTGAAGGTCTCGCTTTCCTTGTCATAAGAAAACCGCTCGGCAGGCCGGCGGGGTTCGGGGAGGTCGACTACCGGCCACCAAAGAAAAATCGTGCCACAAGATGCCCCGGTGCATTAAACCGGTGTTATCCGCGTCCATGATGTTGCGCGGCCTGATATATTTTGGCCATTTGAACAGGGCGTTGCGCTTGCGTATAGCCGGCGTTCCAGCGTAAAAATGCCCAATAACGGGGCTGAAAATGCGTCGATGCCGGCGCTTGGAGGCGATTCGTTAGGGTTTATATAGGCTTAATACCGGCGGACGGAACGGCAATCCGGCGATGATGGAGCATGCAAATCAAACAAACGAGACAGGTGGCTTTGCCGCCCGTGCGTTTGCGCGCGCTCCCTATCGTCCTCGTTTTTCCCTCGGTTTGCCGCTTGCGGCGTTTCTCCTCCTTACCAGCCCCTAGACGCCGGCTGGCGCTTTGCGCCGGGTGTTTAGGGGATTGAATCGGATACGGAGAAACCTGAATAGCGGCAAACGGAAGGAACGAGCGGCTATGAGCACGAATAAAATGGAATCGCCCACAGTGGCACCTGAACGCGTACGCATTTTCGACACCACTTTGCGCGACGGCGAGCAATCGCCCGGCGCGGCCATGACCTTCGATGAGAAGCTTCAGGTGGCGGAGATGCTCGATACTATGGGCGTCGACGTCATCGAGGCGGGGTTTCCCATCTCCTCGCAGGGCGATTTCGAGGCGGTGTCGGAAATCGCCAAAAAAGTAAAGAACGCTTCGGTTTGCGGTCTTGCCCGCGCCGGCATCAAGGATATCGACCGCGCCTTCGAGGCGGTGAAGTACGCCAAGCGGCCGCGCATCCATACCTTCATTTCCACCAGTCCGGTGCATATGAAGCACAAGCTCAACATGGGCGCCAATGCGGTGCTCGACGCGGTGGGTGCGTCGGTGAGCCATGCCCGTTCGCTGGTCGAGGACGTGCAGTGGAGCGCCGAGGATGCCACCCGCACCGAGCACGATTTTCTCTGCGCTTGCGTCGAGTTGGCCATCCGCTCCGGCGCCACAACGGTCAACATTCCCGATACCGTCGGTTACGCCACGCCGCAGGAGTTCTTCGAACTCATCCGGATGCTGTTCGATCGGGTGCCCAACATCGACAAGGCGGTAATCGCTACCCATTGTCACAACGACCTCGGCTTGGCGGTGGCGAATTCGCTGTCGGGCGTGCTGGCGGGTGCGCGGCAGATCGAATGCACGATCAACGGCATCGGCGAACGTGCCGGCAATGCCGCGCTGGAAGAAATCGTAATGGCGATGAAAGTGCGGAAAGACCGCTTGCCCTTCGCCTGCGGCATCGATACCACCCAGCTCGCGCGCGCCTCCAAGCTGGTGTCGAACGTCACCGCCTTCCCGGTGCAGTACAACAAGGCAATCGTCGGCAAAAACGCCTTCAGCCACGAGAGCGGCATCCACCAGGACGGCATGTTGAAGAACGTCGAAACCTACGAGATCATGCGCCCGGCCGACGTAGGGGTGAAGGAAACGTCGTTGGTGCTGGGCAAGCTGTCGGGGCGCCACGCTTTCCGCAAGAAGTTGGAAACCCTCGGTTATCAGCTTTCCGATGCGGCGGTGGAAGACGCGTTCAAGCGTTTCAAGGATCTTGCCGACCGGAAAAAGGTCTTCGACGAGGACATCGTCGCTCTGGTTGACGACGGCATCGTGCGCGGTAAGGACCAGATCGTGGTCAAAACCCTCAAAATCGCGACGGGAACCGGCAGTAGGGCCACCGCCGATTTGGTGTTGACGGTTTCGGGCGGGGATCGGCATGTGACGGTCGAGGGCGACGGCCCGGTGGATGCGATCTTCCGCGCCATCCGGGAAGCTTTCCCCCACCCGGCCAGTCTGCAATTGTTCCAGGTTCAGGCGGTGACCGAAGGCACCGATGCCCAAGCCAATGTCAGTGTCAGGCTCGAAGAGGACGGCCGTACGGTAACCGGCAAGGGCGCCGATACCGATACCCTGGTTGCCTCCGCCTACGCCTATGTTAATGCTCTCAACAAGCTTTTGGTAAAACGGACGAAACAGGAGCCCGAAACCCTCAAAGTCGCGCAGTGATCGCTGCTTCAAGCCCCGGCGATTGAGCCGGGGCTTGAAAACGGCGAGGGCGCAGGGCCATCGGAAAAAAAAGGAATGGCAGGTTAACATGTTCGGCAGTCTTCTCGGCGCACTGTCGAGCGATATGGCGATCGACCTCGGCACCGCGAACACCCTGGTGTACGTCAAGGGGCGCGGCATCGTTCTCAACGAGCCTTCGGTCGTCGCCACGATCAATCGCGGAGGAAAGAAACAGGTTCGTGCCGTCGGCAACGACGCCAAGATGATGCTGGGGCGCACCCCCGGCAATATCGAGGCGATCCGCCCGATGCGCGACGGCGTGATTGCGGATTTCGAGGTGGCGGAGGAAATGATCAAGCATTTCATCCGCAAGGTGCATAACCGGCGCTCCTTCGCCAATCCGATGATTATCGTCTGCGTTCCTTCAGGCTCGACCGCGGTGGAGCGGCGCGCGATTCAGGAATCGGCGCTATCGGCCGGTGCCCGCCGG
>WSSedL1CaDRAFT_10000896_pt1 | contig 19377 bp, 17 predicted proteins | sample WetSurSL1Cattail_FD_9464 | JGI IMG/M metagenome (IMG submission 9464)
GGCGGGAGTTTTCTCCCGCCGTTTTTTATGTACTGGCCTTAGCTAGGGTTGTCGTTGGATAATACCACGCCAGAATCTGTTGGTAGGTTGCGCCCTGATTCGCCATATATTCTGCTCCTGCCTGGCTCATTCCCACACCGTGCCCGTAGCCTTTTACCACGAAGGTAAAGTTGCTGTTGGCATAGGAAACGGTGAAGTTGGCGGAACGAAGTCCAAAGGCATTGCGTGCTGTGTTTCCGGTGATTGTCGCCCCGCCAATTATTATGTTCTCTATTGAACCGGAAGCAGTGCGTTTGCTCGCCCCAATCCATGAAGCTGCGTCTCCGCTGAGATTTGCCTTTGGCTCAGCTTTCAGCACTGCTGTTTTGAATTGAGCCGCAGTCAGAACGACCGTTGTCTGGTAACCGCCTGAGAATACGTCTCCGGGGCTTGCCACAGAGATTAGATAGCTTCGTTTTCCGCCCCAAATATCCTCAGAGGTTTCCGTTCTGCCTGAAGAAATTGCATAATAGGTCGCGTCAATCAGTTCGCCATTGCTTTTCAATACCTGCCCATAAATTGCATTTACCACCGGGGTGAGCTTATTGTAGTAATCTTCAAAGTTGCTGCCCCAGCGAGTCTGCATCTGCTCCCTTGTCACGTAAATCTGCCAGTTCTGTGTGTCTGCAGTGAAATCTGCGCCATTCAGAGTAGGTGCAATTTTTTGCTGCTCACGCAGACGGCTGTAGTAAGTGTATGCTGCCACTCCCTGTGCTTTTAAAGCTTCCTGCGGGGCGGTCGGGGACATTTCAGACGCAATTGCGCCGTAGAGAAAGGTTCGGTCGTCGGCAGTGATGATTTTTCCGCTCGTCGTGTCCTGTATTTTAAACACAGACCCGCTTTGCGTTTGCGGCGCTGTGTTTTGCTGCTGCTGTGATGGGGCCTTGGGTGAGACGTTTTCCTGCCGCTGAGAAGAAGCCCCGGTCTTGTCCGGATATTTCGCGCCCATTGAGAGAAACGGAATCAAAAACATAATGAGAAACAATAGAAATCCAAGCATTGCCTTACCCTTCATTTTACACACTCCTCGTATAGCCGGATTTAGTCCATCATAATTGATTCAGATAAACGATATTTATTTCTCCTGTTTCCCCACAGTGAGGAAGATATTTACATTTCAAAGCGCTGTCTTTAACCAATTCCAACTGGCAGAGGACAATGCGGACTGGTTAGGTTACTGTAGTACATTTTACATTTGTTAATTGAAAATTATTCATAATTTTATAAATATATTTCTTTCGTGTCAAAAAATGGCGTAATTATGAAATATTGAACAATTTTTGCTGCAAAAATGACGATTATGTATTAACCTGTTTGCTTGACTTTGTCAATTGCGTGATATAAAATAGTAAAATAAAGTTTAATATAATAAATCGGCAAAGCCGTCGGTTCCTCCACGCAAAGCGACGGTTCGTCATTCTATTTTGCGTGGGGAAAAGGTGTGCTGAAATGGCAGAAAAAGTTCTCGAGTATCACGATCCCGAGCTTGAAAACTTGTGCAATGAGTTCCGGGCAAATAACAAAATTCCACCGGAAAAATTTGAATTGTATCAGGTTAAGCGTGGCCTGAGAAATCCTGATGGTACGGGTGTCATGGCTGGCCTTACCAGAATTTGCAATGTGCACGGCTACCTGATTGCTGACGGAGAACGAATTCCCGATGCAGGGAAGCTTACTTACCGCGGTATTGATGTTGAGGATATCGTCGATGGCTGCATCGCGGAAAATCGCTTTGGTTATGAAGAAGTCGCGTGGCTCCTGCTTTTTGGGCAGCTGCCCAGTCAGTCACAGTTGACAAGCTTCTGTAATATTATCAATGGTTATCGTGAACTTCCTGAATACTTTGCGGAGGACATGATTATTAAGGCCCCATCTAAAAATATAATGAATAAGCTGGCGCGTTCCGTTCTGGCTCTTTATTCTTATGATGATAACCCGGACGATACCTCGCTGGAAAACAATATGAGCCAGGCGATTCAGCTGATTGCCCGTATGCCCACCATTATGACGTATGCCTATCAGGTAAAGCGCCGCCATTTTGATAAGCAGAGCATGTATTTCCACCCGATTGACCCGTCCCATTCAACGGCGCAGTCCATTCTTAATGCGATTCGTCCGGACCGTGTCTTCACTGACGAAGAGGCAAAACTGCTCGACCTTTGCCTGATTCTCCACGCAGAGCATGGCGGCGGCAACAATTCCACTTTTACCGCGCGTGTGCTTTCCTCAACCGGAACAGATATTTACTCCGCTATTTCGGCGGCAATCGGCTCTTTGAAGGGACCGAAGCACGGCGGGGCAAACCATAGAGTCATGATGATGATGAATGATATTATGGAGAATGTACATAACTGGGAGGACGAAACGGAACTGTCAGCATACCTTGAAAAGATAGTCCGAAGGGAAGCCGGCGACCATTCCGGACTGATCTATGGTATGGGACACGCGGTTTACACACTTTCTGACCCCAGGGCAGTCATATTAAAGACTAAAGCACTCAAAATGGCCGGTGAACGCGATATGCTGAAAAAATTCGAGCTTTTTGAACGGGTGGAAAAGCTATCGCCCAATGCGTTTGCAAAGATTAAAGGGGAATCCAAAGTGATTTCCGCGAATGTAGATTTTTATTCCGGTCTTATTTATGAGATGCTTGGACTTCCAAGCGATCTCTATACTCCGCTCTTTGCCATTTCCCGTATTGCCGGCTGGTGCGCCCACCGCATTGAGGAGATGGAAACCTGCGGAAGAATTATGCGCCCAGCCTACCGCTCCCTTTCAAAAAACGAACAGTATATTGCTATTGACAAAAGAAATTGATATAGTATATACTGATTCCTGTTTAGATCAGTTAATTACCATCGGTTGTAACCGATGGTAATTCATTTGTGTTTCTTTCCCAAATGCGTTTTTGCAATGAGATAGCACCAGTGAGAAGAAGAAATACGAATGGATACTCTTCAATTTGGGAATGGTAATGAGAGGACAAAATTTAATATGAAAATGAAAAGTGCATTGATCGTGTTTGCGGTAACGCTACTGATTACTTTGCCGACCAGACTTTATCAAGTTTTTTGCCTGACGGATAAGAAAACCGGATTTTATACGGACGGCGGTGCAACAACCGCTATTATTTCGATCGTTCTTGCTGTTGGAATTCTTCTGATCATTGTGATGAGCTATATGGATCATCATGTGCGGGTTTATCATACTATTCGCAGCGTTTCGGCTGCGGTGTTCGGCACGCTGGCAGGGCTTAGCCTGATAGTTGAGTCTGCCGCCAGTTTGTTGGGCGGTGGCAGCAGCCAGAACCACACCATGTATATGATCCTGTCTGTTATTGGAATTGCAGCTGGTATTGTTCTGATTTTGATATCATACGATTTTGCGGTGGGTGAGAATCGATTTTCCAATTACCCGCTTTTGGCGCTGATTTTGCCAATTTGGGGTTGCACCAGTCTTGTTGCGCTTTTTATCACCTATGTAGCTGTGGTAAATGTCTCAGAAAACATTTACGATACCTTTGCTGTGATTTTTCTTCTGCTGTTTCTATTTGCACAGGCGAAAATGCTTGCCGGTGTGGAAAATGAAAAAAGCAGCCGTATGATTTATGTTTTCGGGATACCGGCAACTCTGCTCTCTTTGGTTACGGGTATTTCAGGTGTGGCTGAGTTTTTCTCCGGTTCCGTTCTTGCCGGTTATTTCCCTGTCGGCTTGCACTTCGTAAATGTTATGATGGCCCTCTATGTTGCTGCATTTCTCTATACTGTGTATCGGCTCAGCCCGAAGTATGATATCATTGAGAAAACGGAGCTGCAGGAATCCCAGCCAAGTTTGCAAGCCGATTCTGATGAATCAGGTGCCATTCCGCCGGAATTGACAGAGAAGAAGAGCTGCTGGGCGTTTCTTACCGAGGCTTATCAGAGTGAGGAAAAGTTTATGGAGCGCGTCCCAAGTCCTTTTAACAGTAAAAGTTAAAATTGTTAGTTAAAATTCTATCAAACCACTTGTAAAATGTCATTAAATGCTATAAAATAATAAGAAGAAACAATTAATTTTTCAGGAGGTAGTAAGTTTTATGTCTATTAAGATTGGTATCAATGGCTTTGGCCGTATCGGTCGCCTGGTATTCCGCGCAGCCGTAGCCCAGCCGGAAACATTTGAAATTGTTGGTATTAATGATCCGTTCATCGATGTTGACTACATGGTATACATGGTAAAGTATGACACAATGCACGGCCATTTTGACGGAGACATCAAAGCAGAGAATGGCAAACTTGTCGTAAACGGCAAAAAGGTCAATGTCTATGCTGAGAAAGATCCTTCCCAGATTCCTTGGGGTAAAATCGATGCTGAGTATGTTGTTGAGTCCACCGGTGTGTTCTGCACAACCGAGAAGGCTTCTTCCCATATCGCAGCCGGCGCAAAGAAAGTTGTTATCTCTGCTCCTGCAAAAGATGATACACCGACCTTTGTATGCGGCGTAAATCTTGAAACCTACAAAAAGGAAATGAAGGTTGTTTCCAATGCTTCCTGCACAACAAACTGCCTTGCTCCTTTAACAAAGGTTATCAACGACAAGTTTGGTATTGTTGAAGGCCTTATGACAACTGTTCACTCCACAACCGCTACTCAGAAGACGGTTGACGGACCTTCCTCCAAAGACTGGAGAGGCGGCCGCGCAGCAGCCGGCAACATCATTCCTTCCTCAACAGGCGCTGCAAAAGCTTGCGCACTTGTTATTCCTGAAGTTAAGGGCAAATTAACCGGTATGTCCATGCGTGTTCCTACACTGGACGTTTCTGTTGTTGACTTGACTGTCAGTCTTGCAAAACCTACCACATACGATGAGATCTGCGCAGCAGTCAAAGAAGCTTCCGAGAACGAAATGAAGGGTATCCTTGGTTATACAGAGGATGCTGTTGTTTCTTCCGACTTCCTTACCGATTCCCGCACTTCCATCTTTGATAAGAATGCCGGCATCATGCTGAACGACCATTTCGTAAAGCTTGTATCCTGGTACGACAACGAGTGGGGCTATTCCAACAAGGTTTTAGACCTCATCAAACACATGAACATTGTAGACCATAAGTAAGTTTGGCTTTAAGCCCGACTTTTGCAGTGGTTTAGCATAACGGAACACCCTTTATTAGAGTATTTTTATACTTTAGTAAAGGGCGTTTTTTATGTTGCTAATAAGTTGTAAAACTCCTGAAAGAAAAGTATAATGGATTTATATTTCTTAGATGATAATAGGATTAACAATATTTAGAAATTAAAAGAGGGATTGTTAATGAAAAAGCAATTTGTAAATTTTTCTTCGGCTGCATTAAAAATTTGGATGTATTATTTGATTTATGCCATTGCGTTTTTTGCCTATATTATATTTTATGCGGTAGGCAGTCAGTATCTTGATGCTTTGAGGAATCGGACTTACGATGCTTTTACACCTTATTTGATTCAATTGTTTGGAAATTTTATTTTGGGTATGCTGATAGGGGCAGAATATTTGCTCAGAGAAAGGAAAAGAGAAGGCAAATGGTCTTTCAATGTCCCACACTTTGTACTAATAGGAATACCGAGTTTAATATTTGGATTATATCTTTTATTCTACTATATTAATATACCTATTATAAGTATTTTACCCCCATTCATAGGCTCATCAAAATGGTTTTTTACGGTTAATCAAACATTATTCGGATATATACTGATTACTAGTTTTTCAAAACAAAGCCGTCTCTTTTTTAAGTAATTTATGACATGAATTTAAGCAATTACTAATATCTTCTACTTCATACAGCAGTTAATTCGTTCTAATGAAAAATACTTTGGCACAGCTGACAGCCGGTGGGCGTGACGGCGCTGCCGCCCAGTGCGGTTTCACGCAGTTCAGTCGGCAGGCTTTTGCCTACACGGAACATGGCATCAACCATTTCATCGAAAGGAATCAGACTGCCAATCCCGCTTAACGCGGTTTGCGCGCAAACCAAAGCGTTGGATGCGCCAAGCGCATTCCGCTTTTGGCAGGGAGCCTCCACCAAGCCACCCACAGGGTCGCATACCAGCCCGAGCAGATTGCTGAACGTCATGGAAGCGGCGTTCAGGCATTGCTTGGGCGTACCGCCCATGAGCTGGGTTACCGCGGATGCGGCCATTGCCGATGCGGTTCCGATCTCGGCCTGACACCCGCCCTCCGCCCCCGCGACAGTCGCATTGCGTGTAACCAGATATCCAACGGCGCCCGCATTGAAAAGTGCGTCAATCATTTGAGCGTCGGTAAATTTGAAATCCTCTTGCACTGCAAGAAAGGTTCCGGGTATCACGCCGGAAGAACCTGCAGTCGGTGCGGCAACAATTAAGCCCATAGAGGCATTTACTTCTAAAACTCCCATCGCGTAGGCTGCGGCTTTCGCCATGATCGTACCGCACACAGGAATGGCTTCCTGATTGTAATGATGCATCTTGCAGGCTTCTCCGCCAATCAAACCGCCCATTGTGGTGATGTTTCCTTCCAGAGATGTTTTCACGGCATTTTTCATTATTTCATATGAATGTGCCATTCTTTGCATGATCTCATTCGGGTCACCGCCGATTACTTTAATTTCACGCTGAATCATCACTTCCGAGATGGTCATATTGTTCTTTTCACACAGCGCCAGCAGCGCCGCACCACTGGTAAAGTTCATTGCATTCTCCTATTCTGCCTAAATAAGCGGACACTATATTTTGATGACCATTGCACTTGAAATATCCCTGCCCTGTTCAATTTTACACAACAACTCCGGTGGGATTTCATTATCTGTTTCAATAATGGTATAGGCCGCTTCACCTTTGCTTTCTCGGTACAGGCGCATAAAGGCAATATTGACTTTATATTCACTGAGGCAGCTTGTAATATAAGCGACGACGCCGAAAGTGTCACGCTGTCGGATCAGCAGGGTTGTATACTCTCCGGTGAAGTCAACATCAATATTGTCAATTTTCTCAATTCTGCAATTTCCGCCGCCGGTGGAAACGCCGCGCACACAAACCGTGCCGCCGTTTTCCGACGTAATGGTAATGTCCACAGTATTCGGATGGACATCTTTGTTCGTTTCATTTATCGCGAACTGGTACTGTATCCCGGCCTGATCAGCATATTGAAAAGAATCTTTTATCCGGGAATCCTCTGTACTGAATCCTAAAATTCCCCCAAGCAGCGCACGGTCTGTACCGTGGCCCTTATAGGTTCTTGCAAAGGAGCCGTAAAGAAGAAAATGCACTTTTATAATCTTTGCAGTCGTCAGTTTGCCGGCAAGGAGGGCGATTTTTAAGGCTCCGGCTGTATGTGAACTGGAAGGGCCGATCATATTCGGACCAATTACATCGAAAACGCTGATTTCTTTCATCATAGCACTCCCCTGCGTTGTTTCTGATTCAGTATTACTTACTGCTATTATGCCATGATTCTATTTTACTGATTCCCCACTTGTATTGCAAGATTTAAATAGTGTATTATAGGAGAAATCCGTTTGACTTCATAACGAAAGAAATTTAACAAATAATGAGATAAAAGTGCCGCTTATTCAATAAATTGCAACGGAATATGATGAAATTCGTTAAAAATGAGAGAAATATCAAGCAGCATTACGTGATCTGATATACTGAGCTGCCGTTCCCTTTTATTTGGTAAAATCGACATACGCGCAGTGATATACTATTGTTAATTTAATGCGCTTATTGCCACACGGAAAGTAGCTATTTTGTAACAAAGTAGCTAAAAATACATACTACTGCAAAGAAATCTTACAAAAGAATCACCAAAAGCTTGATATTTTATCAAATTGTGCTATTATAAACTTAAGCAATTGGAGGATGATAAAAATCAAATGGGAGATGGTTAAAATGCAAACAATAAATGCGCTGGAAGATGGAAATCTGCCTCTGTATTTGTTCCATCAGGGAACTAATATAAAAGCATATGAGTTTTTGGGTGTTCATAAAACCATTGTGGACTCAAAAGCATGTATGGTTTGTCGGGTGTGGGCACCTAACGCGCAATCAGTCTCGTTTGTGGGCGATTTTAACGAGTGGCAGCCAGACGCAAATCAGATGGAAAAGATCAGTGACGGCGTTTGGGAATGCTATCTGCCGTTTGTCATGGAGCAGTATCAGTCTTATAAGTTTTGTGTGGAAGACGCGAAAGGCAAGCAAACCTTTAAAAGCGATCCCTATGCTTTTCATTATGAGACCCGTCCGGGCAACGCCTCCAAATATTATGATTTGAGCGGCTACCATTGGAATGATTCCGCTTGGTTGAAGCGCAAGTCAGCAAAGGAGCATTACAGCCAGCCGGTTAATATTTATGAGATGCACATGGGTTCATGGCGCAGATATAAGGACGGAAACGTTTTCTCCTATGATAAGCTTGCGGATGAGTTGGTACCTTATGTTAAAGATATGGGCTATACGCATATTGAATTAATGCCGATCACGGAATACCCATATGACGGTTCGTGGGGGTATCAGGTGTCCGGATATTTCGCCCCGACTTCCCGCTATGGGGAGCCAAAGCAGTTTATGAGCTTTGTGGATAAATGCCATGAGGCGGGCATCGGTGTGATAATGGACTGGGTTCCGGCACACTTTCCGAAAGATGAATTCGGGCTTGCCAGCTTTGACGGCACACCGTGCTACGAGTACGCTGACCCCCGCAAGGGAGAGCACAAGGAGTGGGGAACTCTGGTGTTTGACTATGGGCGCAACGAGGTGATCAGCTTTTTGATTTCCAGCGCTGTTTTCTGGCTGGAAAAATATCATATAGACGGCATTCGCGCCGACGCGGTTGCGTCCATGCTGTATTTGGATTACAGCCGCAAGACTGGCGAGTGGATTCCGAATAAAAACGGCGGAAAAGAAAATTTAGAAGCTGTCGCATTCCTGCAAAAACTGAATGAGTCTGTATTTGAACTTTTCCCCGGCGCAATGATGATTGCCGAAGAGTCCACATCATGGCCTATGGTTTCAAAGCCCACCTTCTGCGGCGGCCTTGGCTTCAACTACAAGTGGAACATGGGCTGGATGAACGACATGATGCACTACATGTCTCTGGATCCGGTTTACCGTAAATTCAACCACGATAACCTTACTTTTTCATTTGTTTACGCATTTTCTGAAAATTATATTCTGCCGATCTCACATGACGAGGTTGTGCATGGAAAGTGTTCGCTCATGAATAAAATGCCTGGTACAGAGGAGCAGAAGTTTGCTTCCGTCAGGGCGTTCATGTGCTACATGATGGGTCATCCCGGTAAGAAACTAATCTTTATGGGAACGGAGTTCGGCCAGTTTATCGAGTGGAATTATGAACAGGGGTTGGACTGGCTGCTGCTGGGTTATGAGAAGCACCAAAAGCAGCAAGCCTTCTTTAGAGACCTGAATCATTTCTACCTCGAAACGGCTCCTCTATGGGAGATTGACTTCTCTTGGGAAGGCTTCGCCTGGATTTCCAACGATGATTATACCCAAAGTGTGATCGCTTTCCGCAGAATTGATAAATCTGGGAACGAAGTCGCTATTGTATGTAATTTTCTGCCTGAGCAGCGTGATAACTATTCTATCGGCGTGCCGTCGGCAGGAACATATGCCGAACTGTTTTCTTCCGATAGCACCCAGTACGGGGGAAGCGGTATCACCAATGGAGACAGTATCTCCACAAGCCCAAAACCAATGCACGGCTATGAGCAGTCCATTTCTCTCACTCTTGCGCCGTTGTCTGTTATTTTCCTTAAATGTAAACGCCATAAGCCCCAAAAGGCGTTAAGTTCTGAGCTGAATATTAAAGTAAAATTAGAAAAGACCGCTTTGAAAACAAAGGAAAAAGCAGCAAAGCCGGGCGCGAAGCATAATAAAAAAGCATGAACTCAAAATAAAAGATCAAAAGGAGGGAATTAAAATGTTGCCAAAACAAGAGGTAGTCGCCATGCTACTTGCAGGCGGTCAAGGCAGCAGACTTGGAGTATTGACTAAAAATCTGGCGAAACCGGCAGTGCCGTACGGAGGGAAATACCGCATCATTGATTTTCCGCTTTCCAACTGTGTGAATTCCGGTATTGAGACGGTGGGCGTGCTTACCCAGTATCAGCCGCTTGTATTAAATGAATACATAGGAAGCGGGCAGCCGTGGGATTTGGATAGTATGAATGCAGGGGTTCGTGTCCTTCCACCTTACCAGCGCAGCCGTAAGTCTGACTGGTATAAGGGAACCGCAAATGCAATCTATCAGAATATTCAGTATATTGACCGGTATAATCCGGAATATGTCGTCGTTTTATCCGGCGACCATATCTATAAGATGGACTATTCGAAGATGGTTGCTTTCCATAAAGAAAAGGAAGCGGACTGCACCATTGCGGTCATTGAAGTGCCGTTGGCCGAGGCTTCCCGTTTCGGGATTCTGAATACCAAAGAAGACGGCTCGATCTATCAATTCGATGAGAAGCCGAAGGTTCCTAAAAGCAATCAGGCTTCCATGGGGATTTATGTTTTCACATGGAGCAAGCTGCGTAAGTACCTTGAATCTGACGAGGCGGACCCAAAATCCTCCAACGATTTCGGCAAGGATGTTCTGCCGACCATGCTGAACTCCGGGGAGCGCATGATGGCCTACCGATTTGAAGGGTATTGGAAGGATGTCGGGACGATTGACAGCCTATGGGAATCAAACATGGACTTGCTCAATCCGAACCTCCAACTTGATTTGAGTGAAGAAACATGGAAGATTTATTCCCGCAATCCCGTCATGCCGCCCCATTACATTGCCAAGGGCGCAAAGGTGCAAAATTCTTTGGTGGCCGAAGGCTGTAATGTTTATGGCGAAATAGATTTTGCCGTATTGTTCTCAGGCGTTTACATCGCGCCGGGGGCGGTTGTCAAGGATTCCATTATCATGCCCAATACCAGAATAGAGGAAAACGCGATTGTCCAATATGCCATTGTGTCTGAAAACGCGGTGATTGGCAAGGGCGCCGTTGTAGGCGCGCGGCCGGAAGATATTGAGAATAAAGACGAATGGGGCGTTGCCGTGGTGGGTGACGGCTGCGTGATTGCCCCCGGTGTAACCGTGCCGCCAAAAGCGATGGTAGATGCGGAAACACTAGCAGAGGGAGGGGTAAAGTAATGCGCGGAAATAATGTAATGGGATTAATCTTTTCCAATGTTCATGATGAAAAAGTGCGTGAACTGACGGAAAAACGCACTATGGGCTCAGTGCCGTTCGGCGGACGTTACCGTTTAATAGATTTTCCTCTCTCCAATATGGTGAATTCCGGTATCAACAAAGTCGGCGTCATTACAAAAAGCAACTACCAGTCTCTTATGGATCATCTGGGCTCCGGCAAGGCGTGGGATTTGTCACGGAAACGGGAAGGCTTGTTTATGCTTCCTCCGTTCAGCAATACTTCCACTGTTTTCAACAGCCGCATTGAGTCATTGGCCGCTACGAATATCTTTCTTAGGAATTCTAAAGAGGAGTTTGTCCTCCTGAGCGACAGTGACACGGTGTGTAATATCGATTATTCCGATGTTGTGTCATATCATGTGAAACGCAATGCGGATATTACGGTGATTTACCGCTCCGGCAAACTGCCGGAAAAAATCTGTGATCCTACGGTTTACACCATTGACCCGGATGGCCGTGTTCGAGACCTGCTGGTCAACCCGAAAACAGACGGCGAGTGCAACTATGGTATCAGCATGCTTTTAATTAAACGGGAACTTTTAATTAAAATGGTTTCTGACTGTGTGAGCCGCAACCTCTACAATTTCAAACGTGACTTCCTGCAAAGGAACATCTCAAATTACGCTTTTTATGCCTATGAGTTTAAAGGTTATACGCAGACAATCTGTTCCATGAATTCTTACTTTGAAGCCAATATGTCGCTGATGCTTCCGACGGTCCGCAAGGAACTCTTTAATGCGGACAGACCAATCTACACGAAGGTGCGCGATGATATGCCGGCACGCTACGGGCTTGGTTCCATCGTCTCCAACTCGCTCGTCGCAGATGGCTGCGTCATTGAGGGGAAAGTGGAAAATTGCGTATTGTTCCGTGGCGTTCATGTTGGAAAAGGCACAAAGATTGAAAATTGCGTGATCATGCAGGATAGTTTTATCGGGCCGAACTGCAAACTTAATTATGTAATTATGGATAAGGACGTAGCAATTAAAAACGACCGCTCGCTTCTTGGCTTCCAGTCCTATCCTGTGTTTATCAGCAAGGGCAGTGTAGTTTAAGAACCCGTTCTCATAGCTCGCAACACCATTGAGACGGTAATTTTTCCGCCATACTGCGTTGAAAATACTCGGAATACGGCAAGTATTCCTGCGATTTTCGCCTTGTCTGACGAAAAAATTACTTGCCGTTATGGCGTTTCTCACTTATGAGTACAGGTTTTAAAATTTTAGGTAAGACAGTATTTTGGCTAAGGGGGTATAAAAATGAAAGTATTATATTGCACAAGTGAGGCGAGGCCTTTTGCAGCAACCGGTGGATTGGCAGAGGTTGCAGGCTCATTGCCGCAAGCATTGCGGCTGAGGCTGATCGGCTGCCGTGTTGTTATGCCGCTGTATGAAGATATTCCGCAGGAGCTGCGGGATAACATGAAGTTTGTCACAAGCCTTTCCGTTCCGGTTGCGTGGCGCCGCCAGTATTGCGGCGTATTCGAGTCGAGAGTCGGTGGCGTGATTTACTACCTGATTGATAATCAATACTATTTCAAGCGTCACGGCCTTTACGGTCATTATGACGATGCGGAACGCTTTGCGTTTTTATCCCGTGCGGCTCTTGAAATGCTGCCTTACATCGACTTTAAGCCGGATGTGATTCACTGCAATGATTGGCAGACAGCGCTGGTTCCCATTTATTTCAGCGTTTTCTACGCTAATAATGATTGGTACAAAGGAATAAAAACAGTTCTTACCATCCATAATATACAGTATCAGGGCAAGTATGGCAAAGAACTCGTTCAGGATGTGCTTGGAATTCCGCAGTCCGATATGCCAATTTTGGAATATGACGATTGCATTAATCTGCTCAAGGGTGCGATCGAATGCGCTAACCGTGTTACTACGGTCAGTCCGACTTACGCGCAGGAAATCCTTGACCCGTGGTTCTCCCATGATCTGGACGGTATCTTAAAGCAGCGCCAGTGGAAACTTTCCGGCATTTTGAACGGGATTGACACGGTAAGCTACAACCCTGAAACCGATACGGATTTATTTGCCAACTATTCTGCGGAGAATATAGAAGATAAGGCAAAAAACAAACAGGGTCTGCAGGAGAGGCTGGGCTTGAATCAGGACCCGGATGTGCCGCTCATCGGCATGGTTACCAGAATGGTTGCGCACAAAGGACTTGATCTGGTAAAGGAAACCCTTGACCAGATTATGGGTGAAACCAATGCGCAGTTTGTCATCCTTGGTTCCGGAGACTGGGAATACGAGACCTTCTTCAAAGAGATGCAGAATAAATATCCGGGCAGACTCTGTGCCTGCTTCGGATTTATTCCGGAACTTTCACGTAAGATTTACGCTGCAACTGATATTTTCCTGATGCCCAGCAAGAGCGAGCCCTGCGGACTTTCTCAAATGATTGCGCTGCGCTACGGTTCCATACCGATTATCCGGGAAACAGGCGGACTCAAGGATTCTATTCATGACAGCGGCGATGGCGAGGGCAACGGCTTTACGTTCTTGACCTACAACAGCGGCGATATGCTTAACGCAGTCCACCGCGCGCTGGAAGGCTATGGAAAGAAGGACGGATGGAAGATCCTTGTTGGACGCGCAATGAAGTGTGATTTCAGCTGGGGTCGCTCCGCGAACGAGTATATCCGTCTGTATCGAGAATTAATTAAGAGCGAATAATCCAATGCCGCATTATCACAGCCTGCCGTGAAAACGGCAGGCTGTTAGGGTTTATGGGGGAACGAAATGAGCCATGGACACCACGAACAGCAGGATACCAGTCATAAAAAGTTTTTCCTTGTAACATTGGGAATGCTATTTGTCATTGTGGCAGTGTTTGGTGTTTATAAACTCACAGACGCTATGAGAAACCAAGATATTTTTCATACACAGAGCATGCCGGAGAGCAGCCGAATTCCTGTGTCAAGCGACATCCCTGTGAGCAGTGTGTACGAAAGTTCTGCATTGGTGAGTTCGGCTGATTCAGTGAACAGTGAAACGGGCAGTGATCAAGGAAATCAAGCTGCAGCAGTAACAGGTACTTTCGGAGATTATAATGCTGCCGCTCAAAGCAAACTGGCGACGATGACATTAAAGGAAAAAGTGGGGCAGGTGTTCATTTTCCGTTGCCCGGAAACAGGCGCGTCCCAGGTGGCTGCGGACTATCAGCCGGGCGGCTACTGCCTGATGGCCTCGAATTTTACGGATAAATCCGTGGCACAGGTTCAGAAGATGCTGAAGTCCTACCAGAATGTAAGCCGCACGCGCATGATCCTCTGCTGTGACGAAGAGGGTGGTACTGTGGTTCGTATCAGCCAATTTCCTTCTCTGACGCCGAAAAAGTTTCGTTCGCCGCAGGATATATTTCGTATTTCCGGAATGAACGGAATTTATAATGATACGGTGAAGAAAGCACAGCTTTTAAAAAAATTGGGGCTGAACTTGAATTTGGCTCCGGTTTGCGATGTCTCAACCAATCCGTCGGACTTTATTTATCAGCGTGCCTTTGGAAAATATGCCGCCAAAACGGCGGATTTTGTAGAAACCTCAGTCCGGGCATATGCCAGCCAGAATATGTCCTGTGCTTTGAAGCACTTCCCGGGGTATGGGAGCAATGTGGATACACATACCGGTATCGCTTATGATAAGCGCAGCTATCATTCGTTTGAGACTGTTGATTTTCTTCCGTTTACCGCAGGCATTCAGGCGGGCGCGCAATGTGTCTTGGTTTCACACAATATTGTAAACTGTATGGACGGAAATTCCCCCGCTTCGCTGTCCTTAAAGGTGCATGATATTTTACGCCGGCAACTTGGCTTTACGGGCATCATCATGACGGACGATTTGTCTATGGATGCGATTCGTGATTATACCGGAGGAAAAAATCCTTGTGTGGCCGCATTTCAAGCTGGAAATGACATCCTTCTTTCCTCAAATATTACTGAGGATTTCAATGCATTGTATGCTGCAGTGAAGAACGGGCGTATCAGTGAAACACGTCTTAACGAAAGTGTTCTGCGTATCCTTGCATGGAAGTATAAAATGGGAATTATTTGATACAATCATAGTGCAAAGTGATGCATATGGAATGAATAGAAAAACCGAAAACAGGGAGGTAAAAATTTAATGAACTTAGATTTAACAGAAGAAGAAAAGGATATTTTACTAGATATTCAGCAGGAAAAACGGTTCCCGATTGTGCGGCTTGAACTGCACAACTCAGAGCAGAAGGAATTGATAAACACCGCGCTGAACTATGTACGGATAACAAATACGGACGACTCCATGGAACTGGTAAAAGCGCGCGGTGCCGCTTTGAAAAGTTTGATGGAACAAGGTTTGGTTTTCATCGATTATACCGTGTGTGTTTGGGTTTCAGGCGATTATGATATTTATTACAAGAGTAAAATTTATGAATTGCTTTGCCATATGGTTATGGAGAATGCAAAGAAGCCCAACACTGTTTTTAATCAGCCCTACATGAGAAAAGGTTACGCACAGCTGACCCGAAAAGGGCAAAAGCTTGCAGCAACGCTTTAAATTAAACCGGCTCACCGATATTCGGTGAGCCGGCGCTTTTTTGTTTAGCGGATTACTTTTGAAAATCTAAAGAAACCGAACCGTTATTGCTGGAAATAGACAGTGAGATCTCTGAATCTGTGGACTGAACCTTGTTGCTCCCAATCTTTTCTCCGTTTAATTTTACATCTCCAAGCTTGGATGACAGGTTATATGAGCATTTGCTTTGCTCAACAGAAGTTTTAACGCTTACGCCTCCAAGGTTGGACTGTATGATATTTTTTCCTTTTAGCGCACCTTCTAAGACTATTTTTCCGTTTCCGGATTTTATACTTGCACCATTAGACTCCAATCCTGTAATATAAATTCCCCCAAATGAATCTTCAATTTCAGAAGTTTCAATAGAACTGTTTTCTATTTTCAGTGCCCCATTACCTATTTTGCTTTTAAACTGTGAGAGATTTAATGTGTTTAGGGTAACCCCCCCGAAGGAATCGTTTAATTCAAGGAACCCGGCATTGAAATTATTGATAGAAACGGATCCGTTTTGCGCGTCTATTTTAGCCTTCCCCTCAGAAGCAACCGTAATATTTTCGAAGCTGCTGCGGCCAAAACTGTTTTTGAATATTAGGCTATTGGTTTTTATGTTTTGCAGCCTGCTTTCGCCGTTTCCAAGCGTAAAAGAAGCAGTTCCGCAGTCGGCATTAGTCAAGCTTAACTTTCCGAAAGGCAGTTGGATGTCTGTGCTATTTGATGTGAAGTTCCCTGCGGCTAAATCGCCATAACTGTTTTTTATTTTTATATTTTGAAATACCGCGGTTTTAGGCATATATATTTTTACCGTGTTTTGGCTGGTCAGCGGACTGAAACCAAAATTGAAGAATGAAATATCCGATTGAGACTTTTTGTCATTTATGATTAATGTTCCGCTTTTTTCAGTACAGGAGTATTGATCTTCATCTCCAAAGTAGGTAATAAGTACGCCATAGTGGTCTGATGGAACAAATTCTACATTCCCATCCTTTATATCTAAGTCCATTGAATTAAAGACATCCAGATTTTTCTGATTGATCGTATGCGGCGTAGTATCTGCAACTTGAAAGCCGTTTTTGCCAAAGGTAACGTTTGTGAGGCTTGCTCCACTGAAGAAGCCGATCACAGCAAGAACTAAGCCGAGCACCATAGCGCAACCGGAATAAAACCATACTGTTTTTGTTGTCATTTGGAAATCCTCCTTAAGAGATATTTACTGCAAAATATCGCTATGAAATTAAAACCCTTTTTACTCAGCCAGACAACACATGGCATAATTGCTATGCCTGCTCCGGTAAGAAACAGACCTACCCCGATATAAAAAACAGCGGTCTGAATGCTTTTGGTAAGGAGACAGAATCCTGCAATGATTGTTACAATCCCGCTTCCTGCAAAGGAAACTGCAACGCACCCCAGCGAAGCAATCAACGCGATTATCGTAACAACCAAAGCGAGCACCACAGCGACCAGAGCTGCCGCAAGCGGAACGGCAATGGGAGAGGCAAAGACCGCTAACAGAACGATCCAAACCGTAGACAATCCTTTTTTCGCAGACGGATCAATGGACATTTGCTTTACTGCATATTGAGCCATGATCTGTGACGCAATTCTTGAAGGGGAACCCCATGCCATCATAGTGGTTTCTTCGTTTTCCGGCCCGACTTCTTCCAAATACTCCTCGTAATACTCCATCGCATCGTTTACATCGTCCGGCGGGAGTTTCACGAGCTTTTTCCGGAGTTGTAAAAGATATTCTTCTTTTTTCACTGTTCTATCCCTCCAATTAAAATCTTGTCTACCTTAGTTTTATATTGCTGCCATTCTTCGGCGTATTCTGTTAGCCTTTCCCTGCCTTGCTCTGTAATGGAGTAATATCTCCGGTTGCGTCCTTGAAAGGGTTGATCGTATGTCGTCAGACAATCATCCTTTTGCAGACGCCGCAGCACCGGATACAGGGAAGATTCTGAAACATCTATCATTTCTTTTACATTCTGAGTCAAAATGTATCCATAGGTGTCCGCTTTAGTCAGTACAGCTAAGACGCAGGCATCTAGTAAAGCAGAGCCCAATTGAAAAACCATATTATTTATCACCTCTATAATAGTATTGAACAATTTATATTATATGATGTATAATATTATATGTCAAGTATTTTATATTAATTCTATTGGGTAACCCTTTTTTATTCTGCCGAGTCAAAGAGGGGGGGCGGTTCTGGGGTCTAAATAATAAAAATACCGAAACGCAATCAAGCGTTTCGGCAAAAAGAATTTGTAAAGAGAGTATTTCTATGTTGCAAATCGGACCGGCTATGCTATAATTTATTTGTTTGGTTTTTTCGCTCCCATCAGAGTTTCGGCATTCTGAATCAAATTAAACAGCGAAGCGGAAAAAAGCGGATACTCTTCCGATATTTTTTCAGGCGACATGGCCGGCATTTTGCCTTTTTCCATCCCTTGCATTTCATCCACGTTTTCACCGTCAGACAAACATTCTGCGTTGGCCAGCGCAATATCCTGTGCGGCACTTGAACGGCCGCCGCTTAATTTGACCGGAACCGAAAAAAGGCCCTGCGGATTTTTTTGGTTGGCCGAGTACAGCAGACGGAAACTTTTATAGACCGAAATGTTCAGATAGGCAGAAATCTCGGTGGTGAGTGCTTTGTTGCCGCATTTTTGCAAGATACCATAAATTATGTTCAGCGAATTGGCAATCAGTTTTTTATTTAGGACTGGCAGCAAACTGCCCTTTAAAACATTTTCTTTTCCCATAGCGTCCGGCTCGGGGATATCTTCGACCATAATCGTCGCGCCATTTCGGTGAGGCGTTCTCCCCAGCAGGTAGTCGCAGGAGACATCATAGTAATCAGCAGCTCTTATTACAAAATCGAGTCCGCATTCACGAATTCCTTTTTCATAATGCGACAATAAAGCCTGCGAAACATCCAGTTCCTCGGCAGCTTTTTTTTGACTTAATCCGCGCTCTTTTCTCAGCAATGTAATAATTCTTGGGAAATTATTATTCATTAAGTTTGTCCCCTGTCGAATTGTGAATAAATTTAACACCTTGTAAAGTATATAACAAATATAACGCTTTGTAAAGCCGCTATATATCGTGTCTTTTCCAGATTTCTCTACATGTATCTAGGTTTTTAAGACTTTGCCTTTCAATAGGCGCAGAAATTGTTTCAAAGGAGCAGTATTATGAAATCTTACACCATCCATCTCATTCGCCATGGGCTTACCCAGGGTAATCTGCTTGGCCAATATGTGGGCCGCACTGATCTTCCCCTTGCCTCGGAGGGGGCTGATTGGCTAGAAAAATTGAAAGAAAGCAGTCCGTACCCAACTGCGCAGGTTTATTACAGCAGCCCACTGAAACGCTGCATACAGACATTAAATATATTATATCCTGACGCACAGCCAATCATTGTTGAAGACTTCCGGGAAACCGATTTTGGTGATTGGGAAGGAAAAACAGCAAAGGAGCTGGCCGAAGAAAGTGATGACTTTTCCAAATGGGTGGAAAACAGCGGTTCGGTCACCCCTCCGAACGGCGAGGGCG
>WSSedL1CaDRAFT_10000897_pt1 | contig 19368 bp, 10 predicted proteins | sample WetSurSL1Cattail_FD_9464 | JGI IMG/M metagenome (IMG submission 9464)
TACTCTATCTCCTACTTATACTCCGGTTGCTGCAGATACTCTTACTACGGTTGTTCTCAGACTTACTGCTACCGGAAACAGCAACTGTTCTTCTGCTACCGACGATGTGAATATTACCGTATATGCATCTCCTAAAGCTTTCGCAGGAAAAGATACTTCATCATGCGTAAATAGTTCAATAACGTTAATTAGTAGTGCAATTAATTACAGTAGTGTAAGCTGGTCTATTGTTTCCGGAAACGGAACATTAACAAATGGTACAACATTAACACCAACATATACTCCTAATTCGTCTGATGCAGGAAGTACAGTTGTCTTACAATTGACTGCTATCGGAAATAGCAATTGTTCTTCAGTAACAGATGATATCAATATTAATATTTATGATTCACCCACGGCTGACGCTGGTTTAGATCAAATTACCTGTGAAAATTCTCCGATTGCAATATCGGGAAGTGCCACAAATTATGCTTCTGTATACTGGACAGTAACTTCCGGAAACGGTACTATATCTGATGGAACATCATTAACACCTACTTATACACCTTCCAGCAGTGATGCGGGTACTACTGTTACATTGCAACTTACAGCTGTAGGTAATGGAAATTGCAACAATGTTACCGATGATGTAAATATTAGCATAAGCACAGCTCCTGTTGCAAATGCAGGTTCTGATACAACAATTTGTTATGGAAGTGTTTACACAATTTCAGGTGCAAGTTCTAATTTGGCATCATATCAGTGGTCAACATTGGGATCTGGTTCTTTTGATGATGATACCAATATAAGTCCAACTTATACTCCAAGTCAGAATGATTATGACAATGGTTCAGTTTCATTAGTATTAACTACTTATGGAGATGGGTATTGTGCCGATGCAACCGATACTATGACCCTCACATTCCCTGCACAACTTCAAGCTTCGATTGGAAGTGTTGCTCCTTTTACTATTAGTGCAAATACAAAAATTACCGTTACATTCAGTACTTCAGGTCATGATGTAATTCAAGATTTAGGATATTATTTATTAGCTCCAGACGGAACTACAACCATTACATTAAAAAAAGCTCCAATGGAATATGATCCTTTTGGTTCATGTAATTTTGGTAACGATGTAAATAACTTAACCTTTACTTCAGAATTAACTTCGGCTGATTCTTTACAAATTTGCGGACAAGTTACGCCATTAACAGGAACTTATGGAATTACCGGAAACTGGAGTTCAATCTATGGAATGAACCCGGCAGAAGGTGGATGGTCTGTAATGGTTAAGGATGTGGCCAATGATAATGGTGGAACTGACGGGTATTTGACTTATGCTGCTATTACCTTTACCGACACTTCGACAATAACACATAAGTTAATTACAGTATCCTTTATATCTTCAAGTATTAATAATCCTATTTCTGAGCCATTGGTTACTAATCAAGTTTCATATACTTCGTATTCTGTTCCAATTGGCTTAAAAACTACTTGTTACAACACCTGTGATGCAAGAGCTGTAGCTAAGGCAATCGGCGGTATTTCACCATATACCTATAGCTGGGATACAGGTTCATCTAACGACACAACAGATTTGTGTGCGGGAACCTATACAGTAACTGTTACTGATGCATTAGGTTGTAGCTCTACAGCAACTGTTGAAGTAACCTCTCCTCCTGCTATCGTTTTAGATACTGTTATTTTCTCAAATAATGATACCTTAAAATGCTATGGTGAAACTACAGATGTTACCATTAAAGCAACTGGTGGTACAGGAAGCATTTATTATTCTTATGACAAAAATGCTGTTTTATCAGACACTCTTGCAATTGGAACTGCATTTACCGGATTAACTGCAGGTACATATACCTTCCACATCTTTGATGATAATAGTTGTTCTCATGATACTTCTATACTCATTTATGCTCCAGATACTATGAAAGCTTATGTAGACAGCATAACAGATATAATCTGCTATGGTTCGGCTACTGGTGCTATTGTAGTAAAAGCTACTGGTGGCGAAAAGAAATATGTATTTACTTTGAAACAATCCGGTACTCCTTTGGATACTATATACACAATGGCTGACAGCGCTGTATTTACGAATCTGTATGCTGGAGCTTATACTATAGCGGTTAGAGACACCAATGGCTGTTCTATTGTTTCTGAATTAAATGCTGTAATTAGTCAACCTTCAGTTTATGCTATTGACACGATTCATTTTGGTAAACTTACGGCTTGTGCTTCAGATACTAACGGGTATGCCAAATTTATAGTTAGTGGCGGAACGGCTCCATATACTTATATATTGAAGAGTTCTTCGGATTCTATAGCATCCTTGACCGACTCAATTTATGGACTAAAAACCGGATCTTATACTGCTATGGTTTTTGATAGTAAGAACTGTCAGGTTATTTATCCTTATTCTGTTGATATCGTTGCTAATAATCCGATTGTTATTTCAAGTGTGGTTTATACCGACACTCTTAATTGTTATAGTGCTACAACGGATCTCACCATCAGCACTACCGGTGGAGGTGGAACAGTGAAATACTTCTATGATAAATCTTCGGTAATCAGCGATACTTTGGCTACAGGAACTGCATTTACAGGATTAACTTCAGGAATTTATACATTCCATGTTTTTGATTCTGGAGGTTGTTCAGTTGATACTACTATACATATTGTGGCTCCTGATACATTAAAAGCTACAATAAGCAGTATATCTGATGTTATATGCTACGGTTCATCAACGGGTTCTGTTATTGCTAAAGCTTCCGGTGGAGAAAAGATTTATGTCTTTACCTTAAAACAATCAGGCACACCTCTGGATACTATATACACGATGGCCGACAGTGTTGTATTTACAAATCTGGCAGCAGGTAATTATACGATTGCATTAAGAGATACCAATAACTGTTCGATTAGTACTGAACTTGATGTTACCATTTCGCAACCTTCAATGCCTCTGGCTATTGACAGTGTACGTGCCGGTAAACTCACAACTTGTGCCATATCTGATGATGGTTATGCCAAATTCTTTATATCAGGAGGAACTTCGCCTTATACTTATATCCTTCAAAATACCAGCGATTCTATTGCTTCTGCAACAGACTCCATATCCGGATTAAGCGCAGGTACCTATAACGCCATGCTTATTGACGCAAACGGGTGTCAGGCTGTATATTCTGGTTCTGTGACTATTACTGCAGACCCGGCTATAATATTTACGAATATGGTTATTGATGCTGTTACGCAATGTTCTTACAATCCTAACGGTGCCGTAACGGTTTACCTGAACAGAACCAATGGTGATGCTTCTGATATAGTTGTTGCTATCGATACAATAACAGGAACCTATCACAGTATCGGAACTCCGAATAATGATTATTTGTTCTCGGGTCTAACACGTGGCTGGCATTATTTCTATGCTAAAGATAAGGATGACGCTACCGGATGTATCTTTATGGATAGTGCTTACATAACTTCACCAGATCCTATTGTGGTAACCGTTTCTGTAGTAATGATAAATTCCAAAGAACGCCAGGTTACTGTTAATGCAACCGGTGGTACTGGTACATTAAGATATGCAATTATAGACAGTAAGCGGGATACTATTTTTGGATTCAGCACAAACAACGTGTTTATAATGGATTCTGTGGGTGTTTACTCAGCACTTGTGTTAGATGCCAATGATTGCGGTGTTGAAAAGAAATTCACAATTTCAGACTTTAAAGTAAACACAACCAACATATTGTGTAAGGGTTCAAATACAGGTCAGATTGAAGTTGTTCCCGGAGATGCAGGTACATACACCTACGAACTTAATAATGGAGCATATACTAATTCTACCGGTTTATTTACGGATTTATATGCAGGAAAGTATGTTATTGATGTTCATACGGCTACCAATAATCTGATCTTTACCGACACTGTAACTTTAACCCAACCGGACAGTACTCTATGGTTGGTAACATTAACTCCTCCGGATAACCTTAACATCTGTTCTTATGATGCTAATGTTACCATAGAAATGTTAGTAAGACCTTATGGTGGTGTTGGTAGTTACAGCTATTCCAGAGACGGAAATACTTACTATTCAGATCCATCTGATGTTAACCTCCACTTCAGCAAAGGTTCTTATGTAATTTATGTTAAGGACTCTGTAGGTTGTGTGGTTGTTTCAGATACAACTGCTGTAGCCGGACCGGATCCTGTAGTAGTTAGTGTAACCAATGTTACTGCTATAAAAGGAACTGCTGCCAATGGTGCTGTAACATTACATGTCGACGGACCAAGCGAACCGCTGCAATTAGCTAAGGATTCGACTATCATTAACTGGTACGATAACGATCATACATTCTCAGGATTGTCGCATACAACTTATACCTTCTATGGTAAAAACAGTGTTGGATGTTATGATACCCTGAATGTAACCATTCCTATTGCATCGAACCTGCCAGTATCCATTTATATCGACACCAGTCACATGCATTGTTTCTATGAAGATTCAGCTATTCTTAAAATTTATGTTACCGATACCACAACGGGCATCAATCCGTTCAAATATTATGTAACGTCATTTGATACGATTTCTTCAAACAACTATTCAATGACTTACAGTAATTTGGGTGGAGGAACCTATTCAATATATGTCGAAGACAATACCGGAAGGGTATTTGCTACCGATACGGTAATCCCAACACCTACCAAGGTAAATATATCAGAGTTTGTGACCAACTCTACATGTAGTCATTATTCAAGCGATGGAGCTATCTATACAAGTTTAACTGCCAGTGGTTTGCCTAATGTTACATATACCTGGTCCAACGATTCTACATCGGCTCAGATTACAAATATTGATGCCGGAACTTATACACTTACTGTAACCTACGGAAACAATAATGAATGTTTAATTACTGAAACCTATACGGTTGGATCATATAACGATGTAGATATCACTGCTGTATGGTCTGATACAACGGTTTGTCCGGGAACGTCTATAGAATTAACCACTACCACAACATCAACAAATCCACAATATGTTTGGTGGCCGGGAGATTATATAACAGCAAGCCCTGTAGTAACAGCAAGTTCTGATATCAGCTATTATGTAACGCTTACCGATGGAACCAATGGATGTACAGATAAAGACTCAATGAAAATTACCGTATTTACAGTTCCTGATTTATATAAAGATAAAGATACGGTTAAAGTAGGGGTTAACGGAAACGATCAGATAAAACTGACAGAAGGCTTTACTTCTTACATTTGGAGTCCGGAGACATATCTTGACAATGCATATATATGGAATCCAACGGTAACGCCGGCGGCCAGCCAAAAATATTATATGCAGGGGGTAACTTCAGATGGATGTACAGCAACCGATTCTGTTTATGTTCAACTAATCGGAGATATAGAAATTCCATCCGGATTCACTCCTAATGCTGATGGTGTAAACGATTACTGGCATATTAAAAATGCAGAATTTTATGGTACAAATATTACCGTTGAAGTATTCAACCGTGCCGGACAAAAATTATTCTCATCAAAAGGATATACCAATAACGAAGGAGACGAAAGCCATACCTTTGTAGGTAAGAAAAAAGATGGTAATGAGCTTCCGATTGGTGCATACTATTATATAGTTAAAGCGGAAGGCTTCGGAACTAAAACCGGTACAGTAACAATAGTAAGGTAAGAAACTATGAAAAAATTAACCCTCTTTATATTAGCGACGATTTTAGGCGGGCATTTGTTTGGACAACAGATGCCCCACTACTCCCTCTATATGATGAACCCGTTTATCTATAACCCGGCTTTGGCAGGAACGGCTAATTATTACCAGATTAGGTCAAATCACCGGTTTCAATGGGCTGGTTTTGACGGAGCCCCTATTACCAATGCCATTAGTGCTTATGGCCCTCACAAAAAGAAGGATATGGGATTTGGGGCTACATTGTATAACGATGTTACCGGACCAATCAGCCGTACCGGATTCAACGGGATATACGCCTACAATTTGGCTTACAACTCGGACATAAGAATTTCTATGGGTGTAATGTTAGGCGGATTCCAATATAAAATTGACGGAACTAAAATCACCACCTACGAAACGGGTGATAATGCTCTAAATGGTACAGTTTTATCAAAATTTGCACCAGATGCGGCCTTAGGTGTATATGCCTGGAGTTTTAATTATTATGTGGGTCTTTCTGCTACACAACTTTTTGGTAGTAACCTTACTAAAAAATTTAATTGGGTAGACGAAGAAACAAGTTATAGTCTTGGGCTAAATAAATTGAAACAACATTTGTATCTTGTGGGCGGATATAAATATAATGTTAACCGGGAGTGGGAAATTGAAGCCGGCTCGGTTATGTCCAAAGAAATTGGGTCTCCTTTTCAGGTAGAAATCTATTGCAAAGGCACTTATAAAAATATGCTTTGGGGTGGACTCACTTTTCGTTCGCAAGATGCCATATCTCTTTTAATGGGTTATACTCATGAAAAGAAAATTTTTATCGGATATTCAGTGGATATTGCTGTCACTTCTATTCGAAAATACAATTATGGCTCTCACGAAATATTTATTGGCTTTAATTTTGATAAAATTAAAAAGGTCTCAAGATCATCGGGAAAGAAGAAATAAATTTATAATGCGTTTTATTTTTACATTTATCTTATTGGGGAGTCTGTTGCTTATCAGCTGCAGAAATGAAAAAAAATATATTATTCCGGAAAAAGCTTTCAAGGAAATTCTGGTAGACATGCATTTGGCAGATGGAATTTATATGACCGATTACGCCAGGTTTACCAACCATACCGATTCTATTAATTTCTATAATGCCATATTAGAAGATTATGGTTTTAATAGAACACAGTTTGATAGCACTTTACACTTTTATTCCGTTGATCCTGTTAAATTTAACCGGTTATACGAAGGGGTAGTAAACGAATTAAGCGTTCTCAACCAGCAAATGTCGCAGTTAAGAAGGTTTGAAAACGATTCTGCCATAAATATTTATAAGGGTAAAACAAAATGGAATCTACCCATACCAGGAAATGTTTCAAGGATACCTTTTGATATTGAAATTAATAAAGAAACTGCTGAATACACTTTAAGCGTTTTTGCCCGAAAATTTAAAGATGATCAATCGGATAACCCAAGAATTACTGCATGGATTGAATATTCCGACAGTTCTTCAGATAAAAAAGTCATCGAAAAATTCCCTGAAATAAACTTTAGGGCAAGCAAATACTTTAATTTCTTTATTACATCTTTAAAATACACTCAAGAAAGAAAAGCCCGGTTAAGAGGATGGGTTCTCAATAACGACAATAAATCGCAGATTTTTAAACGTCACATGGAGATTCAAATGATTTATATCGAGAAAAAAATCATTGAGAAACCTGTTCCGGTTAAAAAAGTTACAGAGAAAAAGGCTGTTGAAAAGAAAGCTCCTGTAAAGAAAAATTCTGAGATAAAAGATATTGAAAAGGAAACGGACCAGAAATTAATTATTAAAGATAAAAAATGATCAGAAAACTTTCTGCTCATTACATCTTTCCGGTAATTTCACCTCCTATTAAACATGGGATTATAGTTATCGATAATACTGGCTTAATTAAAGAAATAATAGATCCGGGAACAGAAAACATCGAAAGGGAAAAGGTAGAATTCTTTAATGGAATACTTATTCCCGGCTTTGTTCAAATACCGGAACTTTTCAAATTTAATCAACTCAAGGGAAATCTGGGTAATGATCTTATTAATACCATTCAAAACCCCACTTTTGGCGGTGTTTTTGATGAAATAAAAATCCTGACGAGACATTTCAATATAGATTTCAATATCGCGCTATCCCGGGCCACAATAAACCGCTCTATTATAACTAATAAACAAAACGAGACCGGTTCATTAGAAGTTGGGAAAAATCCGGGAATCTTACTCATTACTTCTTTCGATTATCAAAAAATGACATTAACACAAAATAGCAATATTAAAGTATTAGTGTAATTTTTGATTATTTTAGCATTTCTCTTTTCGAAATATTTCAATAAATAAAATCTGTATTGTAGTGTCAACATTTCTATTTGATAAAATTGTATTTGGTCCGGTAAAAAGTCGCAGGTTAGGAATTTCATTAGGAATTAATCTTCTACCCACCAATCGGAAACTGTGTAATTTTGATTGTGTTTATTGCGAATGCGGCTTAAATATAACGAATGATATTAAGAGTAAACTACCGGCAAGAGAAGAGGTAAGCGATGCCTTAAAAAAGAAACTACAGGAAATGCAGGCCGGAAATCAATTGCCTGATGTAATTACCTATGCCGGAAATGGAGAACCTACCATTCATCCACAATTCGATCTTATTATTGAAGATACTATCCAAATAAGGAATCAATTCTGTCCTAATGCCAAAATATCTGTGCTGTCTAATGCTACGATGCTTCATTCTTCAAAAGTTGTAAATGCTTTAAAAAAAGTAGACCAGAACATCCTTAAATTAGACTCAGGGCTCAATAGCTCAATTGTTCAAATAAACAGGCCATCAAAATTTGTCGGTACCCAAAATCTTATTGATCAGTTAAAGCAATTTGAAGGTAATTTAATAATACAGACTCTTTTTACCAGGGGTACCATCAATAATACCTATATTGATAATACTACCCCCGAAAATATTGATTTGTGGTGTAAAGCTATTATATCGATTCGGCCTCAGAAAGTGATGATTTATACCATTGACAGAGACACTCCTTTTGAAGGTTTAAAAAAGGTTTCCTTACAAGAATTGCAAACAATAGCAAAAAAAATTAACGAACTGGGAATAGATACTCAGGTCTCTGGCTAAGTTAATGAGGGCTTTTGTCCCTTTTTTAAAGAAAATGAGAAAGTAGAACCTTCTCCAAATTTAGAACGTACGTTTATAGTTTGGTTATGAGCCTCAATAATATGTTTTACAATAGATAAACCAAGACCGGTACCACCCTGATCGCGCGACCGGCTCTTATCGGTGCGGTAAAAACGTTCGAATATTCTTAACTGATCCTTTTCGGCTATACCAATACCCGAATCAGTAACTTCTATCATAATTTCTTCTCCAATATCATAAAATGTAACTATGGTTTTACCATTTTTCTTACCATATTTTATTGAGTTAACAACCAAATTATTCAAGACTTCCGTAATTCTCTTTTTATCGGCATACACCCATAAAATTTTATCAAGTTTATTTGAGCAAAGAAGTGTTATCTGTAATTTTTTTGCCAGCATTTCCTGTAATTCAAAAACCTCATCAACCAATTGCTCTATATCAAAGGATTCATACTGAAGCTTTAATTCGCCGGATTCCAGGCGCGAGATAGACTCCAAATCCTCAACAATATTTATCATCCGGTTAATGCTTTTTTCAGTTCGTTCCAGATACAGCCGGTTTATAGAAGAGTCTTCGAGTCCACCATCCAGAAGAGTAAGTATATAACCCTGAATATTAAAAATGGGTGTTTTTAATTCATGTGAAACATTTCCAAGAAATTCTCTTCTGTATTTTTCAAGTTGCTTAAGCTCTGCTATTTCCTGTTTTTTATTTAAAGCCCAATCTTCAACTTCACTTTTTACCCGTTTTAAAATATCCCTGTCATTCCAATATTCCTTTTTTCGTCCGGTAAGATTCGAACTGAAAATAGTACGGTATAATGGATTTATTTTTTCAAAAAGAAATAATTTTAGAAAGTAAGTAGCAATAAAATAAATTAAAGCAAACACAACAACACCGCCGATGATAAAAGCAATTATTTTCTGTCCCGAAATGGATACCATCAATGAAATAGTCCAGAAAATCAATGCTGAAAGAAATGCAACATAAAGTGCAACTTGTCGGGGTGTTGTATTTCTCATATTACGCATTAATTTTTTAGTTGCTCCATATACCGGGCCACATATTTGCCAATAATATCAAACTCAAGATTAACAATAGTTCCAGCTTTTATCTGATGAAAATTAGTATGTTCATAAGTAAAAGGAATTATAGCCACCTGAAACGAATTCTTCTTTGAGTTCACTACAGTAAGACTTACTCCGTTTACTGTAATTGAACCTTTCTCAACCGTAATATTATTGTCTTTGGGTTCGTAGTTGAAAGTAAAATACCACGATCCGTTTGATTCTTCAACATTACTGCACACAGCAGTCTGATCTACATGTCCTTGTACCATGTGCCCATCCAGTCGTGCATTAAGCATCATACTGCGTTCTAGATTTACCTTATCTCCGGTTTTTAGACTTCCCAAATTAGATTTAATCAAGGTTTCTTTAATTGCAGTAACAGTATAACTGTTTCCTTCAATTTTAACTACAGTCAGACAAACACCATTATGTGCGATACTTTGGTCGATCTTTAACTCACCGGTAAAAGAACATGTCATAGTTATGTTCAAATTATCCTTATCCTGCCCTAATTTTACAACCGTGGCTGCTTCTTCAACAATTCCTGAAAACATAAGTAATTTTTCGTGCTAAGTTAAAATAATCTGATATCAGGTGCAAAAGAAATTCATTTGTACCAATTGATATATCTTTCTATAATGAATTAATTGTTAATTTTACATCAGTAATAATTAGTTCTTAAACAGAATTTACACAAAATAGTTTATAATGATTTTAGTTACTGGCTCTAATGGTTTAATCGGTTCCCATCTTTTATACTATTTAACCTCTAAAGGAAACAGAGTCAGAGCTCTGGTGAGAGATAAATCCAGGATAAATACTATAAAAAAGATTTTTGGATATTATACAACAAAACCAGGTGAACTTTTCGAAAAGATAGAATGGGCAGAAGGAGATGTGACAGACTATGATTCACTTGAAGAAACTTTTGCAGATGTAACTCAGGTATATCATACCGCTGCCTATGTTTCTTTTAATCCGCGAAACGCACCCTTAATTTATGACACCAATATTAAAGGAACTGCCAATATTGTAAATATATGCCTCGTTAAAAAGAATATAAAATTGTGTCATATAAGTTCAATTGCTGCACTTGGTATCAATGAAACAGGAGGTTTAATAAACGAGGAAACTCTTTGGAAACCTACCAAAAACCTTTCAGCTTATTCTCTAAGCAAATATCATTCGGAAATGGAGGTATGGAGAGGAATTACCGAAGGTTTAAACGCGGTAATTGTTAATCCATCCGTTGTTCTTGGTCCGGGAGACTGGGATAAAAGCAGTGCCGCATTTATTAAAAAATTAAGCAACGGTTTTAAATATTATACTTCCGGAATTAATGGTTTTGTAGATGTTAATGATGTTGCTATGGCCATGATTACAGCAATGGAAAGCAATGTCTCTTCCGAAAGATTTATTATTTCTGCCGAAAACCTTTCGTACCGCGAAATTATTAATCTGATTGCCAGATATTGCAATAACCCTGAACCCACAATAAAAGCTAATGTTTTCATTCTTAAAATATTGCAAAAAGTAGAAAGTTTCAAAACCTTCTTATTCAATACAGAACCCTTGATTACAAAAGATATCGTTTCAATTTCGAAGAATATATCACAATATTCAAATTCTAAGAGTAAAGAGATACTTCAAATAAATTATAAGAGCATTACAGAATCATTAAATGATGTTTGCGTTTTGTTAAAAAAAGAAAAACAACAACTACATTAATACAGAATAGCATCTAAACTTCAAGATATTTTGTATTTTTATAGCTTTATTTACATTGTGATTAGGCTAATTTAATATATATGAGAAATTTATTAGGCTTTTTGAGCATAATTTTAATATTGTCTTCCTGTAATCAATATAAGCGGTTTACATATCTACAACCTCCTCCACTTTCCAATGATTCATTTTATACAAATAAGTTAATTCCGTATAAAATACAAAATTCAGATAATCTTTACGTTAAAATAAGTTGCCCATTAAACGAAGCTTCGGATAAACTATTTAACCCTGCAACCAACAATATTACCTCTACTATGGGAGGAACTCAAGGAGGTAGCCTCTATTTTATGGGAAACATTGTTGATAATGAAGGTAATATTAACTTACCTGTAATTGGTAAAATACTTGTAACTGGTTGTACTTTAGAGGAAGTAAAAGCTAAAATACAGGAAATGGTTTCGAAAATGAGCTCTGATGCCATTGTAGATATTAAACTTTTAAGTTTTAAAATATCGGTACTTGGAGAAGTTGGAAACCCTGGGCAATATACTATTTATAATGATAAAGCAAATATTTTGGAAGCATTGGCCATTTCCGGCGATTTAACCTATAATGGAAACCGGAAAAAAATCCTTATTTTACGCTCCTTTGTTAATGGAACCCAACCTATTGACATTGATCTTACCAAACGTACATTATTATCATCCGAAAAATATTATTTAATGCCCAACGATATTATTTATGTTGAGCCCTATAAAACGACGGCTTTCAGGGTGCGAATTGCAGAATATTCTCAATTCCTTACTTTTATAACATCAACAATAACTGCAATTGTACTTATTAATAATTTGAAATAGTTATGGATACCCAACAGAATAATGCCAATTCGGAAGAAAGTATTGATATTCGCAAGTTTTTAATTTCGATCCTAAAAAACTGGTATTGGTTTGCCATTTCCATATTTATAACTTATATCATTGCCTTTTTTATAAACAGATATACTGAGCCTTTTTACAGCGTGAGTGCTACTATCATTATAAATGATGAAAAAAAATCCTCCGCAGAAATTCTCATAAATGCCTTAGACCGTTATAATGCCCGTAAAAATGTAGATAACGAAATTGCTGTCATGAAATCTTTTAGGATAGCAACCCTTACACTTCATGAATTACCCGATTTCGATATAAACTATTATACATTAGGAAGAGTAAGAACTTCATTGATTTACAAGTCAGCACCGTTTAAAGTTATTGTTGATACCCTTAAGCCTAATCCAAAAAATAAACCCATTTATATTACAGTATTAAATAATACAAGTTACCTGATAAACTTTACAGAATCCGGAAATTCTAAAAAAGAATGTAAGTTTGGAGTACCTTATATTGATGACAATTATAGCTTTACTATTTTTCTAAATTCAGGAATATTAATAAAAGGAGAGCAGCCTTCAAATAAATATATGTTTATCCTTAAAGATAAACTATTATTGGCAATGGAATACCAGCAAAAGCTAAGTGTTACCATGAACGATAAGAAAGGTACCGTTCTGACCCTTTCTACTACTGGCCTGGCCCCCCAAATGGAGGTGGATTATTTGAATAAACTGATGGACGTTTATATCAAATACGGCCTTGATGAAAAAAACCAAACAGCCATAAATACGATCAACTTTATCGACGACCAATTAAATTCGGTAGTTGACTCGTTAAGAAAGGCTGAAGATAAACTACAAAATTTCAGATTAAAAAACAAAGTAGTTGATATTTCTTCAGAAGGTACTGCTATTATGACAAAATTGGAAAAAGTTCAATCCGATAAAGCCCAAATTGAACTTCAATTAAGGTATTACAAATATCTCCAGGATTATATTAAAAAGAAAAAGGATTTTAGAGAAGTAGTAGCCCCTTCGGTTATGGGAATTGAAGACCCGCTCCTAAACTCTACGGTATCTGATATTGCCAAATTGTATGGCGACCGCAGTGTTATGATACTAAATGCCCAAAATGATAACCCAGCTTTGGTATTACTCAACGCAAAAATACAAAGTGCAATGGATGCTTTGCAGGAAAACATCAGGCAAATAATTGCATCCGGTAATATCACAATGGACGAGAATAATAAACACATTGAGGAAATTGAAAGGCAAATAGAACAATTACCAATAACCGAAAGGGGTTTAGTAACAATAGAGCGGGATTTTAAACTGAATGACAATATTTATAATTTTCTTTTAGAAAAACGCGCAGACGCAGCTATTGCCAGGGCCTCAAATGTGGCAGACAATAAAATTCTGGACGAAGCGATGTTGTTGAATGCTGATAAGATAGCACCTAAAACATCTCGGAATAAGATGATGGCCATCATTATAGGGTTATTGATTCCACTTGCCATTCTTATTGTTATTGAGTTCTTTAATAATAAGATAATGGATCCTAAAGATCTGGAAAAAATCACCAAAATTCCTATATATGGAACAATTGGTCATAATGAGAAAATTTCAGAAATTCCTGTTGCAGACAACCCCAAATCAGCACTTTCGGAATCATTCAGGGCTTTACGTACAAACCTCCAATATATTAATGCCGAAAAAACTAAAAAGATTATATGCATTACTTCAACCATAAGTGGTGAAGGTAAAACATTCTGTGCCGTTAACCTGGCAAGTATTATTGCTCAATCTAATAAGAAAACCCTGTTGGTTAGCCTTGATTTAAGAAAACCTAAAATTCATAAAATTTTTAATATAGAAAATACAACTGGTTTAAGTACTTTCCTTATTGATAAAAGCAATTATAATGACATCATTATAAAAACCAATCTCAATAATTTGTATGTTACCCCTGCCGGTCCGGTTCCTCCCAATCCAGCTGAATTAATTGAAACATCCAAAATGGAGGAATTTATTAAATTGGTAAAAGACGATTTTGATACTATTATCCTTGATACTCCACCTATAGCTATTGTTACTGATGCATTACTCCTTTCCAGATCTTCAGATGCGGTAATTTTTGTTGTCCGTCAGAATTATTCTACAAAAGATGTAGGTTTGCTCATTGAGGACCTGCATTATAAAAAAGGTGTTAATAACCTTGGAATCCTTATAAACGATGTTAAAACCAATTCATACTATGGTTATGGCAGAAAATACGGTTACGGATATGGCTATGGTTATGGTTATGGTTATAACGACGAGGAATATTATGGCGAATCTAAACCGAAACTGACTTTCACAGATAAAATTGTCCGGTTCTTATTCCGGAGTTAATTTTTGGATTGACCAGGAAGATTGTAAATTTTTGAAGAATTTAGGTTTACAAATTCTCAACTATTTATAATCGGAGGGTAACACTCCATAAAATTTTTTAAAGGCTATTGTAAAGCTTTTGGCATTCTCAAATCCAATATTGTCTGCAACTTCAGTTACTCTAAGTCCATTTTTCAATAGAGATGCAGCATATCTGAGCTTGTAAGCCATGATAAACTCATGGGGCGACATGTCGGTTACTGCTTTCATTTTCCTGAAAAAACTCCTGCGACCATAAGCCAATGCTCCTGCAAGCTCATCTATATTATACCGGGGATTGTCTATATTTTCCTTAATCAGATTTATACATTTGCGTACAAATTCGTTGTCTAAATCTGAGCTTTTTATTCCCCCCGGGCTAACTATACTTTCAAAATTAAATTGTTTTTTTGCAGCTGTTTGACCCGAAATTATATTCTTAACTTTTAATTTTAATAACGCTGACTCAAAAGGTTTAACAATATAATCCACAGCGCCCTGTTTATATCCTGAAAGTTGGTTTTCAAGACCGTCTTTAGCTGTTAATAATATCACCGGGATATGACTGGTAGGTTCATTATTTTTAATTTCAGCGCACATTTCAAGTCCATCCTTTTTGGGCATCAGGATATCACTAATTATAATATCCGGTAAGAATTTTCTGGCTTTTTCATATCCATCAAAACCATCCTGAGCATAAATAACTTTATAATTGTCTGAAAAAATCTTTCCTATCAGACTTCTTAAATCATCATTATCTTCAACAATTAAAACGATGGGGGAAGCATCTTCAACTTCTTCATTTATAATGTCGTATTTGTCAGCCGTAGCTACAGACTTTAAACGAGGTTTATATTCCACAGAAAAAACATCTTTTACCATTATGTTTATTTCAGAAACCGGAATTTCTATCATAAAATCAGAGCCTTCGCCGGGATTGCTTTTAACATCGACAGTTCCATTCATTAGTTCAACCAGCTCTTTAACATAAGCAAGCCCAATTCCGGTACCTTCAAAATGTACGTTGGAACCTTCGAGCTGATAATACCGTTTAAAAATGTTTTTAAGTTGTTCCTGGGGCATTCCAATTCCATTGTCTTTTACAGAAATGATAATTTTACTTTCTTCAAATCTCAGAGATAAGACAACACTGCCCCCTGGGTTCGTATATTTAAATGCGTTAGTTAACAGATTGCTAATAATTTTTGTCAGCTTATCGGGATCTACCTGGCAAATAACTGAATTAAAATCAGACTCATATAAAAAATGAATGCTCGTTTTGTTGACTAAACCTTCAAAAGAACCGGATATTTCATGAAGCAGTTTTGTAACATCGGTTTCAACTAAATTTAAATGTAAGCTTCCGGAGTCAAGCTTTTGAATATCCAGAATCTGATTTGTAAGTTCATTGAGTCGTAACGCATTATTTTCAATAATCTCCAAATTACGGTGTTGCTCTCTTTCTCCTTTAAAACCTTCAATAAACTCTTTTAAAGGGTTAATAATTAAAGTAAGCGGTGTACGTATTTCATGTGAAATATTACTAAAAAACCGCAGTTTCATTTGATCAATCTGATGCAACCGTGAGGATATTCTTTCTATTTCATCCTTTTGAGACCGTATTTCTTCAACCTGTGCCAGAATTTCAATATTTTTTTCTTCAATTTCCAATTTTTGAGAGAGAAGTATAATATTGTCCTTTCGCTTTTTCCGGTAATTGATAAATACAATAACCCCAAGTACAACCAAAAGGGCCGAAATAATTAACAGGAAATCCCTCAGTAGTTTTTGTCGTTTTATTTCCTCGTTGGCTAACGTTTGTTTAATCGCGTTTTCCTTTTTAATATTTTCGAATTCATGCTCCATCTCAAGTGTAGCCAGATTTGCTTTTCCATCTGTTTTTTGAATGCTGTTTCCCATTAACTGTGAAATTTCCTGGTATTTATAAGCCTTCTTATAATCATTCTTCAGTTTATAGAATTCACTTAAAATGTCAGCAATATTTTTTATAATTAACGGTTGTTTTGATTCTTCGGCAAATTGCATGGCCTCTATATAATACTTTTCGGCAACGGATAATTGCGACAGACCCTGATAATATTTACCCGTTTTAAATTTTGCAATTGCAATGTCCTTTTTGGAATTAAAATTTTGAGATAAAACCAGGCAGGTATTATACCAGTTTAATGCCAGTGTATTATTCGCTTTATAAAAATAAAGATCCGCTATCTCAACCGTAATATCAAAAAAAGCCAGAGGCGATTTTGTTAAAATCCCAATTTCATAAGATTTTAAAAAATAATAAAGAGAAGCATTAACGTTATTTTTATTCTTATAGTAATAGCCCAAATTAGCATAACCTTCGGCTAAATTCAATTTATTGTTTAGTTTTTGGGCTAAGGCAATAGCTTTTAAATTATTTATTAATGCTGCACTATCGTTTTTTTGCTCGATATAAATCCGGCACAATTTATTATAAATTTCTACCCTCTGCTCATTAAAATCAGTACCAAAAGATTTTTCAAGACCTTTCTTATAATATTCAACGGCCATTCTGAGATTGCCATTTTGAGCAAAAAGGTTTGCAATTACTCCATAAATACGAATCAAATTTTCGAAATCCTTATCCGTTTCAGCTATTTTTAGAGCTCTGTTTAAATGAACAAACGACATGTTTATGCTATTCAACTGTTCATACAAAAACGCAGCATAAAGGTTATCTGTTTCAAGCTTTCTATGATTATTTACGATAATATCGAGCTTTATCTTTTTCTGAATATAATTAATGGCATGGTTGTAATCACCTTTACGTGCATAAATGTCTATTAACAAATCATAAGTACCATGGATATTTTTGGAAGAATTTACTAAAGTGAAATAATTATTAGCCTCTATTAAATTTAGGATGGCTTCATCTTGTTTTCCCTGAAAATCATTTATAGTTCCTAACCTGAAAAGACACTTGCCTTTCAATAAACTATTTGCAAAAGGTATAGCCGATTTAAAACAGAAAATAGCAGAATCGTATTTTTTATTATCCATTAACGATTCTCCCTTCAGAAAAAAGGCATTCCCGGCGGCATTACGATCGTTTGAAGTTGTATAATTGTGAAATAACCAATCACAATAATATCCGGCTTTAAAAGAATCTCTGTTCCTGTATTTACGGAACATTAAAGATAAATTATAAACACGGGCAGAATCGGATTTACAATTGCTCAATACCTTGTACACACTATCGATTTCGCGAATGTCAGGAGATGAATTTTTCTGATTTCCATATACATCACAAAAAAAGAATAAAAACCCAATCTGAATGAAACCCCAGTGTAAATAAAAAGATAAATTCCTGATTGTCATTAAAAAAAGCTTATCTTATTTTTGTTAAAGATAAGTGTTTCTTGTAAACAATAAAAAATTAACATTTCATCCCGGCTGCCTGAAGCATAAAGTAATGTAAATCGGTGTTTTTAACAAATTTAGGTAAAGCTTCGCTGTGTGGACCAAACATTCCTAACTCTACAAATTCTGCACTATGATCCATGCCGGACCAACCGATAGAAATATAATTTTGAAGAATAGCTCCCAATTGTTTATATGGGAGTTTGTATGCATTATATATTCCGTCATTATCCAGGGATTCATAATGTGACAGAACTTCTGATGCTTCCTTTTCGGTAATTTTTAAACCCAGGGCTTCATATATCCGATCTATCACCAAAGCTGCAGAATCTGTTTTTTTAATTCCATTCAGTATCCACTCGTTGCTATGCTTGAATTTCTGAGACAGATCAAATTTGTTATTAACGTTGGTGCTTTTAATCAGGCCCGGACACGAATTACCATGATCTGTAGTAAAAATTACCAGAGTATCCTTGTGTTTTTCGGCAAAATCAATAGCTACAGCTAATGCATCATCAAAAGCTATCTGGTCGTAAAGCAAAGCACTGGCATCGTTAGCATGAGCAGCCCAGTCTACCTTCCCTCCTTCTACCTGTATAACAAAACCGTTGGGGTTATTTTCCATCAAAGAGATGGCTTTACGGGTCATATCAGCAAGCGATGGAATTTTTTCCTGTAAAGATGTGTCCGAGTTAACATCTACAGAATATGGCAACCCGTCTTCACCAAACACAGCCATTAATGGCTTCCCGGACAGAGCAGCTTCCATTTCCTTTTTATTCCGGGCAACAGTAAAGCCTTTAGTTATATAATCCTGAAATAAGTCTCTTTTATCAGTTCTTTTCTCCTTAGTAAAATATTCTTCGCCCCCGCCCATCATCACATCAAACCGAAGATCAAGATATTGCAGAGCTATATCGGATTGTCCGGACCGCGATTTTGAATTAACGCTAAAGCCGGCAGGAGTAGCGTGTGTGATAGGTACTGTAGTTACACAGCCAACGGATTTCCCGGCTTCCTT
>WSSedL1CaDRAFT_10000898_pt1 | contig 19351 bp, 31 predicted proteins | sample WetSurSL1Cattail_FD_9464 | JGI IMG/M metagenome (IMG submission 9464)
CGGTCGAACTGATCCAGCCGATTGCGATGGAAGAGAAACTTCGCTTCGCCATCCGTGAAGGCGGCCGCACCGTCGGTTCGGGCGTCGTCGCAAAGATCATTAAGTAAGGCGCGTAGAGGACGGTTTTTGAGGGTTATATAAGATGCAGGGTCAAAACATTCGGATCAGGCTTAAAGCCTTCGATCACCGCATCCTCGACAATTCGACGCGGGAGATTGTCAACACGGCGAAGCGCACAGGCGCCCAGGTACGCGGACCTATCCCGCTGCCGACCGGCATTGAGCGTTTCACGGTGAACCGTTCCCCGCACATCGACAAAAAGAGCCGCGAGCAGTTCGAAATCCGGACCCACAAGCGCCTCCTCGACATTATCGATCCTACACCGCAGACGGTTGATGCTTTGATGAAGCTCGACCTTGCGGCCGGCGTTGATGTCGAGATCAAGCTTTAAGGAGTGAGCGCGATGCGCACAGGCGTCATCACGCAGAAGGTTGGCATGACCCGCCTCTTTTTAGAGGACGGCAAGCATGTGCCCGTTACGGTTCTGAAGCTGGATGGCTGTCAGGTCGTGGCGACACGTTCGGACGAGAAGGATGGCTACACCGCCGTTCAGCTCGGTTCGGGCTATGCCAAACCCAAGCGTTTGACCAAGGCCGACCGTGGCCAATTTGCCAAGGCCGAAGTTGAGCCCAAGAAGAAGCTGGCGGAATTCCGTGTGGATGCGGACAACCTGCTCGCCGTCGGCGACGTGATCCTCGCGGACCACTTCGTTCCCGGCCAGAAGGTGGACGTCACCGGCGTCACCATTGGTCGCGGTTTTACCGGCGCGATGAAGCGCTGGAACTTCCGCGGTCTTGAAGCGACCCACGGTGTGTCGATCTCCCACCGTTCGCTCGGTGGTACCGGCGGCCGCCAGGATCCGGGCAAGACCTTCAAGAACAAGAAGATGCATGGCCATTACGGCGTCGATCGCATCACCACGCAGAACGTGGAAGTCGCCAAGGTGGATGTCGAGCGCGGTCTGATCATGATCCGCGGCTCGGTGCCGGGTTCCAAGGGCGGTTGGGTGTTCATTCGTGACGCCGTCAAGCGTGACCTGCCCAAGGACGCGCCCCGGCCGGCATCCGTGAAGAAACCGTCGGCGGAAACGCCGGCCAGCAAGGTGGAGGGCTGAACGTATGAAGACCCAAGTCCTCAACCTTGAGAACAAGGCGAACGGCGAAGTCGAGCTTTTGGACTCGATCTTCGGCCTCGAGCCGCGTGCCGATCTGATCCAGCGCGTCGTGGTTTGGCAGCTTGCCAAGCGCCGCTCCGGCAACCACCAGATTCTGACCCGCGGTGAAGTCAACCGCACCAAGAAGAAGTTCGGCAATCAGAAGGGTGGCGGCGGTGCCCGTCACGGCCAGCGTTCCGCGCCGCTGTTTGTTGGTGGTGCCAAGGCGATGGGCCCGGTGTCGCACAGCCATGAGTTCGACCTTCCCAAGAAGGTGCGGGCGCTCGGTCTGAAGCATGCGCTCTCGACCAAGGCCAAGCTCGGCGCCATCGTCATTCTCGACGAAGCCAAGTCGGCAGCGGTCAAGACGGCGGTGCTGGCCAAGCAGCTCGGCGGCCTCGGCGCTTCCAATGCGCTGGTGGTGGACGGCGAGTTCGACGCCAACTTCGCGAAGTCGGCCCACAATCTCGCGGCCGTGTCGTTGCTGCAGGTCGTCGGCCTCAACGTCTACGACATCATGAAGCGCGATAAGCTCGTGCTGACGACCGCCGCTCTCAAGGCGATCGAGGAGCGCCTCGCATGACCACGACCAATCATGACGTCATCCTTTCGCCGGTCATCACCGAGAAGGCGACCAAGCTGACCGACCACAATCAGGTCGTGTTCCGCGTGCCGCTCGATGCCACCAAGCCTGCGATCTCCAAGGCGGTGGAAGAACTGTTCAAGGTCAAAGTGAAGGCCGTGAATACCGTCCGCGTAAAAGGCAAGACCAAGGCATTCCGCGGCACCCACTTCAAGCGTTCCGATTTCAAGAAAGCGATCGTGACCCTGGAAGAGGGCCACCAGATCGACATCACGACGGGGCTGTAAGATGGCGCTTAAACATTACCGGCCCACGACGAACGCGCAGCGCCAATTGGTGCTGATCGACCGTGAAGGCCTTTACAAGGGTGGTCCGGTCAAGTCGTTGACCGAGGGCCAGACAAGGCACGGCGGCCGCAACAACACGGGCCGCGTCACGGTTCGTTGGCAGGGCGGCGGTCACAAGCAGCGCTATCGCATTGTCGATTTCAAGCGCCGCAAATTCGACGTCGCCGCCGTTGTCGAGCGCATTGAATACGATCCGAACCGGACCTCGTTCATCGCCCTCATCAAATACAAGGACGGCGAGCTTGCTTATATCGTGGCACCGCAGCGTCTTGCGGTCGGCGATGCCGTGGTGTCGGGTGACAAGGTCGACGTGAAGCCGGGCAACGCGATGCGTTTGTCGGGCATACCGGTTGGAACCATCATCCACAACATCGAGATGAAGCCGGGCAAGGGTGGCCAGATGGCCCGTTCCGCCGGCACCTACGCTCAGTATCTCGGCCGCGACGCGGGCTATGCGATCCTTCGCCTGAACTCGGGCGAGACGCGCAAGGTTCGCCTCGAATGCATGGCCACGATCGGCGCGGTGTCGAACCCGGATCATATGAACGAGGTTATCGGCAAGGCCGGCCGCAACGTGTGGAAGGGCAAACGCCCGAACGTCCGCGGCACTGCCATGAACCCGATCGATCACCCGCACGGTGGTGGTGAAGGCCGTACCAAGGGTGGCCGCAATCCGGTCACGCCGTGGGGCAAGCCGACCAAGGGCGCCAAGACGCGCAAAAACAAGCGTACCACGAAGTACATCGTGCGTTCGCGCCACGGTAAGACGACGCAGGGATAGTGATATGACACGTTCGGTTTGGAAGGGTCCGTTTGTCGACGGTTATCTGCTGAGGAAGGCGGAAACCGCCCGGTCGTCCGGGCGCAAGGACGTGATCAAGACCTGGTCGCGCCGCTCGACGGTGCTGCCGCAGTTCGTCGGTCTCACCTTTGGCGTCTACAACGGCAAGAAGCACATCCCGGTGCTCGTCACCGAAGATATGGTCGGCCACAAGCTCGGCGAGTTCTCGCCGACCCGCACCTTCTACGGTCACAGCAGCGGCGGCGGCGGCGACAAAAAAGCGAAGAGGGCCGACTAATGGGCAAGGAAACACGCGCCCGCATTCTTGCGGATACGCAAGCCACGGCAATCGGCCGGTTGATCCGCGTCAGTCCCCGCAAGCTCAATCTTGTGGCGCAGTCGATCCGCGGCAAGCGGGCCGAGGCGGCTCTGAACGAGTTGACCTTTTCGCGCAAGCGTATCGCTGGGGCCGTCAAGAAGGTCCTGCAGTCGGCGGTCGCCAATGCCGAGAACAACCATGACCTCGATGTCGACAATCTGGTGGTTACCCAGGCTTTTGTCGGCAAGAACATGGTGATGAAGCGCTTTCATGCGCGTGCCCGCGGTCGCGGCGCAGGGATTGAGAAGTTCTTCAGCCAGATCACGATCGTGGTCGAGGAACTGAAGAAGGACGCCGCCGAGAAGAAGGCCAAGGGCAAGAAGAAAGCCCCCAAGAAAGCCGACTCCAAGAAGGCTGCCCCGAAGAAGACGAATGCGGCCGTCGAGACCGCATCTGCCGAGGAGAATGCGTAATGGGTCAGAAAGTTAATCCGACCGGCCTTCGGCTTGGCATCAACCGGACCTGGGATTCCAGGTGGTATGCCGGCAAGAAGGAGTACGGCAAGCTCCTGCAGGAAGACATCAAGATCCGCGCCCACCTGATCGAGCGCCTCAAGGCTGCTGGTATCAGCCGGGTCGTGATCGAACGCCCGCACAAGAAGTGCCGCATCACCATTCACTCGGCGCGTCCGGGTGTAGTGATCGGCAAGAAGGGCGCCGACATCGAGAAGCTGAAGGCCGACGTACAGAAGTTCACCACCGATGAGGTGCATCTGAACATCGTCGAGATCCGCAAGCCCGAGATCGACTCCAAGCTGGTGGCCGAGAACATCGCCCAGCAGCTCGAGCGTCGCGTCGCCTTCCGCCGCGTGATGAAGCGGGCGGTGCAGTCGGCGATGCGTTTGGGCGCTCTGGGCATCCGCATCAATTGCGGCGGTCGTTTGGGTGGGGCGGAAATCGCCCGCATGGAGTGGTACCGCGAAGGTCGCGTTCCGCTGCACACCTTGCGCGCCGACATCGACTACGGTGTCGCCACGGCGAAGACCACTTACGGCACCTGCGGTGTCAAAGTCTGGATCTTCAAGGGCGAGATCATGGAGCACGATCCGATGGCCGTCGAAAAGCGGAATGCGGAGAACACGGACCAGGGCCGCGGCAGCCAGCAGAAGCAGGACAATCGTCCTGCGGCGCCCACCCCGGCCGCTGAATAAGACGGAAAGAAGACCGCCATGCTTCAACCTGCACGCACCAAGTTCCGCAAGCAGCACAAAGGCCGTATCCACGGCGCTGCCAAAGGCGGTACCGAACTCAATTTCGGCGAATACGGCCTCAAGGCCCTTGAGCCGGAACGCATCAACGCTCGTGAGATCGAGGCTTGTCGCCGCGCGATCACCCGCGAGATGAAGCGCGCCGGCCGCGTCTGGATCCGCGTTTTCCCGGATGTGCCGGTGTCCAAGAAGCCCGCCGAAGTGCGCATGGGCTCGGGCAAGGGTGCTCCGGAATTCTGGGTCGCCAAGATCAAGCCGGGCCGCATCCTGTTCGAGATCGACGGCGTCGATCTGACCACGGCTAAGGAAGCCATGCGTCTGGGCGCTGCCAAGCTCTCCATCGCGACGAAGTTCGTCGCCCGTAACATTTGAGGCCGCCGATGGCTGAGAAAAAGTCCAAGAAGGTCGCGACCGCGAAGACCTCGTCCAAGGCGGACGATTTTCGCACCAAGTCGACCGACGAGCTCACCGATCAGGTGGCCAAGCTGAAGAAGGAGCAGTTCAACCTGCGCTTCCAGAAGGCCAACGGTCAGCTCGAGAGAACGGCCCGTATCCGTGTCGTGCGCCGCGACATCGCGCGGATCGAGACGATTTTGGCCGAACAGCGCCGCAAGGCCGGTTGAGGAGAATAGAACATGCCTAAGCGCGTGCTGCAGGGCGTCGTGGTCAGCGACAAGAATGCGAAGACCGTTGTGGTCAACGTCGAACGCCGCTTCACCCATCCAATGATGGGCAAGACCGTTCGCCGTTCGAAGAAATATCACGCTCACGTCGAAACCGGCGAATACAAGGTCGGCGACATTGTCCGAATTCAAGAGTGCCGTCCGGTCTCCAAGCTGAAGAGCTGGGAAGTGGTCGAACGCGTCTCCGGTAAATAGGACAGGCGGGCATCGGGAGTAGAATGCAATGATTCAAATGTCCACCGAGCTTGACGTGGCCGACAACTCCGGCGCGCGCCGCGTGATGTGTATCAAGGTGCTGGGCGGTTCGCATCGGCGCTATGCCGACGTCGGCGACACCATTGTGGTCAGCATCAAGGAAGCCATTCCGCGTGGTCGCGTGAAGAAGGGCGAGGTCGTGAAGGCCGTTGTGGTGCGTACCGCCAAAGGCGTGCGCCGTCCGGATGGCAGCTTGATCCGCTTCGACGGCAACGCCGCAGTTCTGGTCAACAACCAAAACGAGCCGATCGGCACCCGTATTTTTGGACCGGTGACGCGCGAGCTTCGTGCGAAGAACCACATGAAGATCATATCGCTTGCGCCGGAGGTGCTCTGATGGTTGCGAAGATCAAGAAGGGCGACCGGGTGATCGTCACCACGGGCCGCGATAAGGGCAAGAAGGGCGAAGTGCTCAAGGTTCTCCCCAAGGAGAACAGGGCTGTCGTCAACGGCGTCAATACCGCCAAGCGCCACCAGAAGCAGACCCAGAAGGCGCAGGGCGGCATCGTCAACAAAGACTTGCCGATCGAATTGTCGAACCTCGCGCATATCGACCCCAAGTCGGGCGAGGCCACGAAGGTCGGTTGGAAGGTGCTGGGCGACGGGCGCCGCGTGCGTTTCGCCAAGAAGTCCGGTGAGGTCATCGATGTCTGACGCAGGAAAGAAGCCCAAGACCGATAAGGGTGCCAAGACCGAAAAGGGTCCCAAGGGCGGCAATCCCATTGAGAAGGCCAAGGCCGAGGCCAAAGCCGACAAGAAAGCCAAGAAGGGTGCCGACAAAGCCGCGGGCGCGGCTGTTGTCGTCGGCGAGGCCGAGAAGGATCCGAACTACGTACCGCGCATGAAGCAGCGGTACCTCGAGGTCATCCGCCCGGCGCTGATGAAGGAGTTCGGCTACAAGAACGGCTTGCAGGTTCCGAAGATCAACAAGATCGTGCTCAATATCGGCGCCGGCGAAGGCTCGCAGGACACCAAGAAGATCCAGGCCGCGCAGAATGACCTGACGGCGATTGCTGGCCAGAAGGCCGTGATCACCAGGGCCAAGAAAGCGATTTCGACCTTCAAGATCACCGCCGGCCGTCCGGTCGGCGTCAAGGTCACACTGCGCCAGGACCGTATGTACGAATTCCTGGACCGCTTGGTCACCATGGCCCTGCCGCGTCAGCGCGATTTTCGCGGCCTGAACGGTAAGAGCTTCGACGGTCGCGGCAACTACGCGCTCGGCCTGAAGGAGCACATCATTTTCGTCGAAATCGACTACGACAGGACGGAAACGGTGTGGGGCATGGATATCATCATCAACACCTCTGCGAAGACCGACGATGAAGCTAAGGCGCTTCTCAAGGGCTTCCAGTTTCCCTTCACGAATTGACGGCGAGGCGTTATGGCGAAGATTTCCCAAATCAATCGCAATTTGAAGCGAGAGAAGATGGTAGCCCAGTATGCCGTCAAGCGCGCAGCGCTGAAGGCTACGGCAAAGGATCCGGCGGTTCCGGCCGAGGAGCAGTTTGCAGCGCGCTTAAAGCTGTCAAAGCTGCCGCGTAATTCGTCGAAGACGCGCGTCAAGCATCGGTGCGAAATGTCGGGACGTTCGAAGGGCTTTTACCGCAAGGTCAAGCTGTCGCGTATTGCGCTTCGTGACTTGGCGAATTTCGGCCAGATCCCTGGCATGACCAAGGCGAGCTGGTAAGGAGAAACGGGACCATGGCGATTTCCGATCCCATTGGCGATTTGTTGACGCGTATCCGCAACGGGCAGCTTCGCGGCAAGTCGAAGGTGACCTCGCCGAATTCGCGGTTGCGCACTAGTCTGCTCGACGTGCTGCAGACCGAAGGCTTCATCCGCGGCTATGCCGAGGTGGAGTTCAAGGACGGTCTGAAAGAGCTCGAGATCGAGTTAAAATACCACGAAGGCCGCCCCGTCATTCGCGAACTCAAGCGCGTCTCGACACCGGGCCGCCGCGTCTATGCCTCGGTGAAGGAACTTAAGCCTCATCGCCAGGGCCTCGGCGTGTCGATTGTTTCCACGCCGCAAGGCGTCATGACGGATAGCACTGCCCGCGAGAAGAACGTCGGCGGCGAAGTCCTCTGCCAGGTGTTCTAGGAGAAGCCCATGTCTCGTATCGGCAAGAAGCCGGTTCCGCTACCGAAGGGGGTTATCGCCTCCATCGATGGCCAGACCGTCAAGGTCAAAGGTCCCAAGGGCGAACTCTCCGTCACGCTGGTGGAAGAGGTCGCAGTGAAACAGGACGAGCACGGCATTGTCGTGACCCCGCGCGAAGGGTTCGATCGCGCCGACCAGATGTGGGGTTTGTCCCGCACGCTGGTGAACAATCTGGTCCACGGCGTCACCGAAGGGTTCTCGGCGAAGCTGGAAATCCAGGGCGTCGGCTATCGCGCCGCGGTGCAGGGCAAAACCCTGCAGTTGCAGCTCGGCTTCAGCCACGACGTTAATTATCCGATCCCGGAAGGCATCACCATCGCGGCCGAAAAGCCGACGNTGCTGACCATTTCCGGCATCAACAAGCAGTTGGTCGGGCAGGTTGCGGCCGAGATCCGCTCCTGGCGTCCGCCGGAACCNTATAAGGGCAAGGGCGTGCGTTATGCGGGTGAGTATGTCCGCCGCAAGGAAGGCAAGAAGAAATAGCCATGTCGACGAATCTTTTCGACCGCCGCAAGCGGCGCAACCGCTATCGTCTGGTGCAATGCTCGAACGGACGTCCGCGTCTGTCGGTCTTCCGTGCTGGCCGCCACATTTATGCGCAGGTGATCGACGATCTCGCCGGCGCAACGGTGGCCTCCGCCTCGACCAACGAGAAGGGCACCAAAGTCGCCAAATCGTGGAACATCGAAGCCGCCAAAGTGGTGGGCAAGCTTATCGCTGAGCGGGCCGCTGCCAAGGGCATCAAGCAGGTGGTCTTCGATCGTGGCGGCTACATTTATCATGGGCGTGTCAAAGCGCTCGCAGACGCCGCCCGCGAAGGCGGACTTGAATTCTAATGGAAGGAACAGCACGTGGCGCGTGAAGGCAGAGACCGCGGCGATCGCGACGACCGCGACAGCGAGTTCGTAGATAAGCTGGTCCACATCAACCGTGTCGCCAAAGTGGTGAAGGGCGGCCGGCGTTTCGGTTTTGCAGCCCTGGTGGTTGTTGGCGATCAACGCGGCCGGGTCGGTTTCGGCCACGGCAAGGCGCGTGAAGTGCCGGAAGCGATCCGCAAGGCGACCGAAGAGGCCAAGAAGTCCTTGATCCGCGTGCCGCTGAAGGATGGCCGTACGCTGCATCACGATAGCTTCGGCCATCATGGCGCCGGTAAGGTCGTCGTGCGTCCGGCTCCGGCCGGTACCGGCATCATCGCCGGCGGCCCGATGCGTGCGGTGTTCGAAGCCCTCGGTGTTGGTGACGTTGTCGCCAAGTCGATCGGCACTTCGAATCCCTACAACATGGTTCGCGCGACATTTGATGCCCTCAAGCTGCAGCAGTCGCCGCGCCTTGTCGCGCAGCGCCGTGGCCGCTCGGTTGCCGAGATCATCTCGCGCCGTGAAGGCCAAAAGGGCGCTGCCGAAACTGCGGGCGCATAAGGAAACACGACTATGGCCGACGAGACCGAGAAGACCCTGCCAAAGAAGACGTTGGTTGTGCGGCAGATCCGCAGCGCCAATCGCCGTCCCGCCATTCAGACGGCGACGTTGAAGGGCTTGGGGTTGGGCAAGATGCATCGCACGCGTACGCTGGAGGATACGCCCTCCGTGCGCGGCATGATCCGCTCCATCCAGCACCTGGTCGAGATTGTCGAAGAGAGCAAGTGATATGAAACTCAACGAAGTCCGGAACAATCCCGGCGCGCACAAGAGCAAGACCAAGGTTGGCCGCGGGTCGTCCTCGGGCCTGGGCAAAACTTGCGGGCGCGGCGTCAAGGGCGCCAAGGCGCGTACCGGTAATGCCGTGTACGGCTTTGAAGGCGGCCAGATGCCGCTCCATATGCGCATGCCGAAGCGCGGCTTCAACAACATCTTCGGCACCGATTTCGCCGAAGTGAATCTCGGCCGGCTTCAGAAGGCCGTCGACGACAAGAAAGTCGACGCCGCGGTCAAGGTCGACCTCGCAGCGCTCAAGGCGGCCGGGTTGGTCTCCAAGAGCCGTGACGGCGTGCGTCTGCTCGCCAAGGGCGAAGTGACGGCGAAGCTGGAGATCGAAGTCGCCGGCGCCTCCAAGTCGGCCGTGGAAGCGGTTGAGCGGGCGGGCGGTTCGGTGACGATCACCTACAAGAAGAAGGTCACCACCAATAAAAAGGGTGAGCCCGGCAAGCGTCAGCAGCGGCGCATCAAGGCCACCGCCAAGCGGGCCGCGCAGAACGGCTAGGGTGATCCTATATAAGGGTCACCGCCGATTGGGAGTGAACGATGCCGTCAGCCGCTGAACAACTTGCCGCCAACTTCAATTTTAGCAACTTCGCCAAGGCGAAGGAGCTGCGGCAACGCGTTATGTTCACGCTGGGGGCATTGATCGTCACCCGCCTGGGAACCTACATCCCGATGCCGGGCATTGACCCGGAGGGAATGGCGCGGTTCATCAACCAGCAGGGCGGCGGTCTCCTCGACATTTTCAACACCTTGGCCGGCGGCGCGGTGTCCCGCATGGCTATCTTCGCGCTGGGCATCATGCCCTACATCTCGGCGTCGATTATCATGCAGTTGATGACGACGGTGTTCCCCGAGCTGGAAGCGCTGAAGAAGGAAGGCGCCGCGGGCCAGAAGGTCATCAACCAGTACACCCGTTACGGCACGGTCGTGCTGGCGGCTGTACAGGCCTTTGCGATTGCCGTCGGCCTAGAACACGGGCAGGGGATCGTGCTCGACCCCGGCATTTTCTTCCGCCTGACCACCGTTATTACGCTGACCGGCGGCACGATCCTGTTGATGTGGATCGGCGAGCAGATCACCAGCCGCGGCGTTGGCAACGGTATTTCGCTGATCATCTTCGCCGGCATTGTCGCCCGCTTCCCGCAGATTTTGGGCCAGGCGTTGGAAGGGGCCCGCACCGGGGCGTTGAATCCACTGGTGCTGGTGTTCTTCCTGGCGTTCGCCGTCGTCCTGGTCGGCGTCATCGTTTTCATGGAGCGCGCCCAGCGCCGCCTCTTGGTGCAGTATCCCAAGCGCCAGCAGGGCCAGCGCATGTTCGGCGGTGAGTCCTCGCATCTGCCGCTCAAGCTCAACGTCTCCGGCGTGATTCCGCCGATTTTCGCCTCGTCGATCTTGCTGATGCCGATGACGGTGGCGCAGTTCAATGCCCAAAGCCTTCCCGAATGGGCGACGACGCTCATCCAGCTCATTAGCCGCGGCCAGCCGATCTATCTGATCCTGTACGGCGCGATGATCATCTTCTTCGCGTTCTTCTACACCTCGATCGTCTTCAATCCGGAAGAGACGGCTGAGAACCTGAAGAAGTACGGCGGGTTTATTCCGGGTATCCGTCCCGGCAAGAAGACTGCGGAATACATCGACTACGTGCTCACGCGTTGCACCGTCATCGGGGCCCTTTACCTCGCGGTCGTGTGCCTGATCCCTGAGTTCATGTGGCAGAACAACATTTCCTTCGCCCTCGGCGGCACTTCGATCCTGATTGTGGTTTCGGTGACGATGGATACCGTGGCGCAGATTCAGAGCCATCTGATCGCGCAGCAGTACGAAGGGTTGATCAAGAAAGCCAAGTTGAGGGGAGCACGTCGTTGAATCTCGTTGTTTTTGGGCCTCCGGGCTCCGGCAAGGGCACGCAGGCCAAACTGCTTCAGGAAACCTACGGCTGGGTTCAGCTTTCAACCGGCGACATGCTGCGCGCGGCGATTGCGGCGGGCACCGAGTTGGGCAAGAAGTGCCAGGCGATCATGGCGGCGGGCGAATTGGTTCCCGACGAAGTCGTCATCGGCATTATTTCCGAGCGCTATGACCAGCCCGATTGCGCCAAGGGCGCCATCTTCGACGGTTTTCCGCGGACCATTCCGCAGGCCCGCGCCCTCGATTCGATGCTGAAGCTGCGCGAGAAGCAGATCGATCTGGTGATCGAGCTCAAGGTTGACGACAAGGTTCTGATCGACCGCGTCAAGGCTCGTATCGCCCAGTCGGGCGGCGTGGCCCGCGCCGACGACAATCCGGAGACGCTGCAAAACCGTCTCAACGTCTATTACCAGAATACCGCTCCGCTGCTTGAGTACTACAAGCGGCAGGGCAAGCTCACCACCGTCGACGGCATGCTGCCGATCGCTCAGGTGACGAGTGCTGTTGCAGAAGTCATAAAGAAGGCCGGCCACAAGGGCTGTTTGGGGATCGGCTAAGAGTGCTTCCCGGAAAGTGGGTTTGCGGTTTCCGGGCCAGAAGCGCGAGAAGTAAGGCATTGGAATACCCCAGGAATGGGGCCGGTTGACTGGAGGGCGCGCATCCCTATAATCCGCGCCCCTGCGGTCGAGAAATACAGGCTTCTCAAGGGCTTGGCGCTAGCGCTTCGGTTTTTGAGGGGTCTTTTTGCAGACGATTGAACACTGAACTGCGGGCACAGGCCCGTTTGGAGAAGCCCCGTGGCACGCATTGCCGGCGTTAACATTCCTACCCAGAAGCAGGTCTGGATCGGCCTGCGCTATATCCATGGCATCGGGCCGCAGAAGGCCAAGGAGATTTGCGATAAGACTGGCATCTCTCCGACTCGTCGGGTCCATGACCTGACCGATTCCGAGGTCATCCAGATCCGTGAAGTGATCGATCGCGATTACCTCGTGGAAGGCGACCTGCGCCGCGAAGTGGCGATGAATATCAAACGTCTGATGGATCTGGGCTGCTACCGCGGTCTGCGCCATCGCAAGAATCTGCCGGTTCGCGGCCAGCGCACGCACACCAATGCGCGCACGCGCAAGGGTCCCGCCCGCGCTATCGCCGGCAAGAAGAAGGTGACGAAGTAAATGGCCGCTCCCGAGACCAAGAAGGCGCCTCGCGCCCGCAAGAAAGAAAAGAAGAACATCGTCGTGGGCGTGGCCCATGTGGCGGCGACCTTCAACAACACGATCATCACCATCACCGACACTGCCGGAAACGCGATTTCCTGGTCGAGCGCCGGCATGATGGGCTTCAAGGGTTCGCGCAAGTCGACCCCGTATGCGGCGCAGGTTGCGGCCGAAGATGCGGGCAAGAAGGCCGTCGAGCACGGCATGCGCACTTTGGAAGTGGAAGTATCGGGCCCGGGTTCGGGCCGTGAATCTGCGCTGCGCGCGCTGCAGACCGTTGGTCTTGTCGTAACGTCGATCCGCGACGTGACGCCGATCCCGCACAACGGCTGCCGTCCGCCGAAGCGCCGTCGCGTTTAGTAGTGCCTTAGGTTCGGAACCTAGCGTACCCGTCGCACGAAATGGGCGTGATCCGACACGTCCGGGAAACGATGAGGAAAAATGTTTCAGAAAAATTGGCAAGAACTGATCAAGCCGCAGAAGCTTCGTATTGATACCACGGGGTTGGATGCCAGCCGTTTTGCGACGATCATCGCGGAACCGCTGGAACGCGGTTTCGGCCTGACGCTGGGCAATGCGCTGCGCCGCGTGCTGCTGTCGTCGCTCCAGGGTGCCGCCGTGACCTCGATTCAGATCGAGGGCGTGCTGCATGAATTCTCCTCGATCGCCGGTGTGCGCGAGGACGTGACCGACATCGTCTTGAACATCAAGCAGGTCGCGCTGCGCATGCATGCCGAAGGTCCCAAGCGGCTCGCGCTCAAGGCCACCGGCCCTGGCGAAGTCACCGCGGGCCAGATCCAGGCCGTCGCCGACGTCGAGGTCCTCAATCCGGATCTCGTGATCTGCACGCTGGACGATAAGGTCGAGTTCCGCATGGAACTGACGGTCGCCAACGGCAAGGGCTATGTCCCGGCCGACCGCAACCGTCCGGAAGATGCGCCGATCGGGCTCATTCCGGTCGATAGCCTGTATTCGCCGGTCAAGAAGGTCTCCTACAAGGTCGAGAACACCCGCGAGGGCCAGATTCTCGACTACGACAAGCTGACGCTGTCGGTCGAGACCAACGGCGCCATCACGCCGGACAATGCCGTGGCTTATGCTGCGCGCATTCTGCAAGACCAGTTGCAGGTCTTCATCAATTTCGAGGAGCCGCGCGAGCGCGTTACCGAGGAAGCCAAGCCCGATCTCGCCTTCAATCCCGTTCTTCTCAAGAAGGTCGACGAGCTGGAACTGTCGGTGCGGTCCGCGAACTGTCTCAAGAACGACAACATCGTCTACATCGGCGACCTCATCCAGAAGACCGAAGCGGAAATGCTCCGTACACCGAACTTCGGCCGCAAATCGTTGAACGAGATCAAGGCGGTGCTCGCCGAAATGGGCCTGCATCTCGGCATGGAAGTGCCGGGTTGGCCGCCGGAAAACATCGAAGACCTCGCCAAGCGGTACGAGGACCAGTACTAATCGCTATTCGCTCTCGCCCCACGCTGGGGCGAGGGCGGTTTGTTTTTGAAGGTAGAGAAAAATGCGCCATCGCAATTCCGGACGGAAGCTCAACGTTACGGCATCCCACCGCACCGCCATGTTCGCGAACATGATGGCCGCGTTGATCAAGCATGAGCAGATCACGACGACCCTGCCCAAGGCGAAGTCAATTCGCCCGGTGATGGAGAAGCTGGTGACCTTGTCGCGGCGCGGCACCGCCGATGTCTTCGCCCGTCGCTTGGCAATTTCCCAGGTTCGCGACATCGCGCAGGTCAAGAAGTTGTTCGATGTTATCGGGCCGCGTTATGCCACCCGTCCCGGCGGCTATACCCGCGTGTTGAAAGCGGGTTTCCGGTTCGGCGACAACGCTCCGCTCGCGATTATCGAATTCGTCGATCGCGATCCGGAAGCCAAGGGCAAAGATTCCGGACCGGTGATGACGGCGGATGACGAAGGCGCGGAAGCGTAAAATTTGCGCGGTTTCACGAATTTTCATACGAGGGCGGCCCGGCGACGGGGCGCCCTTTGTCTTTTGGGTCACACGTTTGCATTTGCGTAATTAGGCGAGGGCGCCGGCTTGCGCGATAATTCTGAGAATGGGATTGCGAACCGATCTGGGACGATCGTGGCGTGGATCATGGAGGCAGTGAAAATGTATCGCAGCGGGTTGATTGGGGTCGCCGCGTTTGTTGTTTTGGCAGGTGCGCTTTACAGCGTCACCGCGCCCGCCGCGACGGCGAAGAAGCCGGGTGCGGCCGTCGAACAGACGCTGGCGCCGAGCCGCGAAATGCCGCGCGACATGCGCCAGGTCCAGCTCACCTTCGCGCCAGTGGTGCGGCGCATCGCGCCCGCCGTGGTCAACGTTTATTCGCGCAGCGTGGTCCAGGCGCCGGTCAACCCGTTCTTGAATGACCCGTTTTTCCAGCGTTTCTTCGGCCTCAATCCGCAGCAGCAGAAGCGCGTGCAACAGTCGCTGGGCTCTGGTGTCATCGTGCGCGGCGATGGGCTGATCCTGACCAACAACCATGTCATCCAAGGCGGCCAGGACATCGTGGTGTCGCTCAATGACAAGCGCGAGTTCAAGGCTAAGGTGCAACTCGCCGATCCGCGCACCGATCTCGCAGTGCTCAAGATCGACACCAAAGGTGAGCGCCTGCCGGCGATCGAATTCGGCAATTCGGACGCGCTGCAGGTCGGAGACGTCGTGCTCGCCATCGGCGATCCCTTCGGTGTTGGCCAGACCGTGACCATGGGTATCGTCTCGGCCCAGGCGCGGGCCAATGCTGATGCCTCCAACTACCAGTTCTTCATCCAGACCGATGCCGCCATCAATCCGGGCAATTCCGGTGGTGCGCTGGTGACGACCGACGGCAAGCTCGCCGGCATCAACACCGCCATTCTGTCGCCGTCGGGCGGCAATATCGGCATCGGTTTCGCCATTCCAGCCAATCTGGCGCGACGCGTGGTGGAAGGCGCGTCCGCGGGCGGGGTGCACTTCCCGTGGGCTGGGGCCGACGGCCAGCCGGTGACCAGCGAGATCGCCAACGCCATGAAGCTGGGGCGGCCGCAGGGCGTGCTTTTGAAAACCGTCTATCCGAATGGTCCGGCAGCGCAGGCGGGCTTGCACACCGGCGACGTGATCGTGTCGGTGGACGGCGCCGATGTCGACGACATGCAGTCGCTCAATTATCGCGTCGCTACCCACAAGGCTGGTGACACCGTGAAAGCGAAAGTGGTGTCGGATGGGCACTGGCGCGAGGTGACGCTGAAGCTCACCCTGCCGCCGGAAAGCCCGCGCCGCAATTCCACCACCATCGGCGGCCGCAATCCGCTCGCCGGTGCGCGAGTGGAGAATTTGTCGCCCGCCGTCGCGCTCGATCTGCAGATGAACCTGTTTGCTAAGGGCGTCGTGGTCCGTTCGGTTGCTGGCAACGGCTTTGCCGCCCGCTACGGCTTTCAGCCAGGCGATATCGTCCGCTCGGTCAATGGCAGGAACGCCGGCGACGTCGGCCAGCTCAAAAACCTGCTCGACGGCGCCCGCGGCCACTGGGACCTTGTCATCGAACGCGCCGGCCGGCGGCTCAGTTTGACGGTGGATGGCTGAGAAACGAGCGAATGGGGAGTAGCGAATAGGGGGTCTGGAACAACTTGTCCCTACTCGCTATTCGCTAATCCCTATTCGCTGTAGAATGTCCCCATGCCCGATCTCTTCCAATCTGCTGGCCTTGACGATGGTGCGCCGCGGCCGCTGGCGGACCGGTTGCGCCCGAAGACGCTGGCCGAAGTCGTCGGGCAGGATCACATCATCGGCCCCGACGGCCCGATCGGGCGGATGGTGGCGGCGAACCGGCCGCATTCGATCGTGTTCTGGGGCCCGCCCGGCACCGGCAAAACCACCATCGCGCGGCTGCTTTCCACCGCCTTCAACCTACATTTCGAGCAATTGTCGGCGGTTTTTTCCGGCGTTGCCGACCTGAAGAAATCCTTCGAATCCGCCCGCCAGCGCCGCCGCATCGGGCAGGGCACGCTGCTGTTTATCGACGAGATCCACCGTTTCAACCGCAGCCAGCAGGATTCGTTTCTGCCGGTGATGGAGGATGGAACCGTCATCGTCGTTGGCGCCACCACCGAAAACCCTTCCTTCGAGCTCAATGGCGCGTTGCTCTCCCGCACCCAGGTTCTGGTCCTGCGCCGCCTCGACGACGCCGCGCTCGAAACCCTGCTGCAGCGCGCCGAGCAGCATTTCGGTGAGAAACTTCCGCTTACTGACGACGCGCGCGATACGATCAAGGCGATGGCCGATGGCGATGGGCGTTATCTTCTCAACCTGGCCGAGGAAACGGCGTCGCTCAAGGTCGTCAAGCCGCTGGATTCCGCCGCGCTGGTAGAGGCGGTGCAAAAGCGTGCGCCGCTCTACGACAAGAGCCGCGAGGAGCATTACAATATCATCTCGGCGCTGCACAAATCGATCCGCGGTTCTGATCCCGATGCGGCGCTGTACTGGTTGGCGCGCATGCTGGCGGGTGGCGAGGCGCCGTTATTCATCGCCCGCCGCTTGGTCCGCGCCTCGGTGGAAGACATCGGTCTTGCCGATCCGCAGGCCATGGTGCAGGCGCTCGCCGCCAAGGACTATTACGATTTCCTCGGCAGCCCCGAAGGCGAGATCGCGCTGGCGCAATGCGTGATCTATCTGGCGACAGCGCCAAAATCGAATGCGGTCTATAAGGCGCTCGGGGCCGCCAAGCGCCTCGCGGCGGAGCACGGTTCGCTGATGCCGCCGGCGCACATTCTCAACGCCCCGACCAAGCTGATGAAGAACCTCGGTTACGGCGCCGGCTATCAATACGACCACGACGCCGAAGACGGTTTTTCCGGCCAGAATTATTTTCCCGACGAGATGACGCGCGAAAGCCTCTATCACCCGAAGGAAACCGGCTTCGAACGCGAGATCGCCAAACGCCTGGAGTATTGGGCCAAGCTGCGCGCCAAGAAGAGCGGGGAATAACCGCTCCGCCGGTACGTTCACCATCCGGAAACCATTAACATCCTACGGTCGCCGAACTGCCGGGAGGGACATATGCGCGTCGCCTTGTTGAAGGGGCTGAGCCAGTACGGCGTTCTGCGCGATTTTGTCGACGAGATTGCCGCGGGATTTGTGCGGCGCGGCTGGGATGTCCAGGTTCTGGATTTTCCGGAAAAGTGCGATTTTCCCGTAGATTTGCCGCGTGCCCTGGCGGGGTCTGGCCCGCTGGACCTCGTCTTTTCGATCAATGCCTTTGCCGAATACCGCGGCAGTACGGGCCGCACGGTTGCCGATCTTGCCGGTGCACCGCATGTCCTCGAATACGTCGATTACCCGCTGAATTTCGTCGAGCGCTTCCGCAATATACCGCCCGAGACGGCGGTACTGCTGGTCGACCGCAGCCATATCCGCATGGTCGACGCCCTGTTCGGCGCGAACCGGTTTGCTTATCTGGGCTTCTGTCCGCATGGCGGTTTGGGCACGCCCGCGCCTATGCCCGCGACGGCGGCCGCGTGGGTGGCGGAGCGGCCGATTGCGGTGCTGTTTGCGGGGACGAATTATCGCGCTGACCGTGCCGGCTGGGCCGCACTGCCGGAGCAAGTGCGTGCCCTGTTTCAGGCGGCCGTCGACATGGCGCTCGCGACCGAATGGATTTCGCCGCTCGAAGCGGTGGATTGCGTTCTGACGGCTTGCGGGATCGATCCCAACAGCCCGTCGCTCGGCGCGGCGGAGCGCGACGACTTGCGGCAAGTCCGCCTGCTGACGGTGCTGGTGCAAGAGGCCGTGCGCTGCGAGCGCCGTCAGCGCTTTTTGAATACAGCCCGGAAAGTGGGCCTGCCGCTCACCGTAGTGGGCAATCTCTGGGACGGCGTGCCGGGAGTCGACAATCGGGGTCCGGTCGAGATCGCCGAATGCCTGCGGTTGATGCGCCAGTCGCGCCTAGCCTTCAGCCTCAGCGGCAATTTCGGCGAGGGCAGCCATGAGCGGCCGCTCAGTGCGATGCTCGGCGGTGCCGCGGTGGCGTGTGATCGCACCGGCTTTTACGAGAGCGCCTTTGTTCCGGGCCGCGACATCGCGTTGTTTCGCTGGACGGCACTTGAGGAAGACCTTGCCGGGATTGCGGCGTTATTGCGCGATCCCGAGGCATTGTTTGCCATGGCAGCAGCCGGGCATACCGCAGCGGTGGCGGCGCATCGCTGGGACCATCGCGTCGATACCATCATCGCGGCGGGGCGCGCGGCCGCCCGCAAACTCGGTCACACCGGCGCGCTGGCCGCTTAGAGCGCTTCACCGAAAAGTGGAATCCGGTTTTCGGCCATGAAGCGCGACAATCAAAAAACCTAGAGCATTTCGTCGTTTCCGTGAAACGGCGAAATGTTCTAGCGAAAAAAGTTCACCCACTGTCATCCCCTTCGCCCGAGGCGGGCTGAGGCTAGGCCGGCTTGGTAAGGTCTTCGACGCCGTAACGCAGCACCGTGACCTTCTCGAGAGTTACCAAGCCCGAGCCCATCATCGGTTCGATCACCGGCCAGAAGGCGTCGATCTTGTCCTCGGAGTCGACAATTTCGATCACCAGCGGCAGGTCTTCGGACAGGCGCAGGATCTTGGCGGTGTGCAGGCGGCTCGATTTGCCGAAGCCCATCGGCCCGCGCAGCACCGTGGCGCCGTGCAGGCCTAGCTCGCGCGCCTTCAGCACGATGGCTTCATAGAGCGGACGGCCGTCGAAACGGGCGGACTCGCCGATGAAGATGCGTAGGAGTTTCGCGTCGGAAGGCAGCTTGGTCATGTCAGGCCCCCTTAAGCTGGTTGATGAGGTTCGCTGTGATCGAGCCGAGCCACACCCCCAGCATGCACAGCGTCACCGAGCCGAGGATGTTGCCGCCCGCCGCCAGCCATTCGCCGTCGCG
>WSSedL1CaDRAFT_10000899_pt1 | contig 19346 bp, 17 predicted proteins | sample WetSurSL1Cattail_FD_9464 | JGI IMG/M metagenome (IMG submission 9464)
GCCTGTGCAGCAGATGCAGCCGGCACAGATACTTTCTACGGCAATGCCCTGTCTTGCCAAGGTTGCGCCGTCAAGACTGATTTTGCCAAACTCATTTTCAAGAACGACGATATTCTCTTTGTCATAAATATCTTGAACCAACTTTTGGATAAATGTCGTTTTTCCGGCTCCTAAAAAGCCGGAAACGACATCCAGTTTTATCTTTTTATCAGATCCCATATTCTGAGGGATTATATTTCGTCGCGTCCACTTCTTCTTTCATTTCGGCAATGAAAGCTTCCTCATCTTCCGGAATTTCTTCAAGCTGGTCGCGCAGCGTATCAATCCAGCTTTCGTCACGTTCATCCATATGCAGTTCTTTCTTGTCCACGGCGCGCTGAAGAATATCCAAAGATAATTTCGCGGTATTCAATGTTCTGGTAAAGGCGCTCTGTGTTTTGACAATTTCCCTGCTGATCTCGAATACAACGTCAGGCCTCATGATATATGCCTGAGGGTCAAGATAACAATCCGACTCCACCAACAGATCGCGCATCAATAAACCGTGCCCTTTTTTGGTCGCCGTATTCATCAACCTGCAGTCATAGATCAGTTGTTCCGTAGAAACAACCGGAGCGAACCCGCTCAGCAGTTTGATTTCCTGAACAGATTCATTACTCCACAAATCCGCAACAGCAGCCGCAATATTGCCGATGGGGCTGAAATGGGCACACGCCGCGCTTTTTCCTTCCAAGGTAATCGGCGTACCGGTGATGGCTTTTAGGTAGACATTTTCGTAAGCGCAGTCCTTACCCGGGCCAACCGCACCGTTTTCAATTGCTACCAGCGCCCTGGGCGCCGTAACCGCTCTCATCACAGCAGCATAGACCTTTGGAATAAAGCCCTGCTCTGCAAGTACCATAGCGGTATTTGCGAATCCGCAGGCTGAGTCACCGCCCGAGATTGCTCCGTTCGCATCAGCGATTGCGGTAATGTTTTGCCAAAGCCACTTCATATCTCTGGCTCCAAGGCAGCCCAGCGCAAAAATCGAGGTACGGAGGTCTGCGTTCATAATCGCCTCGTCGTTGATCTCTTTGCCGCCGGTCGATTCGATGGCCAAAATATCCGCGCCGTCTTTTGCGGTCTGCTCAAAGATTCGTACCATTTCATCCCAGTATTGTCCGCTTCTTAAGATAGGAGGACGGCTCATTTCACGTAAATCATTCGGTGTCATTCTCATGACACTCTTTACGCCGTATTTTGCCTCATATTCAAACATGGTGTCACGCAGAATCTTATGAATTTCAATGCCCCATTCCGGATGTTCCGTATATTGTGGCAGTGTTTCAAATTCAATTACCAAATTTGACTGGTGAAGTTCATGCGCCTTTTTCAAAACGCCGTCAATGATCTCTTTATAAACTCGCTTTGCCTCAGTCAGCGTATCCGCAGTTGCGCTCATGGCCGGCAAGGTAAAATTGACTTCAGGATAAATTTCGCCTCCGCCGATCACCATTCCGTTTTTGCAGGTAACCGGGTGAGGACAGGAGCCGTAAATAAAATCGTCCAGCGATTCGTATGCAAGCTTTGTAAATTGTCTGCTCATGTTGCTCTCCTTCAAACTTTTTTATTGTGCCAATGATAGTAAATATTCTTTTGCCGCGTCGGCCGCATCACTTGCGTTTGAAGTGTACTTATCCGCTTTTACCTGCCTTGCAAAGGATTCACTTACCGGCGCTCCGCCGATCATAATATGATATTTATCGCGCACTCCGGCTTTTTCAAACTCACGGATTACATCACCGATGGCCGGCATGGTTGTTGTAAGCAGAGCGGAGAGGCAGACAATATCCGCGCCGACTTCTTCTGCTTTCTCTACAAAGTTTTTATCCGGCACATCAATACCGATATCATATACCGTCGCGCCGACGCCCTTGATCATCATTGCGACAAGGTTTTTGCCGATATCATGCAGATCACCCTTTACGGTTCCAATGACAACCTTGCCCAAAGGTTTTACACCTGTGGAGGTCAGCAGAGGCTCCAAAATGCTTAATCCGGCAGCCATTGCCCTAGCCGCAATCAGCATCTCCGGCACATAAATTTTATTCTGCCTGAAGTTTTCTCCCACAACGCCCATTGCGCTGATCAAGCCATCGTCCAGAATCGTTTTTACATTCATTCCGTCCGCAATTGCCTGACTCACCAATTCCTTCACCTGTTTTGTTTTACCCTTTTCCACTGCCAATGATAATTCTTGCAAATCCATAACAAATCCTCCTCGTATTATAACTGTAATATTTATCTTGCCCTTTTCTAAGTATTATTGTATATTTTTTACGATAAAATGTATTTCAATCCTTTCTCTTTTTTAACAGATTTTTTTGCTCTTTTACTTTCATTTTAGACATTTCAGCTCGGTATTCCTGTTTTCTGAGGCAAATCTAAAAATGTTATATAAATCTATAAATATCTTTTGATATTCTAAAATGTTCTCCCAGATTAATAAAACCTAATTTATTGATTCCGCATACAAAAAAGGGGCTACATCACCACGATTTTTTAAATCGTTTTAACAGCCCTTATCTATGCAATTTATAAAAATGCACCCCCGAATCCGAGGGCGCATCTTTATTACAAGTGTTATTTTTTCTCTTTTCGGGTGCAGGACTGGCATGCCGAGCAATTGGAGCAATTGCCGCAGCATGAGTGTTTATGCTTTAAGGAGTACCGGATTGCCAGCACCAGCAGTACGGCAATGACAGCCAGTATGATATAATCCACGATATTCATAAAAACTCCAGTCTGTCGTTATCGAACGATCAAAGAACCGATATGGTAAACGATAAACGCGACAATCCAAGCGATTCCTGTTTGATACAGAACCACCCCAAGCGCGCTTCTCGCGCTGTTCATTTCGCGCTTGACCGCACTGATTGCAGCAACACAGGGAGTATAGAGCAGCGTAAAGGTTAGGAACGACCACGCGGCCAACGGGGTGAAAAGTGTTGCAAGCGCCGCTGGCAGGTTGGAAGCGGAGGTACCCATCAAAACCGCCAGCGTACTCACCACAGCTTCTTTTGCAGTAAATCCGGTGATTAAGGCAGTGGAAGCGCGCCAGTCGCTGAATCCGAGCGGCACGAACACAGGGGCAACCAATTTTCCGATTTCTGCTAGCATACTTTGCGCACTGCTCGCCACTACATTCAGACGGGTGTCAAAGGTTTGGAGGAACCAGATAATAATTGTTGCCACAAAGATCACGGTAAATGCACGGGTCAGAAAATCCCTTGCTTTATCCCACATCAAAAGCACGACACTTTTCGCGCTTGGCAGACGGTAATTCGGCAATTCCATTACGAATGGAACCGGCTTACCATGAAATACCGTGCCTTTTAAGACCAACCCACTTATAATTCCAACAATAATTCCCGTCAAATACAGGACAATCATGACAAGCGCGGGATGTTTTGGAAAAAAGGCGGCAGTAAACATCGCATAGATCGGCAGCTTGGCGCTGCAGCTCATAAAAGGCGTTAAAAGGATGGTCATTTTACGGTCGCGCTCACTTGAGAGGGTTCGCGTCGCCATAATGGCAGGCACGGAACAGCCGAAACCAATCAGCATTGGTACAAAACTGCGGCCGGAAAGACCGATTTTGCGGAGTAACTTGTCCATTACGAACGCTACCCGCGCCATGTAGCCGCTGTCTTCAAGGATGGAAAGGAAGAAGAACAGTACCACAATAATTGGCAGAAAAGAGAGCACGCTGCCCACTCCGGCAAAGATTCCGTCAATAACGAGCGAGTGAACAACCGGATTAATCCCGTAAGCGGTTAATCCCGCACTTGCCGCATTCGTGAGAAAATCAATTCCCAGGGACAAAAGATTGCTGAGCGCATTGCCGATCACCGCAAAGGTAAGCCAGAAAATAATCAACATAATTAAAATAAAAATCGGGATTGCAAAATATTTATGAGTTAGAACGTTATCAATCGAAATGCTGCGCCTGTGCTCCTTCGATTCTCCAAGCTTAACAACGGAGTCCTTGCACAGCCCGCCGATAAAGGTATAGCGCATATCCGCCAACGCGGCCTCACGGTCTGTTCCCAACTCATGTTCCATTTCCGTTACACTGTGAGCAACCATATCCTTTTCGTTTTCCGACAAACCAAGGGCATTGAGCATCGGGCTGTCGCCCTCCACCAACTTTGTCGCGGCGAAGCGTGCCGGTACGCCGATACGTTCGGCGTGATCTTCGACCAGATGCGCAACCGAGTGAATCGCTCTATGTACGGCGCCGGAACAAAAATCCTGACGTTTCGGCGGCTGCTTCGCAAAAGCAGTATTCACGGCGGTTTCGATCAATTCATCGATTCCCTCGTTTTTACTCGCGGAAATCGGAACAACCGGCACACCGAGTTCTTCCTGAAGCTTATCAATTTTTATTGTTCCGCCGTTAGCACGAACCTCATCCATCATATTTAAGGCAATCACCATTGGAATATTCAGTTCGATGAGCTGCATACTCAAATAGAGATTTCGCTCAATATTTGTAGCATCCACAATATTAATTATGCCATTCGGATGGTCATTCAACAAGAAATCACGCGTCACAATTTCTTCGCTGGTGTACGGGGAAAGAGAATAAATTCCAGGCAGATCAACCACCGTCACGTCACCGTGGCCGCGAATTACGCCATCCTTTCTCTCAACAGTAACCCCGGGGAAATTCCCCACATGCTGGTTGGAGCCGGTAAGCTGGTTAAAAAGTGTCGTTTTTCCGCAATTCTGATTGCCTGCAAGTGCAAAAATCATTCTTTTATTCTCCCTCCACCTCAATACTTTTTGCATCGTCAATGCGCAAAGTTAATTCGTAACCCCTTAGATGAAGTTCAATTGGATCGCCCATAGGCGCCACCTTGCGCACCATGACTTCCGTGTGCGGAGTTAAGCCCATGTCTAAAAGCCTGCGCCTCAGCGCGCCTTCTCCATTAACCGCAATAATCTTTGATTTTTGGCCGATTTTTAAGTCGTTGAGCGTCATAAATAGCCTCTTATCGTATTTTATTTTGATTGGTTGAATTATTATGTTAGCTATTGCTAACTTATACTATTATTGTATAGATTTCTACGTGATTTGTCAAGAGAAAATCTAAAATTGTATAAAAAATAAACAAACACTCTAAAACAGAAAATACAAATTAAAAGAATCTTCATTCTTAAATATGCCGCGTGACAGTTAAAAATGCACAGTGAAAAAGCAAGCGGGCTACCTGAAAATTCAGACAGCCCGTAAATTGTGTATCATGAAAGGTCAATCGTACTAAATACTTTTTTTAGCGCGTCGGCGGAAGCGAGCAGCTTTTTCTGTTCTTCCTCACTGAGCGGAATATCCAGTACTTTTTCCACACCGGTACTTCCGACGATGGTGGGTACCCCCATGCAAACATCGTTCAATCCGTAATGGCCCTGAATCAGGCTCGAAACCGGAAGAATGGAATGCTCGTTGCGCTGAATGCATTCGGCAATCCGGCGTACCGCCATTGCAATACCGTAATAGGTTGCGCCCTTTTTCTGTATGATTTGATAGGCGCTGTCCCGCACCCCCTCATAAAGTTCCTGCATCGTCTCCATGTGTTTGTAGTGGCCGCAAAGTTCGCAGAAATGGTCGAGTTCGATGCCGGATACATTCGCGCTGCTCCACACGGCCAGTTCACTGTCTCCATGCTCCCCGATAATAAACGCATGTACGCTGCGGCTGTCCACATTGAGATGCTGGCCGACAAGATATTTCAGCCTTGCGGTATCAAGCACCGTCCCGGAACCGATTACTCTGCTTGCCGGAAAACCGGAAAGTTTTAAGGCGACGTAGGTCAAAATGTCAACCGGATTCGAAACGATGAGCAAAATTCCTTCGCATGCCCTTTTCTTAATTTCAGGAATAATGCTTTTGAAAATGTCCACATTCTTGTTGACCAAGTCCATACGTGTCTCGTTTGGCTTTTGATTTGCGCCCGCAGTTACGATAATCAGACCGCAGTCCGCAATATCATCATAAGTTCCCGCATAGATTTCCATCGGACGCGCAAACGGCATACCGTGGCTTAAATCCATTGCCTCGCCCTCGGCTTTGTCGTGATTCGCGTCAATCAAGACCAGTTCGGAAAAAAGCCCGCTTTCCACCAGGCTGAACGCGGCGCTTGATCCCACAAAGCCGCAGCCGATCATTGCACATTTTCTGACATTAACCATATTGTCACCATCTTTCCAATAATCTTTAATCTCTCTGTTCGTACTGATTCTTAAATAGCAAAATTGCCGTTTTTAAAAACAGTTACTTCTTTGCCGTCCTGCGCCGTACCGATAATGTCCATATCTGCGCTGCCAAACATAAAGTCGCAGTGAATTTTGGAGTAGTTTGAGCCGAGCTGATTCAGTTCTTCCTTTTTCAGCGCCGTACCGTTTTTCACCGTGTCGGGATAAGATTCGCCAAGCGCCAGATGGCAGGAAGCGTTTTCGTCAAACAAGGTATTCAAAAATAATATTCCCAGCCTGGAAATCGGTGAGTCATAGGAAATCAAAGCGACTTCGCCCAGATAACAACTTCCGTCATCAAACTCAACCAGATTTTTAAGAGTGGCCTGTTCCTTTTCGGCATGGTAATCCACAACCTTGCCGCCTTTAAAATCAAGCCAGAAATTCTCTATCATTTTTCCCTGATAGACCAGTGGTTTTGCAGCGTAAACGCGGCCATTCACACCCAGCTTATGCGGCATGGTGAAAACTTCTTCTGTTGGCATATTGGGGTTAAACACCGCACTGTTCTTCGCTATTTCACAACCTCCTGCCCAAATATGGTCTTTCACCAGTTCAACGGTCAGGTCAGTACCCATTTTGTTCGTAAAATGCAAGGATTTAAAATTATATTGATTTAAAACTTCACGTTTCTGAATCAAATCATCGTTATGTTTCTGCCACTCGGCAACAGGGTCGTTGTCTTCCGAAATTCTTACACTTGTGCACACGGCATTCCACAGCGCTTCGAGCGCTTTGTCCTCCGGATAATCCGGGAACACCTTTTTCGCCCAATCAGCAGTAGGAATTGCAACGATGGACCACTGGCCATAACTTCCCATGGTGTAATACTCAAACGGCTCAAACGCGGTTTCCCTTGCCATTCTGGCTGCCTGAAGCTTTTTTCCGTCGATGTCGGCCATCAGGCCCGGTGTTGCCGATTCGATATACAGATAACAGCATTTTGCATCAACACAGTTTTTCTTCTGCTCGACTTTCCACGGCGCAATCTTGGTAAGTGTTTCTGTGCTTTCATTCTGATAGGACAGCTTCGTTGATATTTCATCATTCCAATTGACGAGCACTTCTCCCGCACCGGCTTTGTAAGCCTCGGCTACGCACATCCGCGCAAAGTAGGCGCAGTCAACGGATGCTGAAATAACAAGAAGCTGCCCTTTTTGAACATTTGCGCCGATTCTCACCGCGAGTTCCGCGTATTTCTGCAAAATCTTCTGTGAAACCATTGATATTTACCTCTAATTCATTTATTTGATTGCTACATATTTATAGCAATTATACATCTTGTTTTCCTGTTCTTAATTGAAATTGCTATCAACAATATGAAACGACATCAATTATTTATTCTTGATTTAATTTTCCTTATTATAGCATATTTATACTGATATTGGAATTAGTTATCGCTAACCCCAACCCTGCTTTTGTAGCTCTTGTGCCAGCAGCCTTAATTTTGCCCGGCGCTCCTGAAAGTCCGGCAGAACACTCTCCACCAACCGCCAAAACCGCACCGAATGGTTGTGTTCCACAAGATGGGCAAGCTCATGGACAACAACATAATCGACCAGAGCCGGCTCCGCCATTATGAGCTTCCATGTAAAATTCAGCTTGTTTTTCCCCGAGCAGGAACCCCAGCTGGTATTGGCCGCCCCGATTCGCACACCCGCCGGAATCCACCCTGTTCTCTGAGAAAAGCAGGTCACCCGCTCTGGAATAAAGTTTTTGGCAAGCGACTGGTAAATCTGAATCAGCTGCGGTTTCAGCGTTTCAAAATGGTCGTTGGGAATCTTAAAGCAAATCCCGTCAAATGCAACTTTATCCCCGTAAACAACCGGATACTCGCGGCCAAGCAGAGGCAGTGCAGAGCCTTCGGTAATACGGAATTCTCTGCGCTGTTCCTCATGCGCCGCCATAAAGGCGGATTTTTCCTGAATCCAGCGCTGCTTTTCAAAGACGAAAGCATCTATGAAGTTTTTTGCCGTCCTCAGCGGCGCCCGTACAACAACACTGCCGTCCCTGCCGATACAAATTGCAACGGTTTTACGCCGTGAACGGATAATTTGATATTCCATTTACTTTTCCCTTACTTTCCCTTACGCTTCATGCCACGGATAGCCGCCTTTGTACCGTCGTCAACACGAAAAGATTCGAGAATCTTTTGCAGTGCCTTGTTAAATGTCCAGTCATCCAGCTGATTTGATTGAAAATAGCGCATCGTTTTTTCCGGATACTTTACAAAGCAGACCGACAAAGCCCAGGCTACCGCCATTTTAACGTAGTAGCCATCATGATGGATTCCGTCATATATTTTCAGAATGTCATCAATATACTCATCGGTAATATAGAAGTCCATGAGCATAACGACGACGAAGCGCAGTTCAAACTCCCTTTGGCTTTTCATATAGTCCTGTAAAAACGCAAATACCTTCTTCTTGTTTTTCTGCGTAAATTTCAAACTGGAGCAGCAGCCGTCGCACACCGCCCAATTATCAATTTTTGGCACAAAATCAGCAAGAAGCTTTAACGCTTCATCCGGCTCCATTTTAGCGTACCCAATAACAAAACCCTGCAGCATGACTTCCTCCATGCTGCAGTCTTGCGCCGCAGAGAGGTAAGCGCGCCAGTCACCCTTCGCAATTTGCTTTGCCAGCGCACGCATCTTTGGTGTACGGACGCCGAGAATATTTTTTATTCCGGGTACAATTTTATTTTGCATTTTCAGATACGGCTCATCCGCAAGCGACCGGATGTATTCCGCAAGTTCGGGATAATTTTTATATTCAAACTCTTTTTCCATAATTTTACCTCATGCATTTCTTATAAAAATATTATATATTCTTTATTACAAAAACACAACAGCCGCCTGCGATGAAGCATGCGGCTGTTGTGTTTTTTATAAGATTAGCCAATCATAAATCAGGAAACAGATTGACAATTTAATTAATAAAAGAATCATCATAATTCAAACCTAATTCTGTTTTTGCTGAATCATGCTTTTACTGCCGAAATACGTTGCAAGGAAATATCCGCCGTAAATCACAAGGAAAATTGCAGCGGTAAAGAATGTGTTCCCCATAATGTCCAAATGCCCCAGAACTTGCACCACATTATTGGCGACCTTGATTCCCACAATGGAATGTACAATGGCCAGCGAAAGCGGAAGGAAGAAATAAATTGCAATCTGGGTAAACAACGCATGGTTGACCATGCGTTCCTCCGCACCCAGTTTTTTAAGCAACCCGTAACGCTCCGCATTGTCCGACGCTTCGGAAAGCTGCTGCAAAGCAAGCACTGCCGCGCTGGTAATCAGGAATACCAGCCCGATATAAATAGCCAGATAGGAAACCACCGTTTTTAATCCCGCACCCTGCTCAGAAATTTTTGTTTTTGATATCTCCATGTCATAAGGGGCATCAATCTTTCGGCTTTTTATGTCGACTTTATTATATAAGGTTTGCAGCCGCCCCAGAAATTCTTCTTCATTTATCCCCGCCTTGTAATTCGCGTTCAAAGCCTCACCACTCAGCGTAAGCCCTTTTACCATGGCGTCCGGCACGATGAGCGTACCAGAATCCGATGGGGACATGGAGGTCTGAAGCGCCGTCTGGAGTGAAGTTTTCTCTGCGTTCACCAGCTGATTTCCGTTCAGCGCAATCTTGCCGCCATTGTTCAGGAAAGCGTCAATCGCAGGCTGAAACTGATAGAGCGTACAGTTTACGGCATATTCGTTCTCTTTCAGAACAAGCTGCGGTTTCCCCTGCATTTTTGCCGCTCTGTTATAATCCGTAACAGGAATAATCGGGATTGGCTGCTGATTCCCCCGATCCACCACTTCATCCCCATAATCCGACCGAAGAGACGAAAGATCCAGCTTGAGGTCGCCATACTTAATATCCGAGGCATAGTAGCTAATCTGGGCGTATTCCTTCGCGTACCGGCCGAGATCTATCTTATCGTTCGCCATCATTCCGACAATGTCCCTTACCTGCCTGTTATTGTCCCCCTTCTCATATTCATAAGAAAACGTGATATCATAGGGCGTTGAGCTTTTCATGCTCTTTGACAAAACGTCGGCCAGCCCCATGCCGGTCGACAAAGTTCCGATGGTAATGAGCAGCATCACGCAGATGACCGACATAGATACAAAAGTCGTGTTGATTTTGCTGTTAATCTGGCGAAGTACAAACATATTCATGTTTTTAAAATATAAGCGTTTGTTGGTCTGTACCACGCGCAGCAAAAAGCCGGAAAGGGATAAGAAAAACAGCAGCGTTCCGATGCATCCTAAAACAATTGACGTCGTAAACATAGCATTCATATACAGCATTCCGTTTTTCGTAATACAATAATATGCAATGCCGAGGCAGACAACGGAAACAAGGAACAAAGTAACAGAGATCCACAGCTTCTTGATTTTAAGGCTTTCGTTCTTTTTACCGGCCGTGAGCAAATCGATAAGCTTTAGTTTGGAAATGGAAATGGTATTGAAAAACATAACAATCAAAAAAATAATTCCGAAGTACAACAGCGTTTTGTAAAACGCGTTCATAGAAAAGGTAAACTGAAATGCCTTCAAATTGACCTCAAACATTTTAGCGGTGACGACGCTTAACCCCTGTGCTCCAAATATACCGACAATCAATCCGATGGCAAGGGCGAAGACACCAATAAAAAAGGTTTCTATTATTACAATATGCGAAATTTTACGCTTTTCCATGCCGAGCGTCATATAAATTCCGAGTTCTTTTTTACGGCGTTTAATTAAAAATTGGTTGGCATACACAATTAAAAAGCCGAGGATTACAGAGATAAAAACAGAAACGTAAGCCATCGCCTGTGTCAGCATTTTCATGCTTTCATATTGAGAGGTACTGAGCTGCATCATTGCGGCCTGTGAATCAATGGAATTAAACATATAAAACAGGCACACACCAAAGGTCATGGTTAAAAAATAAATGGTGTAATCCTTAATGCTTTTGGTGACATTTTTTAAAGCAAGCTTAGAGAACATTGGAATTGTCACCTCCGAGCAGGGTTACCACTTCAATGATTTTATTAAAGAACTGTTTGCGGGTATCCTCCCCGCGCACAAGCTCATCGAAAATCTTGCCGTCTTTAATAAACAGGATTCTGTGGCAGTAACTCGCGGTAAACGCGTCATGAGTTACCATTAAAATGGTAGCGCTCAGATTTTTGTTGAGTTTTTCAAAGCTTTCAAGCAGCATACGGGAAGACTTGGAGTCAAGCGCCCCTGTTGGCTCATCCGCTAAAATCAGTGCCGGATTGGTCACAATCGCACGTGCGGAGGCAACGCGCTGTTTCTGGCCACCGGACATCTGGTACGGATATTTTTGCAGTACGCCCTCAATTTCCAGCTCCTTCGCTACCTGACCCACTCTTACGTCAATTTCAGACGACGGGGTTTTCACGATGGTCAGGGCAAGCGCAATATTTTCGTAAGCAGTCAGGGTGTCCAGCAGATTAAAATCCTGAAAGATAAAGCCGAGCTGCTCGCGGCGGAATTGGGAAAGCTTTTTGGAATTCAACTTAGTGATGTCCATGCCGTTAATATTGATATGGCCCGCTGTGGCGGAGTCAATGGTGGAAATGCAGTTCAGAAGCGTCGTTTTGCCGCTGCCGGAAGCACCCATGATGCCGATGAATTCTCCTCTTCCGACCTCAAAGCTGATATCGTCAACCGCCTTGGTCACGTTACCCTTATTTCCATAATATTTTTCAATATGTTCAACCGATAAAATATTCTGCATGATATTATCTCCTTTTTCTGTTGTGAACTTAGTATAATACGATGCAGAGACAGGAACCATTGATTTACCTTACAGAAACCTTACAGTTTTGTAAGGATAAGAGATTACGCGTACATATTGCTCTTCGGAAATACAATAGAAACCATTGTACCGGAGTCGACGGTTGATGCGATGGAAATGCCGAGATTCAGCTTAGTGCAAAGCTTTTTGCAAAGATAAAGCCCGATTCCCGTGGATTTGGCTGTCGTTCTGCCGTTTGAGCCGGTAAATCCTTTTTCAAACACCCGGGTCAGATCTTTTTTCGGAATCCCAATTCCGTTGTCGGAAATAACCAATGTAACGCTGTTTTCGTTTTGCAGCCCGCAAATTTCAATTTTGGGGCATTGGCTGCGGTACTTCACCGAATTCATCAAAATCTGACCGATGATGAAATCCGTCCACTTGGCATCCGTAAACACAATTTTATCAAGTGCCGAAGTCTGCAGACTGATTCCGCCCTCAATCAGCAGAGTGGAATTCTTCCGAAGTGCGGAATTCACCAGTTCCTTGAGAGTTGTTTGCTTAATAAGATAATCTTTTTCCACATTGTTGCTGCGGGAATAAAAAAGCGCCTGATCTACATAATTCTCTATTTTTACCAGTTCTTCATACAGATTGCGCGTTATTTCATTCTGATTGTTTTCAATAATCAGCCTGCTTGAGGAAATCGGGGTTTTTACCTCATGCACCCATGTTTCGATATATTCACGGTATTCCTGCGAAGCGCGTCGGTATTGCGCAATTTCGTCATTCATCGACTTGTTGGTTGCTTTTAATACCTCGTATAAAATCTCTCCCTCTGAAAAGGATGGTTTCTCCAACATTTCAGAGAGCAGGCACTTCCGGTCCAGCTGATCAAGATTTTGAATCAGATTGTTATAAAACGCTCTTTTTTGAAAATATTCTATCAACAGCGCAACTGTTTCTCCCAATAAAAACAGTGCCGCCACAAATCCGGCCGCATACCCACCCACCCTGAGCACATTCAAAAGGGCGGAAGAAAATAAGGCGATTAGAATCACAATCAGAATAACGAAAAGCTTGTCCTTTAAAAAATTCAGCAACTTCATACCAGATACCCCTGCCCGCGTTTCGTAATTAAGTAATCCTGAACGCCGATACTTTCCAGTTTTTTGCGCAGACGGTTGATGTTGACAGTAAGCGTGTTGTCATCTACAAATTCTTCCGACTGCCACAAGTCGTTCATAATTTCATCACGCCCAAGAATTCTGCCTTTGTTACAGATTAGCAGCCTTAGTATACGCAGTTCGTTTTTCGTGAGCTCAACTTCCGCTCCTTGAAAGTGCGCAATGCCTTTTGATAAATCAAGCTCTAATCCACGATGAGAGACGGTGTTCACCGGCTCGGCGGGATAGGCGCGCTTGAGCACGGAAGCGATTCTTGCCAGCAATATCTGTGTGTTATACGGCTTTACAACAAAGTCATCCGCGCCTAAATTCATGCTCATCAGTTCATCCACTTCGCTGTCGCGGCTGGTGACAATAATAATCGGAATTTGCGATTTTCGGCGAAGTTCGCGGCAGATGTAATATCCGTCGTATACCGGAAGGTTGATATCCAACAGCACAAGCTGTGAATTGCTGCTGAGAATCGCTTCCGTCATATTTGCGAAGTCATCCGATGAAAAACAGGTATGCCCATATTTCTCGAGCAGTTTTGTCAGCTCGTTCCTGATTTTTACGTTGTCCTCCACAATAAAAATAGCAGCCAAAACAATCCATCCTTCCGTTTTATGGTATTTCTTTTATTATAGCTTATCCACACAGACAGCGCAATCCGCAGTACATTTTAACCCGTTTTAAACGGGATTTCTCTATTTGCCAAAACGGTGATTTACATTGCCTGCTATTGATGGTAGTATATTATTTTAGAGATTAGGAACTGTCAGACCACTTCTGTTTCATTTTTTACTGCCAGTAAAATTGACAGCTTTTGTCCTCATGCCGGAAAGGCACTTCCTTTCGGTCGCGTCCAAAAGGAAGCAAAGGACGCACAAGGGGGATTTTAAATTCCCGGCGAGTGGGCTCCATAAAATCCCCCTTGCATCCCCCCTGTATCCTCATCAACTAATATGCGATAAACTGCTGGATCTATTTTCATTGACGTTTTGCTTTTATTGCATCTCATAAAACAAAACTCACATCACTTTAAAAGTCCAAAATCCAGCAGTTCCTTAAAACGATAGACTAATTATACCGGGAGGCCACCATGAAAAAAATACTGCTTATTACCACCGGCGGCACGATTGCTTCGGAACAGACAAGCGAAGGCCTTGCACCTCCTCACAACGGCCGGAAGTTCGCTGCGTTTGTCAGCGGAATAACCGCCGATTATGAGGTTACCATCCTCAATTTATTTCAACTGGACAGTTCCAATATTCAGCCTGAAGAGTGGCAGTGCATGGCACGCACAGTCGCCCGTGAATACATAAATTATGATGGAATTGTGCTGACACACGGTACGGACACCATGGCCTATACCGCCTCGGTGCTGTCGTTCATGCTGCGCAGTATTCCGATTCCCGTAGTGCTTACCGGTTCGCAGCTTCCCATCAGCCATCCGCTGACCGACGGAATTGAAAACCTGCGCTGCGCTTTCGCAATGGCCGCATTGGGAAGGGCTGGCGTGTTTGTGGCATTTGACCGTAAGGTCATGCTGGGGACACGCACGGTAAAGGTTCGTACGACCGCCTTTGACGCCTTTGAGAGTGTGAACTGCCCCTATGCAGCAACCGTCGATTCAAGCGGACTGAAACTGAATGAAAAAATACTTCCCAAAAGTAATGGGGAATTTAAACTGGAAGATCATTTGAGCAACTGTGTATTTTTGATTAAACTGACCCCCGGACTTGACCCCGAAATTTTTGATATGCTGCTGAGAATGAACTATAAGGGCATCGTCATTGAGGCCTTCGGCGCGGGCGGGCTGAATTTTGTGCGCCGCGACTTGATTTCAAAACTGCAAAAGATTGTGGATTGTGGAATTTCGGTTGTGGTTTGCAGCCAATGCCTGTATGAGCGAAGCGACTTTACGATTTATCAGGCGGGTCAGAAAGCACTGGGAACCGGTGTTTTGCAAGCCTTTGACATGACAACCGAGGCTGCCGTGACCAAACTGATGTGGGCGCTGGGAAAAACAGACGAGCCCAGCGAAATCAGGCGAATTTTTTCAACAAATTATGTCGGCGAAATTAAATTATAAAGCTTAATAAGAAATGCATGCTTCCAAAATTTCGGGAGCGTGCATTTCTTATTTTTCAATTAAATCTGAATAAAATGTTTAAAAGTACCTGCGAAATGAAATAATATAAATATTGGCAGATAATAGATTTTTTCCTTTACTTGTAAATTGATATAGCAGTATTAATAACAATATGTGAATATTTCTTTATTATGTTGACATATTAATAATTACAACATATAGTATTAAATATTAGATAAAAAGATTTTATTAATTACAAAGGAAGTGCTGTTATGATTCAATCCATCTGTGTATTTGGAGACTCCGTCTCAAAAGGTGTTGTATTTGACAGCGTCCAAAAAAAATATACACTCTTAAAAAACAGTTTCGTCAATATGATCGTACACAGCGTAAATATTTCGGTGAACAATTACTCGAAATTCGGCTGTACCGTCACAAAAGGCAGTGAGGTGTTGAAAAAGCATCAGGATGAACTGAACCAATACGACTACACCGTATTGGAATTTGGTGGGAATGACTGCGACCTTGACTGGACGGAAGTAGCCGCCGCCCCCGACAGCGCCCATCAGGCAAAAACACCGGTTTCCGTGTTTGAGGAAAGTTATTCCAGGCTGATTGAAACGGTGAAAAAGTGCGGCGGAAACCCTGTTCTGCTTTCACTCCCACCGATTGATGCAAAAAAATATTTCGCCTGGATTTCGCGCGGGCTGAATGCCGAAAACATACTCCGCTTCCTCGGCGATATTGAATTTATTTATCGCTGGCATGAAATGTATAATCTTGCGGTTTACCGGCTGGCGATCGCGCACCAGATTCCGCTTATCGATATCAGCAGCGTTTTTTTAGGAACTGAAAATTACCAGCATCTCATCTGTGAAGACGGAATTCATCCAAATGAAGGCGGGCATAAACTCATCGGGGAAACCATTACGCGGTATCTTAATGCCCTGAACCGTATCCCGCTAAACACAAACTTTGCGTCATAATACGATTCTAGTAATAGAATGCAAATAACAGGTTAATTTACAAGAAATCAGAATGAAGCATCGGCAGGTGATGAAACCCGCCGATGCTTTTTTAATCAAAAATGCGTTTTTGAATTTTCTCTTCGACAGTTTGAAGCGCTTGCGCGTCAATTTTAGAAAGGCAGCTCCGCTGAACCTCATCGTAATACCGTTTCGCTTTGCTAAGCTGTTTCGCGGCCTTCCCCATCTCGTCCTTGTAGTCAGCCGCAATTGCCGCAATTTCCGTACGATATTTTTCGTCAATTTTTTCTGCCAGCGCCGCTTTATAAAAATCAATAATCTCATCCTCCGGGCGGGACGGGAAATACTCATGCGGCGGGGTACTGTCAAACAGGCATAGATCAAGTTCACGCAATACCACCATGTCAAGGCTGTTTGGGTCAAATGCACAGTGGTAGATTTCAGCCTCAAACCCCGCTTCCACCGCATTTTTGGCTATTCGCCGTAAAAATGTGGATTTCCCCGTTCCGGGACGCCCCTTAATGAAGTATCGCTTTCCAATATCCGCTGTAAGATTTTCAATATAATCAAAAGGGCCGTCCACGGTTGCCGCCCCGGAAAATCGGTCCAGTGCAATTCCTTTTTTCTCAAGCCGGTTTTTTCCGATCAGCTTTTCTGTCATCTCATTGGAAAGCTGCTCCGCCGCGGAGTAATTCATTTTTGAGACATAGAAGGTCTTCCAGCCTTCATGGATTTTCAGCGCTTCAGCAAAATGTTTGTGTGCGGCAGCCAAACAGGTGTGCGTCTTGCCTAAGTTTTCATCGTTAAAAATCGTCGCGAGAGAATACCCATCTTCATCATAGAGAGGATAATTTAAAATACCGGCTTTTTTCTCCGGAACAATCACTCCTTCAAGGGAGTTATCAAGGCAGTTGTGAATCAGTTCCGGGTTAAATCCTTTTTCCCGCGCTCTGCCACAAACATTGCTCAATAAATCCGACGTAACAATGGACGGGTAACCGCCAAGGCGAATCACGGAATTCAGCCATCCGAAATTTGATTGGAAAAAGCTGACATAGCCTTTCGCGCTGTTGGAACTGATAAAATAGTTCACCACAGAGTGAGTCAAGTTGATCTTCCCCCTCATATCATTTATTATGCAAATTTTTCTTAATCCTTTTATAGTTGTAACTCTTTCTCCCCCCGCTTCGGGGGAAGAGAGGTATAGTCGACTAACTTAAAAAACACTCTGATATTTGCGAGGATATTTTTCGTGATGCAAGGCGGACGACGAAGGCAGGCTGGCGCCTGACGAGGAGGACAACACAGCAGCGCGGAAAATAGACCGCAAAGGTAGGGTGGTTTTGAAGATAATTGACTATATTATATTTATATGTCTATATTTTTTTGACATGACAAAAAGACGGCGTACCCGATTCAAACCGGGTACGCCGTTTGCTGTTTTTATTTTGTTTCCTTTGCCGCGATATCTCTTGCCACAATCACACCGGTGACCGAGGCCTGCATCAGACCGCGGGTAATGCCCGCTCCGTCTCCAATGGCATACAGGTTTGGGATAGCCGTTTCAAAATGTTCGGTAACCGAAACCTTGGAGGAATAAAATTTAACTTCAACACCGTAGAGCAGTGTATTTTTCGAATAAAGCCCCGGCGCAAGCTTATCAAACGCCCGCAGCGATTCCACAATGCTGGTGAGGTGGCGGTGTGGCAGTACGAAGGACAAATCACCCGGCACCGCGTTTTTCAGCGTCGGAATGGTTGTCGATTTCTGCAGCCGGGTGGAATCTGTGCGTCTGCCGAGTAAAAGATCCCCGAGACGCTGCACCATAATTCCGCCGCCGGTCAGCATATTGCCGAGCTGTGCGATGTACCTGCCGTATTCAATCGGCTGATTGAACGGCTCTGTAAACTTAGTGGAAACCAGCATGGCAAAATTGGTATTGTCACTGTGCTTATCTTCATCTGCGTAGGAATGCCCGTTCACCACTGCGATTCCGCCGCTGATGCCGCCTTCATAGTGCTCTTCACTGACAATTCCGCCCGGATTCATGCAAAACGTCCTTACCTTATTTTCAAAGGTATCAGAATAGTAAACCAACTTCGCCTCGTACAAATTTTTGGTTAAATGATCCATCACCGCGTTCGGAACCTCAACGCGCACCCCGATATCCACCTCGTTGTTCGCGGTAACGAGCTTGTTTTCCTGCGCAATGCGGGCAAGCCATTCCGCGCCGCCGCGCCCCGGGGCAGCAACCACATAAGGCGCCCGAACCAAACTGCGTTCCCCGCCGCGGTTAACAATCCAAACACCCTCCGCTTTTCCATTTTCAACATAGATGGTGTCGGCGGTAGTATACTCCATAAATTTGAAATTCGGACGTCCCGAAAGATATTGATACATTGCACGCAACACTTCAAACGAATATTCGGTACCCATGTGGCGAACCGGGCAGGGAATCAGCTGAATATTTTCCTTGCGCGCCTGATAGGAAACTTTCTCGGCAAATTTGTCGCTTTTCCCGAACACCTTGTCCGGAGCACCGTAGTGCAGATAAATTTCATCTGCGTAATGAATCAGTTCCCTTGCCTTTTCCACAGTCATATAGTCGGTAATATTGCCGCCGACATCCTCGGAAAGAGAAAGCTTGCCGTCGGAAAACGCGCCCGCGCCGGCCCAACCGTTCATAATATTGCAGGTTTTGCAGTGTGCACACTGGCCGGAGGTTCTCGCCGGGCAGGAGCGTCTGTCTATTGTGCTGCCGGAATCGACAATCAGCACCTTCTTGCCGGGTGCAAGGCGATCCATCTCCAGCGCGGTAAAAATGCCGGACGGGCCGGCTCCAATCACAATTACGTCATAATCGTACATAAAAATCTTCCTAACTATTTAATTTATAAAAACTTTCCGTTCTGCCGTTGCCCGCTGCCGGGCGCAGTTTCGGTTCGTCACAATCGTTCATTCCTCATTGTTCCCTATCATACGCAAAAAAACACGTTCAAACGCTTCGTCATCCGCTTTTGTGCGTTTTTTAATTTTTCCG
>WSSedL1CaDRAFT_10000900_pt1 | contig 19341 bp, 20 predicted proteins | sample WetSurSL1Cattail_FD_9464 | JGI IMG/M metagenome (IMG submission 9464)
GTCACGCTTTCTACGCCAAACCGATTGGGTGGTCGCAAATACCAGAGAACGAAAACGGCGTTCACTTTGCTGGAGTTCTGCATCCAACTGTTCACGCTGTTGTATCGACGTCTTGAGTTGGTCTCGTTCGGAACGGACCAACGCATTCTTTTCATCCAGACGACGATGGAGTTCGTTTAACTTCTGAAGCAAGACGCGCACCTCGCCACTGCCTTTGACCAGAAATTCTGTCCATGGCGTGGCGCTGCGTGCGTCATTGTCGATACGTACTGCGGCTGCCTCAAGAGGTGCCAAGTCCTTGCGCAAGAACCACCATAGCAATAAAGCCACGAACACGGCTACTGCGCCCATCGCAACAACAACATTCTCGATGGCGTGTCGTGCCACTGCAAAAGCTTCGCGTGTTTCGACAAACGACACCACATACCAGTCCACAGATGTCAGATTGGCGGCGACCGATATGGTTTCTACACCGTAGGAATTTAGGTTGGTTACAGGCTGCATTTCACCGTTCCTGCGCATGTCGGACAGGGCGAGTTGGCCTTTGGGCGGGACTTTGACCAATAGTTTGCGGGGGTCGGTGCTGGAAACGTAGAGGCCATCTGTACGGGAGACCATGTGGTAACCGGCGGTGGAACCCTGCTTGACTTTCAGCGAGAAGTCAAACTGGGTGCCAGCGCCGATCAGTTCAGCGCCACAGAAGACGCCAATCACACGCCCGTTGTGATCCAAAAGGGGCACAGCAAAAATGATGACGGGCTTCTTTGCAAACCGGCCCATCAAGGGTTTGACCACGGTCTGACCAGTGGCCATGGCCTCCCTGAAGTAGGCCGAGTTGGCGTAATTTGCGCCGATGGTCCCACGCTGGGGCGATTCGGCAATACGCAGACCGTCTTTGGAGATGACGTAGATATCACGGTTGAACAGCGTTTTGGTGATCAAGCGGTCGTCCAGAAAAGAAGTCACCTCATTGGCCCCTTTTTTCTGAAGGATGTCGGTGATCTTGGGTGCCAGAAGCTTCAATGCATTGATACGAAGGGCGATTTCCCGATCCATGACAGACGCAATGAACCTGGTATCTCCAATCTGTTGGCCAACGATCTGGGTCTCAATATCGTGTCTGAGGAAAGACGCCAGGAACGGCGTTGCAATGGCCGTACCGACGATACACGCGACGCCGACGTAAATTGCCAGCTTGACTTTCAAAGGCCATCCATGGGGCCAATTCAACGGTAAGCGCATAGTCCCATGCTCCCGAAGCAAGTGATGAAGCTGTTTTTTTGAGAATGTGTGGCGAGCTTCATGCCATGAGCTGTGTACGCACAACATAACAGCGCACTTGCCAGTATCTGGTCAGAACTATGGCTGGTCAACGCCCGTTTTTACGGAGAGTTGGTTCAAGCCTTTCACGCTGTAGAGCGTTTGTTGTATTGTTGCGCCGAGCCAACGGGAAAGTGCAGCAAGGGGGGGCATGTCGCAAGACCGCCGACCTTTGCAGAGGTGAATTGACCGCCAGTTATTACGCCAGGGAGCGATGCCTAGCGATCTGGGCGTCAGTGCAAGACAACCGGGTTTTGTGCCAACTCGGCGTATTGTTCCAGTGTGTCCTCAACCTCTTCCTGGGTGGGCGTCTTGAGTTGCCAGGCTGAAATATGCTGTTGGAACAGTTCGGCCCAGGAGCCGTCCAGATACACCTCTTTGCCGCTGCGTTTGTCCACGATCTCGAAGCCATGGCGCGCCAATTGCGGCACGATCAGCAGTTGCTCACCCTCGCCCAAGCTGTCTGCTGGCACGTCAGCCGCCACAGCATTGGCCAGCATGTGCGTCACAGAGTAGGTGTCAGAGTCGTAAAGGGTGTGCATGGGCAAATTATGCTTGATTACAGGTGTTGCTGCAGTTGGGTATCAAGCCGGGCATTTCAAGCCCTGTCGCGGATCTGCCGCATCAGTCGTCCCCGGCTGCCGACTCGGTTGCGTGCCATTGTTGTTCGACATGGTCACCGTTGGCGTCGGTGATGCGGATACGCACCGGCAGGTAAGCCAGCTGGGGTGACAGCCAGACCTCCACCCTCTGGTCGTAGGGATCGCGCGGCACGCGCTCCAGTTTCACCCCCTGCACGTCACCGCCTGGCAATTTCAGTGCCTCGGTCTGCATCACCGTGAACAGCCATAGCTCGGCAGTGCGTGGCCCGACAGTCTGGACGGTGATGGTGGTGCCCGGTGCAAAGTGTGTTGGATCGCTGGCCATCAGGGCGCCCAGTTGAATGAGAACGCTCAAGCGGTCCTGTGCCCCGGCCAACAGCGGTGCATCAGGTGTGTTGGCGCTGAAACTGATCTTGCCTTGCGCTTCGTTGAAGTGCGCAGCGACTTCGCTGCGGTATTTGTCGGCAAAACGTTCTGGTGCTAGCCCGGCATCGGTGATTCGCCCCTGGCTGGTCTGCATCCGTGTCAGGCCAAAGGCGCTGAAATGCAGTCGGGCGCTGTAACGATCACCCAGGTTGCGCCACAGCAACTCGGCAGTCAGGCTGATCGGAAATTTATTGGTTGTTAGCGTGTAAATCAATCGCGTTGAGCCGCTCAGGCTGGCCGGGTTGAAGTACAGCGGTTGTGCGTGTGGGTCATGGGCAGCTTCGGTGGCCTGCGCCACCTCCGGTGTTGACGCCGGTGGGGTCGGTGGGGCCGCCGCTACCTCTGGCGTTGACGCCGGGGGCTCCGGTGGGCTTGCTACCGTCGGAAGGGCTGGCGGTACGGGATCGGTTGGCACCAGTTCTGCACTGCTGTCGTCAGTTTGGGCGGTAACCACACTATCCTGATGCGCTGGTTTGACGGGGACGGGCCGTTTTTTAGGTTGAGGTTTGGCCTTGGTGCGCACAATCTCGCTGGGTGCTAGCGGTTCCGGGACCACTGGGTCGGCCACTGTGCGGGTCACAAAAGCGGTCTCTTCGCGAGCGGCTTGGTTCAGCGGCGCCAGCGTGTCAGAGACTATACCCATCAGCGCCAGATGGGCCAGCAGCACCGCAGCTGTAAGCACCAACCAACGTTTGATCGAGGAGAAGGGTGGCATGGTGTCCGAGCTTCGCCGTGTTTGGCTTCAGACGCCCGCCAGCTGTTTGATGAAGGTGCGCACGCCACGCAGCATCATCTCAATCGACACCGCCACCAGCACCAGGCCCATCAGCCGCTCCAGCGCGACCACAAAACGGTCACCTGCGACACGCTGGATGCGCTCGGCCAGCACCAGCACCACCGCGCTCACCGTCATCGTGACACACAGCGCGGCTATCCATGTCAGCCGTTTCTCGGGTGCTTGCGACACCAGCAACAACACCGTGGCCAGCGCGGACGGTCCGGCGATGGCAGGTATCGCCAAGGGCACGATCAGTGGCTCACCCTGTGGCTCGGCGCTGTCCACCTTCGGGGGCGGAAAAATCATGCGCAGCGCAATCAGGAACAGGATCACGCCGCCGCCAATCTGCAGGGACAGCTCACTCAGGTTCATCACCCGCAAAAAACTGTCACCGACAAACATGAAGGTCAGCAACAACACAAAAGCGATCAGCACCTCACGCAAGATGACACGTGCGCGCCGTTCGGGGGCGACGTTTTTCAGCGCGTTGGCAAAAATCGGGATGTTGCCAATCGGGTCGGTGATCAAGATCAGCAGGATGGTGGCCGAGACGAAGGTGTAATTCATAAAGCGTAGACCGAGTCCAGCGAGGCAAAACCTTTGACCTCGATCGGGTTGCCAAACGGGTCGCAGAAAAACATCGTCCACTGCTCACCCGGTTGCCCGGCAAACCGCCGTTGCGGCGCCAGAATGAAATTGAGCTTGGCCGCTGTCAGCCGCTCAGCCAGCGCCTGCCAGTCTGGCAGGGCCAGGACCACGCCAAAGTGTGGCATTGGCACCAGATGGTCGCCCACATGGCCGGTAGCCGCCGTCTTGAAGGGCTCCCCCAAATGCATCGAGAGCTGGTGACCGAAGAAGTCGAAATCGACCCAGGTGGCCGTGCTGCGGCCCTCACGGCAGCCCAGCAGGCCACCGTAAAAGGCACGTGTCTGGTCCAGATCAGTCACGTTGAAAGCAAGGTGAAAAAGGCTGTTCATGGGCAACAGGATATCAGGGCATGGGTGTGGCTTTGCTTGGGACGAGGCGCTGCCGGTTAAGCTCCGCGTTAACCACGAGTTTCACGCATTTTGTTTACCCCTGACGTTCACAGTTCTCGCAATACGCCACATGTCATCATCATTGGCGCGGGCATTGTGGGCGCTGCGATTGCTTTTTTCTTGAGCCGCGCTGGCGCACGGGTCACTGTGCTCGATGCCCGCACACCGGCCGCCGGGGCTTCGGGCGCGTCGGATGGTGCGGTATCGGTGGCAAGCAAGCGCCCTGGCCCGATGATGGCGCTGGCCCACGCATCGCGAGACCTTTACCACCAGTTGGTGCAGCAGGGTGTCTTGACCGACATCTACCACACCCGCCCCACTTATCTGTTTGCCCGGACTGACGAAGAGGTGGCTGTGATTGCCCAGCAAGGCGCTGATTTGATGGACCTTGACGAGCGCATTTTGCCGCTGACACATGCCGAACTGATGCAACGGGTGCCGGGCCTGGGCCGCCATGTGCTGGCGGGCATGAAGGTGCCCGACGATGGCCATGCGTTGGGCTACCGGGTGGTTGACCGTTTTCTGCAAGTGGCCAACGCGACCATTCACCGATTCACACCGGTGCAACGCCTGCTCCTGTCGGGTGAGCGTGTGGTCGGTGTTTTGACCCCGGACGGCCCGTTGATGGCCGACTGTGTGGTGGCCGCTGCGGGCCTGGGAACAGGGGCATTGGTGGGGCTAGACAAGATGTTGATCCCGCGCAAGGGGCAACTCATCGTGACCGACCGTGCCTCCTTGTCGGGTGCGGCTTTGCCTGGGCCGTTGATGTCCGCGGGTTATCTGGCAGCCAAGCGACGCATGGTGCTGGGCCAACGCAGCGCCAGCCTGGTGATTGACCCGCTGGAGACTGGCCAGTTCCTGATTGGCAGCAGCCGCGAGACGGGGTTTGCCGACCGTCAGACCGATATCCATACCGTCTCCAGCCTGCTGCGTGAAGCTTTGGCGGTGGTCCCGGCGCTGGCCCAGCGGCGAGTGATCCGTACCTTTGCCGGTATCCGTATTGGCACACCGGATGGCCTGCCGATTGTCGGGCGGCACCCCACGCTGGCCGGTCTGTTCATCGCCACAGGCATGGAGGGTGACGGCATTTGCCTGGCCCCGGTGATTGGCCTGGCGCTGGCTCGCATGGTGCTGGATGCCCAAGCCGATGTGGACCTGTCGGTGCTGGACCCGGCGCGCTTTGGCAGTCTGCCGCTGGCGCACCTGCACTGAGCCCACACCGAGCCCGTACGCAGCCCCTGCCACATCAAGGGCAGGGGTGCACATGCTGGTGTGGATGACAGCTTGGCGTAACCTGTTATTCTGAAAATACATTTGTGCAAATAATTATGCAAACCACGACACCCCCCGTCTTGTTTTGGAACCAGGTCGCGGTACCGTTTGACCTGGGTGAAACCATTGCTGCTGCGTTGTTGCGCGGCGGTGTGGTTGAGCTCGGCGTGGCTGTGGGGGGCATGCAGGGGCGTTATTTTTGTGGCATTGGCAATTGCCAGGCCTGTTTGGTGTGTGTGGACGGCGCCAGTCCGGTTGAAGCGTGTTTAACACCGGCGCAGCCGGGCATGCGGTTGACGCCCGCGCTGCAGACTGGCAGGCCGCCCTGGAGGGGGCCATGAGCATCCAGCCCGACGTGATGGTTGTGGGGGCCGGCCCGGCCGGACTGTCTGCGGCCATTGAACTGGCGCGTCATGGTTTGACCAGCCTGTTGGTGGAGCAACGTGACCAGGTCGGCGGGGCCATTTACCGGCGCCATGTGGGGGCTGGCCGCAGCCAGTGGGTGATCCCCGAACACCACCGCCGTCGGCGTGATGTTTTGATGCAAGGTTTGGCCGATGCGGGTGCGCACATCACCCACCGGATGCAATCGGTGCTGCTGGGTGTAGACCGTGATGGCCGGTTTTTAATCGACAACCGGCCGCTGGGGCGGGTGCAGAGTGTGCGGCCCAAGGCCGTGATTCTGGCGGTGGGCGCTGTTGAGCAGGTGACACCGCGCGAGGGNTGGGAATTGCCGGGCGTGGTGACTGCGGGTGGCATACAAGTCCAGCTCAAGGAAACCGGCCGTGTGCCCACCGGCCCGATGGTGCTGGCGGGCAGCGGCCCACTGCTGCTGGCGCTGGCAGCCCAACTGGCTGCTGCGGGAAACCCACCTTTGGCGGTGCTGGAACACGCTCAGCCGCTGGCCGCCATGTGGTGGCAGGGTCGCGCGGTGATCCAGGTGCTGCGCAGTTGGCCGCAGGTGCAAGAGGCCGCGTTGTACGCCCGGGAGCTGTTGCGTGCCCGCGTGCCGTATCTGATGGGCTGGCAAGTGGTTTCGGTCACGACCGAAGGTGATCACCTGCGGGTGACGGGGAAACACAACAGCGGAATTGGGCGCGAGTTTCAGGTGCGGCATCTGGTTTTACATGACGGTCTTCACCCCAACACCACCGGCTTGCCGATGGCTGGTCAGACTGAGGCGGGGGCCATCGTGCACGCCGGGGATTGCCGTGAGGTGCTTGGTGCTGCCGCTGCGGTGGATGATGGCCGCCGCGCCGCTTACCAGGTACTGCGTTATTTGAGGTTACCCTGCGCGGAGGACCCGCAGCTCGACCGCGCCATTGCGGCCGCTCGGCGGACGCAAAACGCCTTGGCCCAGTTGTTTCGGGCGCCGCCCATTGTGCCCACGGCCAACACGGTGTTGTGCCGTTGTGAGGGCCTGCGCCGCGCTGATTTTGAACGTCTGCAGCTGGCGGGTTCTGCGCATGAGCTGCGGTTGATGGGGCGTTTTGGTATGGGCAACTGTCAGGGACGTTATTGCGCACACGCCGTCAGTGCCTTGGCACAGGAACACGATGTGCTGTTTGAACCTGGTGCGCTCAACGGCGACGTGCCGCGCTGGCCGCTGCGCCCGGTGGCTTTGACCGCACTGGCTGCCTACACCGAAAACGAGCCTGTTTAACCCCCGGCACGGAGCTGCCCTTTTTTGAAGGAGATAAGTGATGACAACCCACCCACACCGCCGATTTGTCCTGGCTGCCGCCGCATTGACGGTGGCGGCACTGAGTACACCCGTCTGGGCGCAAGCGGGAGCCGACCTGTCCACCTGGGACCGCATCAGCAGCAGCAAAACCCTGCGCATCGCGGCGGTGGCGGGCGGCGCACCCAACTACCAGAAAGACCTGGCCACCGGGGAGTGGAGCGGCATCATGATCGACCTGGCCAAAAACTTGGCGGCCAAACTCGGGGCCAAGCTGGAGATTTCCGAGACCACCTGGGGCAACGCGGTGCTGGACCTGCAGTCCAACAAGATCGATATCTTTTTTGGTCTGAACCCGACACCACAGCGCGAGAAAGTCATAAGCTTTTCGCAACCCCTGTTCAACAACGCCTACAGCCTGATCGCCAAAAAAGGCTTCAGCCCCAAAACCTGGGCCGAGATGGACACCCCGGCTGTGACCATTGCGGTGGATGTGGGCTCGTCCTACGACAACCTGGTGAGTGCCATGTACACCAAGGCCAAGATCCTGCGCTTCGAGAAGTCGGCCGACGCCACGCTGGCGGTACAAACCGGGCGTGCCGATGTGCAACCGCTGGTGGTGACACTGTCTGCCGGGATTGTCAAAAAGAACCCGGGCATTGGCCAGGTGGTGGTGCCTGAACCGGTCAAGAGCACTTCCACCAACGCTGGTTTGCGTATGGAGTCAGACCAGCGCTGGCGCGCGTATGTGAACGAATGGATTGCCGAGCTGCGCCGCACCGATGCCATCAACCCCATCGTGTTGGGCAATCTGGACAAACTCATGAACATCAAGCGCGAAGAAATTCCGGCCATTGTGAGCTTCTGATGCACGCTACGGTCGCAACCTTGATGCCGAACTGAACCAAGGAGCGGGCATGTACGAGTGGAACTTTGGCTACCTCTGGCAATATCGTCAGCTTTTTGCCAATGGCCTGATGGTCACCGTGGGCTACAGCCTGCTGTGTATTGTGTTGGGCATGATGGTTGGGCTGATCGCGGGCATCGGTGGCCTGGCCAAAACCCGGCTGATTGCGTTGCCTTTGAAGTGGTATGTGGAGCTGTTTCGGGCCACGCCGGTGCTGGTGCTGATCATCTGGTTTTATTACGCGCTGCCGGTGCTCATTGGGGTGGCCATGACCGCGTCGGTGGCCGCGGTGCTGGCTTTGTCGCTGTACGGCGGGGCGTTTTATTCCGAGATCATCCGCGGCGGCATTGTCTCGATCGACCCGGGCCAGAGTGATGCCGCACGAGCGCTGGGCATGACCCGGTTTCAGGTGATGCGCCGGGTGGTGTTGCCGCAAGCCTTGCGGCGGATGACGCCACCGCTGATGAACCAGTCGATCATGCAGCTCAAGAACACCTCTTTGCTTTCGGTGCTGGCGCTGCCAGACCTGGTGTACCAGGGCCAGGCGGTGGCACACGAAACTTATCGCCCGCTGGAGGCTTACACCTTGATTGCCTTGATGTACATCGCCATTTTGTTGCCCGCAAGCAAACTGGTGCGTCGACTGGAGTCCAAACGCGTCAGCTAGGTCCGAACACCTGACAATGAAACACGCCAGACGCCACGCCATGATCGATATCCACGGACTACAAAAGAGCTTTGGTGACCATGCGGTCCTCAAAGACATCAGCATGCACATCAACAAAGGCGCGGTGGTGGCGTTGCTCGGCCCCTCGGGTTCGGGCAAATCCACGCTGCTGCGTTGTATCAACCTGCTGACCATTCCCGACAAAGGCAGCATCCGCGTGGGCAGCCACGAGATGCACTACTCGGGTGATACGCCACCCGCCTGCCCGGCGACCGNGCGTTGGCGCGTTTTCGGGCCAACACCGGCATGGTGTTCCAGCATTTCAACCTGTTCCCGCACATGACGGTGCTGCAAAACGTGATGGAAGGTCCGCTGACCGTGCTGCGTTTGCCCAAGACCCAGTCGCGTGAACGGGCGCACGCGCTGCTGGCCAAAGTGGGCCTGCAAGACAAGGTCGACCAGCGCCCCGAACAACTCTCTGGCGGCCAAAAGCAGCGCGTGGCCATTGCCCGTGCCCTGGCCATGCAGCCCCAGGTGATGTTGTTTGACGAGGTGACCTCGGCGCTTGACCCAGAACTGGTGGGTGAGGTGCTGGGTGTGATCCGCGAGCTGGCGATGGAGGGCATGACCATGATTCTGGTCACCCACGAGATGTCATTTGCCCGCGAGGTGGCCGACCAGGTGGTTTTTATGCGCGACGGCGTGGTGCTGGAAAGCGGCCCGGCCAAAGAGCTGATCGACAACCCGCAGCACAGCGCGACCCAGCAGTTTTTTGCGCGTTACCACGCCGGCCCCCAGGTTTGATAGAGGTCAAGGCATTGGCTTTCGGCTGCCAAACTTGACTGAGGTCAAGTTATCATGCCGCCCATGTCCCTCCTGCACATCCTGCGCAACACCCCTTGGCTGGCCAAACTGGCGCTGCTGTGGTTTGCTGTGACGCTGGGTGTGGCGGTGGCATCTCCCCTGGTTGACCCGCAGCAGGAGCTGCTGATCTGCACCTCGACCGGCATGGCCAAGGTGGTGTTGCATGATGATGGTTCGGTCACCACCAGCCCGGTGGCCGAAGCGCATTGCCCGCTGTGTATCACGAGTGGCTTGCCCACCAGCTATGTCAGCCCAGTGTTTGAGCCGGTGTTGCCATTGGGCCGGGTGTTGCAGAGCATTCCTGCGGCGCGCATCGCAGCGCTGACCGCGCCACCGCCGCCCTCGCGTGGCCCTCCCAGTTTTCTCTGAACTATTAAATTCGTAGCTGTTAGCCCTGTGTCTATAAGGGCTAGAGGCTGATTTGATCAGTATTGGCGCAGAAACACCACAGCCCCACAGGCTGTCTCCGCTGTGGCTTGCGTCGGCTTAAACGCATTTGTGACCCGGCACCGCGTGCCATTCTTAACCTGAAGGAAACCCCATGAAGTTGAAATCCCTGATGACGGCCGCCGCCCTGGCCTGTGTTGCCCTGAGTTCGTTTGCCCATGAGGCCATCGACGTCCAAAACGCCTGGGCACGTGCCACCGTCAAGGGCCAGATGGCCACCGGTGCGTTCATGACCCTCACCGCCAAAGACGGCGCCAAACTGGTGGGTGCAGCGTCACCCGTGGCGGGTGTGGCGCAGGTGCACGAGATGAAGATGGACGGTGGTGTGATGAAAATGAATGAGGTCAAGGGTGGCCTGGACTTGCCCGCTGGCAAGGCTGTGGAACTCAAACCCGGTGGTTACCACATCATGCTGATGGACCTGAAAGAACAACTGGTCAAAGACAGCACCCTGCCGCTGACACTCACCTTCAAGGACACCAAAGGGGTCGAGAGCAAGCTTGAACTCAAACTGCCAGTGGCCATCACGGCACCGGGTGCGATGGCTGGCATGGACCACACCACGCACACCATGCCAGCAGCCAAGCCCTGATATCTGCCTGATCACCACCCACACTGACCATGCATACCGTGCCCAGCCCGCTGATGAACGCGCTCCGCCGCCCCGTGGCGGTGTGGCTGGCGTTGTGCATCGCGCTGCTGGGGGCGCTGGTACCTACCGTGTCCCACGCGCTGGTGTGGGCGCGCGGCGATGCCACGCTGGTGGAGATTTGCACCACCACCGGGCAACACTGGGTGGTGGTGGACCAAGTTGAGGCTGATGTATCGACCAGCCTGCCAGGTAGTCCCGACACACCTGGCGACCCGGTCTTAGCTCAGGGACTGAACCATTGCCCGTTTTGCCTGCTGTCGGCTGAGCGCACTGCGACACCGCCACAGGTGGAGCGCGGCCCCTTTGTACTGCCCGGACAGGCCGTGCCACCGCAGAGTCGGCACGGCTTCATGTCACTTTCATCGTTTGTTTTTGCGCCACCACCGCGCGGCCCTCCGGCTCTCTTGAACTTCTAATTTCATAGTGCTTTATGCAGTCTAAATAAGGGCTGTAGGCATATTTGTTAGTGAGTCAGGAGAGTGACATGGTTCCATCGTTGCGCCCTCAGGGTGCTCTTTCTTCGTTGCCACCCGTTGGCGTGCGCCGCCAGCTGCTGCGTTGGTCCGCTTGTTGGTTATTTGGCGCCCTGCCTTTGGCGGCGGCGGCGCATGGTGTCAGCAAAGGTGACTTGCTGATCGACCACCCCTATGCCGTGCCCAGCGCACCGGGCGAATCGCTGGGCAAGGTCTACTTTCGTGGTATCCAAAACAAGGGTCACCACGCGGAACGCCTGTTGGGCGCCAGCACACCCCAGGCCAGCCGGGTGGCGTTGTACCGCCTGACCCCTGACGCTCAGGGTCTGCGCGCCACGCCGGTCCCCGCCATTGAGCTGCCCGCCAACACCACGGTGCGGGTGCGTCACACAGGTGATTACCAACTCACATTGATTGACCTGACAACACCGCTCAAAGACGGCGACCGGTTTGAGGTCACCCTGAACTTTGAACATGCAGGCAGCCAGACCGTGCAGGTGTGGGTGCAAACCCCGCGTGCGGCAGCCGTCAGCCACGCCGGGCACTGACACGGCCGCACCCGGCGCGGGTTTGACCCGTGTACCAACTCTTGAACACACCCCATTTTTGTACCCAGGAATTTCCCCCATGTCATCGCATCAACTTCAAACCTTCGCTCGCGCCATGGCGCTGGCCTTGCCGACCCTGTGTCTGCTGTGCACCCAGGCCCAGGCCACTGACGAGGTGGTCCCGGTGCTGCCCGCTGTTGTCGTCACCGGCAGCCCAGACAACATCACCTCGGCCCCAGGCGCCATCTCGGTCGACAAGTCAACCCTGGCCGCCAAACCGGCTGCCACCAGTGACACCGCCAGCTTACTCACCGACATTCCCGGCCTGAGCCTGTATGGCGCGGGCGGCGTCTCCAGCCTGCCCGCCATCCACGGCCTGGCCGATGACCGCCTGCGCGTCCAGGTGGATGGCATGGACCTGATCGCCTCTTGCCCCAACCACATGAACCCAGCCCTGTCCTACATCGATCCGAACCAGGTCGGGATCATCAAGGTGTATGCCGGTATCACCCCGGTGAGTGTTGGGGGCGACAGCATTGGCGGCAGCATCTCGGTTGAGTCGCGCGCGCCGGAATTTGCCGCACCGGGGCAAGCCCCCATTAGCAAGGGTGAGGTTGGCACTTTCTACCGCAGCAACAACAACGCGCGCGGCTTGAACCTGTCGGCCACCTACGCCACGGAAACCTTCAACATCAGCTACAGCGCCGCCACCGCCAAGGCCGACAACTACACCGCTGGTGGAGATTTCAAAACCAGCACCGCCACTGGCCGCACCGGGCACACGCTGGCCTTGGACGAAGTCGGCTCCAGCGCCTATGACACCCGCAACCAGACTTTGGGGCTGGCTTACAAGAACGACAGCCACCTGTTCGAGGCGAAGTTTGGCGTGCAGGATATGCCCTACCAGCTGTACCCGAACCAGCGCATGGACCTGCTCAAGAACGACCAGAACAGTGTCAACTTGCGTTACCTGGGCCAGTATGACTGGGGCGCGCTGGAGGCACGGGTCTATCACGAGGAGGTTGAGCACACCATGGACTTTGGTGCCGACAAACAATTTCAATACGGCACCGCCCCCGGCATGCCGATGAACACCGAAGGCAAAACCACCGGTGTCCGGGTCAAGGCAGATATCAGCCTGACACCGCAGGATCTGTTGCGTGTCGGTGGAGAAATCCAGCAATACCGCTTGAACGATTGGTGGCCGCCCTCGGGCACCGGCGGCATGGCGCCCAACACCTTCCTGAACATCAACAACGGTCAGCGTGACCGCACCGCTCTGTTTGGTGAATGGGAGAAGCGTTACAACCCGAGTTGGATGACGCTGCTCGGCCTGCGTTTTGAGCAGGTCCGCACCGATGCCGACCAAGTGCACGGCTACAACACCACAATGATGAACCAGGCGCGTGATGCGGCCCTCTTCAACAGTTCTGAGCGCCAAAAGACCGACAACAACGTTGACTTGACGGCGTTGGCCAAGTACACCGCCAATGCCAACCACGACATCGAGTTTGGTTTTGCTCACAAGGAACGCTCCCCTAACCTGTACGAACGCTACACCTGGTCCACCGCCGGCATGATGGCGATCATGAACAACACGGTGGGTGATGGCAATGGGTATGTGGGCGACGTCAACCTCAAGTCCGAGAAGGCCAACACCCTGTCGGCCACCTTTGACTGGCATGCCGAAGACAACAACTGGGGTTTCAAGGCGACACCGTTCTACACCCGGGTCGACGACTACATCGACGCAGTGCAGTGGAACGGCACCACCAACACGGCGGCCACCACGGCAACGACCAATAAGTACAACGTGCTCAAGTACACCAACCAGTCGGCGCGGCTTTATGGTGTGGACCTCTCGGGCCACCTGCCTTTGGGCACCACAGCCTGGGGTCTGTTCGGATTCAAGGGGTTGCTGAACTACACAAACGGCACCAACCTGGACACCGGTAGCGCCTTGTACAACACCATGCCGCTCAACGCCAAACTGGCGCTGACCCAGAAATTGGGTGGCTGGGACAACAGTGCCGAGCTGGTCTTGGTGCAGGCCAAAGACAGTGTCTCCAGCGTGCGCAACGAGATCAAAACTCCTGGCTACAGCCTGGTCAACCTGCGCGCCAGCCACAGCTGGAAAACGGTGCGGCTGGACTTTGGTGTTGAGAACCTGTTTAACAAGTTCTATTACCTGCCCACGGGTGGGGCCTACACCGGCCAGGGAACCACCATGAGCATCAACGGCATTCCCTATGGCACCGCGGTGCCGGGCATGGGGCGTTCCCTCTATGTGGGCATGAACTTCAAGTTCTGAGCCCTGGTGTTGACTGCGCCGCCACGTGGGTGGCGCGCGGCGTCAAAGGTTCTATTGTCAGCGACGTATTTTTTACCTGGAGAATTCATGCGTTTTTTTGTCACTAAGTCTGTTTTGCGGCGCTTGTTCGGGCTGTGGCTCTGCGCTTTTGCCCTGTGTGCCTGGTCGGCCANGGTAGAAGTCACCGACGCCCTGGGTCGCAAGGTCAAGGTCAACACACCGGTGCAACGCGTTGTGTTGAACTTCAACTTTGAGGAATTCACCGCTGTCGCGGGCAAGGACAACTGGGCCAAGGTGGTGGGCATTTCCCGCGCGCCGTTCGAGGGCTGGCGCCCGGTGATTTTCAGCCGCTACGCTGTGGTCATTCCCAACCTGCAGGCTATGCCCGACATCGGGCACTCGGATGACGGCACTTTCAGCGCTGAAAAAGTCATTGCGCTCAAGCCCGATGTGTTGTTCATCGCCGAGTGGACCTACAAGTCGCTGCAAACCGCGCGTGAGCAGATCGAGGCCGCTGGCATCCCGATTGTGGTGATCGACTACAACGCCCAGCTGTTGGAGCGACATCTGAGTTCCACCCGCGCCATCGGCAAGGTGATGGGCACCGAGGCCCGCGCGGAAGAGCTGGCCAAACTCTACGAGCGCGAATACAACGGTGTGTTGGCACGTATCGCCAAAGCCGGTGGTCCGTCGCACAAAAAGGTCTACGTCGAGCTGGGCCAGGCTGGGGCTGACACCGTGGGCAACAGCTACAGCGGCACCATGTGGGGCAAGATGCTGACCACCTTGGGCGCGGTCAATGTGGCCGATGGCAAATTACCCGGCCCTTGGGGCCCGGTCAATCCTGAGGCGGTGATTGCCGACAACCCTGACCTGATCTTCATCGCCGGTTCCAGCTGGGTCAACAAACCCAAGGCGGTCAAAACTGGTTATGAAGCCACGCCTGAGATGACCCGCCAGACGCTGTTGCCCTACGCCCAGCGCCCGGCTTGGGCCAACATCAAGGCGGTCAAGAACGGCGAGGTGCACGCCATCGAACACGGTTTGTGCCGCACCTTGTTTGACTTTGTCGCCATGCAATACATCGCCAAGCGCCTGTACCCGGATGCCTTCAAAGATGTCGACCCCGAGGCCTCGTTCAAGGCCTACCACGCCAAGTACCTGCCGGTGGCTTACTCCGGCACCTGGATGTTGCCGCTCAAGCCATGAGTGCAGTGCTGCCAAACACTTTGCCGCTGGATGCCGTCAGCGCCGAGTTCCGGCGCGGTGCGGCGCGCCGCACGCTGGTGTTGCTGGTGACCCTGGGGTTGTTGCTGTTGGGCCTGTTGCTCGACGCCGCCACCGGCCCGGCGATGCTGCCCGTGGGGGAAGTGGCACGCGCAGTGTTTGGCTACCCCACCGACAGCTCGGTGCAGGCCATTGTCTGGTCGATCCGTTTGCCAGTGGCCTTGATGGCGCTGGCGGTGGGTGCCGCACTGGGCCTGTCGGGTGCCATCATGCAAACCATCCTGAACAACCCGCTGGCGTCGAGTTACACACTGGGTATCTCGGCCGGGGCCGGGTTTGGTGCCTCGCTGGTGATTGTGCTTGGCTTGAGCCTGCCGGTGGCCGACAACTACGCCATTGCCGCCAATGCCATGCTGTTCGCTGGTGTTGCCTGTGCCGGGGTGTACTGGATTGGCGGCGCCCGCAACGCTTCTGCCGAAGGCCTGGTGTTGGCGGGTATTGCCCTGCTGTTTTTGTTCCAGGCGCTGTCCAGCCTGTTGCAGATGGTGGCCTCACCCGAGTCGCTGCAGCAGGTGGTGTTCTGGCTGTTTGGCAGCCTGCAAAAGTCCACCTGGCCCAAACTGGGGGTCATGCTGACGGTACTGGTGGTGTGTGTGCCGTGGCTGGCGCGTGATGTCTGGGGCCTGACCGCGCTCAAACTGGGTGACGCCCGGGCCGCCGCGCTGGGGGTCAACGTCAGCGCCTTGCGCATCCGTTCCTTTGTGCTGATCTCGGCGCTGACCGGTGTCGCGGTGGCTTTTGTCGGCACCATCGGTTTTGTCGGGCTGGTGGCGCCGCATCTGGCACGCATGCTCATTGGTGAAGACCAGCGTGGGTTTTTGCCCGCCTCGGGTTTGCTTGGTGCGCTGTTGTTGTCGCTGGCCTCGGTGGCCAGCAAAACCATTTCACCGGGTGCGATTTTCCCGATCGGCATCGTCACCTCGTTGATCGGTGTACCGTTTTTTATCTGGATGGTCTTGCACAACCGCAAGAGCTACTGGTGAGACCATGAACATTTCTCTTCAATCCCTGAGTGTGCGTTATGGCCCGCGTGTTGTGTTGCACCAGATTGACTTGTGCGCACAGCCGGGTCGGGTGCTGGGCATCGTCGGGCCCAACGGCTCGGGCAAGTCCACCCTGGTCAAGGCGGTGGCCGGGCAGGTCAAGGCCAGTGGCCAGCTGTTGTTCAACGGCCAAGCACAGTGGCCGACGGCCATCGGTTATATGCCGCAAGACCAGCTGGCCCTGGCGGCACTGAGTGTGCTCGAGGTGGTGTTGCTCGGACGCCTGCGGCAGTTGCGCCTGAAGGTACAGCCCGATGACCTGGCCGCCGTGCGCCGGCTGTTACAACGCCTGGGTATCGAGGATCTGGCCGGGCGAGATGTGCGCCAACTTAGCGGCGGTCAGCGCCAGATGGTGTTTCTGGCTCAGGCGCTGGTGGCCGAGCCGCGTGTACTGTTGCTTGACGAGCCGATCAGCGCGCTCGACATCTGCCACCAACTGGAGGTGCTGGAGGTGGTGCGCCAGACCACCCGCCAGCAGGGGTTGACCACGCTGCTGGTGCTGCATGACCTCAACGCCGCCGCCCGCTTTTGTGACGATGTGGCCCTGCTCAAAGACGGCCAACTGCTGGCCTGTGGCAGCCCGGCCCAGGTGCTGACCGTGGCCCATGTGGCGAATGCCTTTGGTGTGGAGACCGAGGCGCTGCGCTGCTTGGACGGCACCGGTGTGCTGGTGCCCAAGCGGGCCATTGGGGCCACATCCAAGATGGAAAATGCTATTAAAAATATAGCTGTATGCCCAATGTGAATAAGAGATAGAGGTCAATTTATTCAATGGAGGTCACCATGAACAAGCAGACACCCGACACACCCATCCGCAACCTGGGCGCACGCGAGCCGCTGGCGCCTGATGAATTGCACCAGCTCTGGCGCGTGGCCTCTGGCGTGTTACGGGTGGACAGCGCGCCCAAAGGCGAGTCCGCGCGTTTTGTGCGCCTGGCGCTGCCCGGCGACGTGGTGGGTGTGGAGCGCTGGGTTGGCAGCAACGACAGCCTGCGTCTGCGTGCGGTGATTGCCACCCGCCTGATGCCGGTGCAGGCAAGCGGTGACGCGATGATGCAGATCCTGATGGAAACCGTGGTTGTGGCGCACCAGCGCTGCCGCGAGGTGGTCAGCCTGCGCAGCGGCCCGGCGGCGCGGCGCATCCAGGCGCTGCTGCTGATGTTTGCCCAAAGTGGTGTGGCCGAAGGTGTGGATGAAGGGCTGGCGACACAAGACTTTGCGGTGCCGCATCTGGCTGACTTGAGCGACATCCTGGACATCGCCCCCGAAACCGCGTCGCGCGCGTTCAGCAGCATGCGCACGGGCGATTTTCTGGCCGCACGCCGTCCGCAAAAGGCCCGGCTGCGCAGCCAAGCCACGACAGAGCTGGTGGCGCTCGCCGGTGCAGCGGCGTTGGTTAAAAAATTGGCTGGGGCGTGACCCTGCTTCTTGCAAGCTGATCCAACCGATGCGCCATCGCCTGCACTTTGTCACCCCGCGTCAGCTGGCGCAATGGCTGGCGTTGTTGATTGCGCTATTTGGCGCTGTGGCCCCCAGCTTGTCGCATGGCCTGCTTGTTAGCCGCGCGCCCTCGCTGGTGGCGGTGTGTGCCAGTCAGGGACCACGCTGGTCTGTTTTGACGGATTTGTCAGGATCACCTGAAGAGGAGGGCTGGGCGACGCACCTTGAGTCATGCCCGTTTTGCCTACTTGGACAAGACCCGTTGGCGCCACCGCCATCGGCGTCTACGCCAGTTTTTGCGGCATTGGGCCAGTTGGTGGTGCCTGTGCCTGGACAGTCGGCCTGGTGTGCCAGCCAAGCGGTTCGTATCCCACCGCCGCGTGGGCCTCCTGCATTCTTGGTGCTACTTAATAGATAGCTTTTGGCCCTTAATTATTAAGGGCTAGGGGCTGATTTGCCCTTGAATTGTTGAGTCGAACTGTGAAATTCCCATGAATAAAAAAATGCTTGATGCCAAGCCGAACCGCCTTGCTTCGTGCGCAACGCTTTTGTGTGCCAGCCTGGCCAGCGTCTCGGGTGCTTATGCCCAAACCCAAACCGACCAGGCGCAGGTCAGCTCGGTCGCCCCGACAGAATTCAGTGAACTGGTAGTCACCAGTCCCAAGCCGCAGACCGATGGCACCGGTTCCTACACCAGCCCGGCTGTCACTGTGTCCGGCAAAACACCGCTGGCGCTCAAAGAAATCCCCAATTCGGTGTCGGTGTTGACACGCCAGCAGATGGACGACATGAATCTGGTCACCACCTGGGATGCATTTACCCAAATCACGGGCGTACAAGCCGTTGCCAATGATTCCATGCAAGGCCAGTACTACGCCCGCGGCAGCTCCCTGAATGTGCAGTACGACGGGGTCCCCTCGCTGTACCCGCTCAATGGCAACCAGCAGTTTGATCTGGCCATTTATGACCGTGTTGAAGTCCAACGTGGCCCGTCCGGTGTGTTGCAAGGTTCGGGCAGTTTTGGCGGCACGGTGAACCTAGTAAAAAAAAGGCCCACCGACACGTTTGCAGCCTCGGTGCTGACCACGGTCGGCTCCTGGAACAACAAGCGGGTTGAAGCCGACATCAGCGGTCCGCTCAACGAAGATAAAAGTGTGCGCGGCCGGTTTGTCGCCTCGGCGCTCGACAAAGAATGGTTTGTCAACCGCTACACCGACAAAAAACAACTGGTCTACGGCGTGCTGGAGGCCGACTTGACGCGGGACACCACCGCCAGGGTGTCGTTGGCCAGACAGCATGACGCGTCACCCGGTTACTCGGGTCTGCCCACCTATACCAATGGCCAGTTACTCAGTGTGGACCGATCCTTCAACCCGAGCCCGGCCTGGAACCGGTCCACCTGGGACATCACCGAACTCAGCGCGGACCTGGAGCACCGCTTTGACAACCAGTGGGTGGGCAAGGCCAGAGTCAGCCGACGCGAAGCCGACTACTACCTGAAAGACGGCTACCTTCGCTCGGGCATTGACCCGGTGACCAACACCGGCAACTACACCCGCCGGGAAATGGATTACAGCTATGGCTCG
>WSSedL1CaDRAFT_10000901_pt1 | contig 19294 bp, 15 predicted proteins | sample WetSurSL1Cattail_FD_9464 | JGI IMG/M metagenome (IMG submission 9464)
GAGGTTACTGTTGACGGAACAACAGGTTTGTAATATGCTTGAAACGTAGTCGCATCAAGCCTTTCAAACATTTATCTATACTGCGACGTGTCGCAGTCAACCTTTTACGGCGCCGGCTGTCATACCGGATATAATATATTTCTGTCCCAGTAGATAAACTGCTACAACCGGGATACAAATCAAAACTATATCTGCACAAACCAGGTGCCAATCGGAGGAATAACGGCCAAAAAAGCTGTAAACAGAAAGCGTTATAGGCCAGGACTGTGAGTCGTTCATGTAATACAGTGGCAGAATGAATTCATTCCATGTGTTTAGGAAGTTGAGAATAAAAACTGTGATAACCACCGGTTTGAGCAATGGAAGAATCACCAGGCCAAACAGCTGCAGTGGATTGCAGCCGTCCAGTATGGAGGCTTCATCCAGTTCCACCGGAAGGCCGCCCACAAAAGCATATATTAAAAATACACTGAATGGGATTTGAATAGCTGCGTAAAGAAGGATAATACCTATTCTTGTATTTATGATTTGCAGGGACTGCATAACCTTCATCAGTGCAACAAAGTTGATAGGCATGGCAATTCCCATGATTATGATATAGTACAATAGGCGGTTAAGCTTGGTGCGGTTGCGTGAGAGAACAAAAGCAGCCAGAGCGGCCAGCAGCACGCTTATAATAACTGCAAATACGGAATATTCAATACTGTTCAGAAAGGATTGCATCAGCTTGGCCTTTTCAATCACTGTTGCATAGTTTTCAAAATGCCATACCTTCGGAAGCTCCATTCCCATAGAAGACGACTGCCGCTTGTCCTTAAAGGAATTAATCACAATCATGACAACGGGTATAAGTATCACAAGCGATATGCTTGCCATAAAAAGATTTTTTAAGATCGCTGTAAATATATTTCTATTCTTTTTCATTCGCTCACATCCTCTCTGCTCATCATCCGTATGATGAAATATCCTACAACTACCATCACTACAAACATCAGCGATGACATGGCGGTACTCAATGCATATTTGCCCTGAGAGAACTCACGAAACACAGAGGTGTAGAGAACCTCGGTAACTCTGCCTGGACCTCCGTTTGTAAGTACGAATACTATGTCAAACACTTTCAGCCCGTACAGCATATTGAGCACAGTAGTTACCATAAGAGTAGGCAGCAACATCGGTAATGTCACATACCAAAAGCTTTGGAGAGAATTTGTACCATCTATATTGGCGGCTTCATAGTATACATCTGGAATTGATTGAAGTCCTGCAATCATAATGCACATTATGTAGCCAGCACCTCTCCAGACATCCACACCAATGATTGAGCCGAATGCTGTAACAGGGTCAACTAACCACTTCTGTGCCATATAATCCAGTCCTATGGAATTCAGAAGAGAATTGAGTAAACCAGTTTCTGGATTGAAAATAGATTTGAATACCAGGCCGGTGACCAGCAGAGATAAAACAGACGGCATGAACAAGACCGCCCGGTGGAAATTACGCGCAAATATCTGCTTTACAAGTATAATTGCAAATGCAAGACCAAGTACAGTCTTTAACGTGACTGTAAAAAATGTAAATTTCAGCGTATTATAAATATAGAAAAGATATTCATTATCCGCTGAGAAAATTTTTTCGAAGTTAACAAGACCTACGAAGTTTAACTTTTTTGAGTAGCTTGACCAATCAGTAAAAGAATAGCCAATACCGATAACCCCTGGTATAAGATATAATGCGCCGTACAATATAAGTGCTCCCATTGCTAGATAGACCGGATAAATTTTATTCTTATTCATTGGTTTCCCTCGTTATATTAATGAACGGAAGAAAAACTATATTTTGATTTTCTTCCGTTCATCCATATTAATTTACTGGTTTCGAAATTTGTGAGTATATATACTGTGGATTATCATTTAGTCCATGCAGTATCTTTGCTCGCTTCAGCCTGATCAGTTCTACGTTTGTCAATATTCTTAACTGCTTTCTCGGTGGTCATTGTTCCTGTAAGGACAGCTGAAATATCGATTCCAATGTCAAACCACTGTGGGTTAAGGTATTTGACCTGATCTTGTAAAACAACGCCTTGTTTTTGGTGCCTGGCCATAAATTCTTTGGTATAGTCAGAATATTCGGCTTTCAGTCCCGTGAATGGAAGGTTCTCATATCTTGGTTCATTATCAATAATAAATTGAAGGTTTTCTGGACTGCAGAGATAGTCAAAGTACTGCTTCGCTTCTTTGATGTGTGAGGAACCTGAATAGATGAACTTGGAAGCTGCACAGGGATGCACATTGAGAATTTGGTTGTCGTTCAGCGGGATTACAAACAAGCCGAAGTCGTCAGCTGTGCATTTCTTGGCATCATATGCAACGATTTCATTGATTGTACCGGGTTTGCCGAGTGTCATGGCGTATTTGCCTTCATTTAGAGACTTGGGAAGGTCAGCATAGGTGTTGGACATGTAATTGTCTCCCCAATAGCCAAGATTTGCCATTTCAACAATCTGGTTGATATTATCTGCAAAGCATGATGTCTCCGCAAACGTAGCTTTATTGCTGTTTAACTTATCAATAAGTCCCGGATTGAGCTCGTTATAGCGCTCACCTATTTCACAGAACCACATAACATGATGCCAGCCTTCAGAGATGCACTCGTAAACCGGGATTGTACCAGCAGCTTTAATTGCTTCGCAAACTGACTTGAACTCTTTATATGTTGTCGGCTCCTTGAGTCCGAGTTTGTTAAACAGTGTCCTATTATAAACAACATAGAAGTCGGTGGTGTTATCGTAGATAGTTACTCCGTATAGTTTGCCATTTGCAGAAAGCTCCGCAGCACTGAACTTGTCAAATCTATCAACCCAGGATTCATTTGAAAGGTCAACTGCGTTCTTTTCGATGTTAAGTTGGGAAACAAGGTCGAATTTACCACTCTGATTTCCGAAAAGATCAGTGCACTCACCAGTGTTTAGCTTGGTAAGTAGAAGGTTGGAATACTGATCCGCAGGAACAACCTGAAAATCCAGCTTAATTCCGGTTTCATTTTCAAAGTTTTTGGCAAGTGTGTATTCTGAATCATAAATCCAGTCCTGGCTTGCCATGTAGGAAAGGGTTACATCAGATTTTACTTTGGTGTCTGTTGCTGATTCTGCGGCTTTCGCGGATTCTACAATCGCCGTGGTTGTTTCGTCAGTAGAATTTCCGTTATTCGAACAACCGACAAATAGTGTTACAGTAATAACCATTGTCAAAAGTATTGCCAATAACCTTTTCATCTTTTATCCTCCAAAAATTATTTACCAACTTGCTTTTTTCAGTTTTGTTTCCGGTCGATTCTGCAGAATGACATTGTTTTATGTTGTCTTGATTATATGCTATAATTATGTACAATAAAATGACGAAAACATTCCACAATATATCTTTTCTTTACTACATAGTATCAAACACTTATATATGAGAGGAATAGTTATGCTGAAAAGTAAAACAAGAAGCACCGGCGGAAATCTTGTAAAGATCAGAACAAAGCTGTTTGTTATGACTTTTACCATCATATCACTGCTCAGCACGGCGTTTCTCACAGTAATACTGTTTTGGCAGGTGAATTATTACCGTACGGATATGCTGGACTTACTGGGACGCGAATCCGAATCAATCATGAGGCAGGTTGACAAGGAGCTATCCACCATGAATTCCATATCTCTGAGCATTGTATACAGTAATGTCGTGAAAGACCGTTTCAGTGAATTTCTGGATGATTACTCCACAAATGATATTCCATCCAGCTTCCGTGTCAATCAAAACTCCAGGTATCTCACAGAAATACTCTTTGCTACTATTGGTCCCAATCTATCGGTACCACAGGTTTACATTTACGGTACGCAGGCTGGTTTTTTTGGTACGGGGATAGACAACGGGTACTACCATGGCGTGAAGGTAAATTCTTTTAAATGGTTTGACACAACAACTTTGACTTCTAAAAAACACTTCACCGCTCCACATCGCGATGAACGGCTTTATTCCGTCGCAAAATATGAAGAGGGCAAATTGTATATCTCTCTTGTCCGGCAGATTACCAACAATCTGAACGTGCCGCAGGGCTTTACGGAGGTAATACAGCGGTACGATCAGATTTTTCATTCCGCAGAAAGCCTCAGCAACTCCAATATGAGTGTAACTGTATTCCGCTCAGACGGTGAGGTGGTTTATCCTCTGAATTCCTCAGATAAGCATGGGGAACGCTATGCTGGTCTGTATCAAGAATATATGAGTCATATTGCAAAGGAGAATGAATGGATTAAGCTGAAATCCAGGAAAGAACATGTATTATTTCTACAGTCTGAACAATCGGATTTTTTAATGGCCATAACTGTGACTGACAGTGGGCTGATGTCAGAAATCAAGCCACTGCTAATTATTATTTTTGGAGTGCTGCTGGTTGTAATTGCGTTGATGGTGCCATTCTGTTATTGGGCTTCCAAAAGCTTTACCAAGCCAATTTACCGGCTGTATCATTCGATAACCAGTATCAATTTGGAAACATTATCAGACGAAAAGTTTCAATCAATTGAAAGCAATATACTTGAGCTTTCCGAGTTAAACCGCGTAATAATGGTTATGAAATATAAGCTCAGCGACTCGATGGAAAAGCTCCTTCTAACACAAACCCATGAAATGCAGGCCCGAATTCTTGCACTTCAGGCACAGACCAATCCGCATTTTATCTACAATACCCTTTCCACAATATCCGCCATGGCATCTGTGAATATGAACGATGAGATCGAAGCCATGTGTGAGAAACTTTCAGGGCTTCTCCGCTATAGCTCGGGAGCTAAAGAATCTATGGTAACGCTGGAACTGGAACTTGAATACACACAGATGTATGTGGATTGTATGAAGACTCGTTTTTCAAGCCTTGAGTATATTGTGGATATCCAGGACGAGCTTAAACATATTCTTGTCCCCAAGCTTATAATTCAGCTTCTGGTGGAAAACTCAATAAAATACTGTACCACCATCAAGCCACCATGGATGATACGTGTCACAGGCAGTCTGGATAATTCGGCATTTGTTCTTGCGATAGAGGACAACGGCCCTGGATTTGACGAAGAAACCAAAGAAAAGGTGCTGAATGAGATTAAAAAGGTGGAATTAACAAAGCTACTGCCTTCTCTGGAATTTAGTGGAATGGGCATTTTGAATGTATACCTTAGAATGCTGTTAATTTTTAAAAAGGATGTACACATAACCATCGGCAATAATGAAAAGGGCGGAGCAATTATAACAATAGGAGCACCAGTACTGACCGTCAGTGAAGAGCGGGGTAATATAATTGGATAATGGATTAAGGAAATATAATATCATTGTAGTGGAGGACGAAGAGCTGATTTTGAACCATATCGTTAACAAGATCCACAAGATTTCAGAACACTTCAAGGTTGTGTCGACCGCCATGGACGGTGCCACCGCTCTTGAGCTTATCAAACAACATATGCCGAATGTACTTTTTACCGATATCAGAATACCGCTTATGAACGGTCTGGAGCTTGCAGAAAAGGTGCACGACAGTTTTCCACTGATCCATACCGTAATACTAACAGGATATGCTGATTTTGATTATGCACAGCAGGCAATACGTGCAAATGTTTTTGAATATCTGCTCAAACCAGTTCGTTCTGAGGATTTGAACCAAGTTCTGATGAAGCTTACCTCAATAATGGCTGGAGATGAAGCGGGTTCATTTAACAGCTTCATGGATACGTCGGGAGCCTCACCCAGACATGCTTTTGAACTGATTAAGACCTTCATCGTGGACAATTACAACAAGCAGATAGATTTACAAGCACTAGCTTACGATTTTAGCTACTCGCCCGCCTATCTGACCAAAATATTCAAAAAGTATTCCGATACCACACCTGTGCATTTTTTAACCGAAATCAGAATAAACATGGCCGCTCAGCTATTAATTAACACAGATATACCAATTTCAGCAATAGGAGAACGGGTAGGCTATCCCAATCAGTTCTATTTCAGCCGTATCTTCAAACAACATATGAATATGTCTCCGATGGTATACCGCAGTACGCTGCAGAAAAAAAAGCTGGATCAGACAGAATAATATTGAAGAATCATACAGAGTGAAAAACACTTCGTAGTCTCTTCGCAGATGCTAAAAAACGGTACACTTAAATAAAGGCACTGTTGTCCTTTGAAAATTAATAGTAGCAAGTTTACGCCACAGAAATGTCAGTAGCTTTTATTACACCATTACAAATAAGAAGCTTTAAAGCTTGACTAATAGCTTTCGAATATCTTCCAAGTTCTCTTTGACAGGACCTGCCTGTTGCCTTACCGCCTTTGATAACCTTGAGTACATCTACATATGCATATACTCCGGCAGCTTATTGTTTTCCCGGATATACATAAATGTTCTCTTTAATGCTTCCCTGGGCTTGACGCCATTTTTCAATGCCCTGTCATATTCATTGAGCCAATGTTCCTTTAGCTCATAATTAAACAGTGTAAAGACATTTTCTTCAAAATTGGTTCCTTTTGGTATTCAACAAATTTTGGCAAATTCCTTTAATTATGGAAAGCAGCCAACATAAGCAGTTGTAAAGTGAGAATTTTCCATATCATTGTACATATGCTCTGCCTGTAACAATTAAGCTTTTTCACTCTGTGCTATTTTGTCATATTCCGGTTTCAATACCTTGTATTTTTCATTTCCATATGCCACAAGCTTGGACAGTCCGACGGATTCACATTTTTCCAGCGTGGATTTGTAAGCCTGTTCACAGGCGGCCTCGGATTCGGCCATGAAAATCTTTACTTCTTCCGTAACCTGCTTATTCTTTCACGGATCCAAGCATCATGCCCCGTACGAAATACTTCTGCTGGAACGGGTACACACACATGATCGGCAGCATGGATATTACCATCGCAGTTGCCTGTATGGTAAATCCGGTTGTTGTGTTTGCGGCGGACATCTGCCCGGCGCCTATATCTGCCGAGCTTGCCATCACTTTATTGATTGTCGTCATCATTTTAAACGCCAGCGTCTGAAGTCCGGGATCGCGCACAAAATAGGCAGAATCCAGCCAGCTGTTCCAATGACCTACCGCGACAAACAACGAGATGGTGGCTATGAACGGAAGCGACACCGGAAGGATAATCTTCCAGAATATTTGAATTTCCTTCGCTCCGGAAATCCGGGCGGATTCGAGCATGGACTCCGGAATGGAATTGAAGAAATTGATGCCTGTAATAGTGAAGAAGGAATTCACCATTCCGGGAATGACATACACCCAAAATGTATTGGGCAGTCCGAGGTTGCGAAGCAATACGTAATAAGGTATCAGGCCTCCGGAAAAATACATGGAGAATACAACAAGGAAAATATAAACCTTCCGGAACATCAGATTTTTTCTGGATAAGCCATAGCTGAACAAGCAGGTCACTATTACGGAAAACGCGGTACCGACAACAGTTCTGGCAACAGAAATGAAAAATGCATTCTGCCACGCAGGATCCCACAAAAGTTCCTTATAGCTGGCCAGAGAAATTTTCCTCGGCCAGAAATAAACACCTCCGCGTAATAAATCCATACCATCATTGAAAGAACATACGAATGCATAATAAAATGGATACAATGTAATAAAGCCTACCAGAACTAAAATGGTGCAGTTAATGATATCTACCGCGTAATCTCCCCCGACTTTTTCATGGAAACTCCCTTTCCTATAAAAAATGTAAAACGAATTGTGATAACAGGTTTTTCCACTTGTATTACTTTGAGCAAATTATCATCTTGCATCTGGGTGCGCTTACTGTTTTTTTGCTAAACTTCAATACCTGTTTGGAGATCAGTAAACTATACCAGATATGGGACATGTTTCTTGCCGATTTTTCAATAAATATCGGCATCAGCCCTTTACAAAAAGTAGACCTGTTTATCGAAGAAATCAATCAAAAAATGAAATCCTCCCTGTTTTTCAAGGCTCTTACAGAAATGCTCCTGTCCATGCTCTCTGTCGAACCGGGGGAAGTGGAACGAATTCGTGATTTCTTCCGATTGAAGCCATTGCTTCCCAGGTAGGTTACCTAACTCCGACCTATTTCTTCAAAATTTTCCGTACACAATACGGGATCAGTTCGAACCAGTGGCGCCATCAGGAAATAAACTGAGCATAATCCAAATCCAGTATCCGCCATATGAATTATCATTCTGATTTATTCTATAGCTGAGGCAACAACATTATTAAAAAGATATCTGTAAGGATACCAAAAATGTTTCCCGTCGTTTATGCTTTTTTCTACTGAAAAAACGGCAGATACGATTTTATAAACCGGATCAACACAAAGACATACTCCGCCACCGCCCCCATGACAAAACGTCTGTGGAGAAAACAAGTCATTATTGTCTTTTTTGTTGCTATTGATACTCCAGCCATAACCAAACGATGCCTCAGGAAAATACTCATCCCCAAACCTGGATGAAACATCGAGGATTTGATTTCTGGTCATTTCCTTCACAGAAGCTTCACTTAGAATACGAACTGTCCCGTATTTCCCGTTATTGAGCAGCGCACTTCCCAGCTTCGCCATATCATACACCGTCGAGTATACGCCGCCAGCCGCCGAAGGTCTTTTCAACGCTTCCCCGGAGGAAAACCATCTCCCGCCCGGTACATCATCAGCCCGGACAATCACCCGGTTCCAGACAGACTCAGGTACACTGTAGTAGGTATCTGTCATTCCAAGCGGTTCAAACAGATTTTCCCGTGCATACTGATCCAATGACATTCCGCTGACCCTTCGGATAATTTCCCCCAGTAATTCAATTCCATAACCGCAATATGACATCTCTTCCCCCGGTAACTTCCAAAGGTTCGTATCATATCCCAAAAACAATCTTTCGTTTAGATCCGGATCCTGAGTGCTTTCATGTGGTGGTATCACTGCAGTGTTCCTTTTGGTTTGAGAATGTTTGTAAATATCTTCATCCCTAAGCCCTGAGGTGTGTGTCATCAAATGATGCACAAGCACTTTATTCTTATTTTCGCCTGTAAATTCCGGGATGTATTCGGATACAGGACAACTGAGTACCAATTTGCCAGCTTCGACCATTATCATTGCAACCGTTGAAGTAATTGGTTTGGAAATGGACGCCATGGGAAATAAGGTACTCACATCTGCCAGTGGAGAATTCTTTTCCGGTTTCAGATAGCCCTCTGCATTATGACTGACTATTATATTATTTCGGGCTACGAGGTAAGCAAACGCCTGTGATTTCCCTTCAGCAGCCCAGCTTTTCACCAGATTTTCGAGGTATTTTATTTTGTCAGCCCGCAAGCCCGCCTCTTCGGAGGTACCATACCTTAACATAATCATTCACTCCTTTGGGTTATCAAACTCCGATTTATTCCTTTTGATGATCTCCATTATTGTTTGCCCGACATCATCCGTTCTTTTTCTTTCCAAGGATCTCCACGTTACTCTGAAATTTCACTTATACCCGGGAAGCTTCACCTTGATGCATTTACCCGATAAGCGGAAAATGGCAGCAGCAATATTTACATCAATATGCTTTCCATTTAAAATTATCTCTTTTTTTATTATATTTGTATATATTTTACCATAGGATAATCTATTTCTATATTATCAATTTTTTGTATTTTTATATATTTTTTTTAGATTTATCTATACTGCGTGTGCTGAAATAAAAGCATCTTTGCAGAAGGATCATTGTCACCCGGTTATTTCATTGTGATGAGAAAAATCTCCGGAAGCTATGATCAAGTCGTTAATTAAGTTGTTTTACAATCGGCATTATATCAATTGTGAAATTCAATGGTTGCGGGGCAGGATCTTTTTTATAGAATCTCTTATCATTATATTTGAAGGAAAAATAATCGTCCTTGGATAACTTTCATCATTCGTTTTTGTGAAATTACTATACTCAATCAGATACTTGACCGCTATTCTGCCTATTTCCTCCTTGGGATAACTCACTGTCGTTAACGGAGGATTGAGATATCTGGCAATTTCAATATCATCAAATCCTGCCATGGATATATCATTGGGAATATTCAGGCCCTTTTCGTGAATCGCCTTCATAGCTCCAATTGCCATCCTGTCACTCGAGCAGAAGACCGCAGTGATCTTCTCACCGCTACATAAGATTTCAGCCATTTTTTTATATGCTGCTTCAATGTCCCATCCGGCATCTTTTATTATATTTTTATTGATATCAATATTATTATCAATGAGTGCTTTCAAATATCCCTGCATTCTGGCTTCATGGTTAAAAAACAATCCATCCCCCACCTCCTCAGAGGTAAATGAATAGCCGAAACCTCCGATGAAGGCAATATTTCTGTGTCCCATTTGTATCATCTTTCTAACAATCAGGTATGCATATTTCTCAAAATCAACAGTTATACAATTAATGGGGTTTTCAATCGGCATTTCAAATATCTGCATACAGTTAATTATCCGACTTGTGATTATATTATAGAAGCTTATCGGAATACTGCCTATAAAGATTAACCCATCGCATGCCGAATTAAGAATACTGTTCAATATTACCGGATCTTCAAGGTCCGTTGCAGTATATGCAAAAATAAGGTTGTGCCTGTTAGCCAGAAGTTCCTGCTCAATACCATGTATTATCTTGGAAAAGAAGGTGTCTTCGAACTCTTCCCTTGATCTTGTCAATATATATCCAATATTTTTTACTCTTTGATTCCTTTTTGGCTTGTTTCCCTGCGAGGGTGCTTTAGTCTTATTTCTTTTATACCCAAGCTCGTCAACATATTTCCAAATCTTTTCTTCCGTTTCCTTAGATACAGAAATATACTTGTCGCCATTAATTACTCTGGAAGCAGTGGTTAGTGAGACACCTGCTTTCTTGGCTATATCACCTAATTTTACTGCCATAAAGATTCACTGATACCTTTCTATTAAACTGATTTTATAAGTTTAAAAAGGTTTTATTAAATAAGCTACTTACATTTATAGCATATTAAAGTAATATGGTCAACGTATCTCAGTTTAATAACATCAGGCATATATTCTCAAATAGTACCAGAGGGGTGGATTACTTTAAGCAAATTCTTATCTGCCTTATTGTTCACCTTCAATTTATTCAAATCAACATCCGATGCATTAATTAAAAGTATCGGTGTTTCAAACGGTTCAGGCATATCAATACTGAAGCCGTCAATTTCAGACCCAATGACATCATCAAATACAAGTACATGCCGTGTATCCTGCTTCACGATCTTCAACCTCATATCCTTAATGAATATTCTTCGGCTATGCCGCGCATACATTCCGGATACAGGCAGCCCTCTTTCGTAAACATAGGCTTCGGGACGAAAGTATGTCATTTCAGGGATTAGTTCAACATCATTCACAGGTATTTGCGCTCCGCCAGGCACTGTGTAATCAAAACCACTAATGCTTATATCCTCTATATAATGCCCTGAGGTGCCTATCAATAATATTCCGGGATTTTTATAACGTTCTGCATTACTGTTGGAATCATAAGTTATACGAAAGTTCTGAAATCTCAGGTTGCTTATTCCTCCTGTTTTTGGAGGATTCTCAGGGGCATCGGTGCCCATATGGAAATGATTAAAGGTTAAAAATACCGGCCTTGGAACATTGTACATCACGATGTTTTCAAAAAGCATATTGCGGATATGGCCGCCTTCCGTCGATTGTATTTTCAACCCGCTGCAATCAATATCATGAAAAATGCAGTTTGAAACCGTTACGTTTTCTATATCGCCGCTGGATAGCAGGCCGATACGAATTGCAGCCCATTTACTTTTCATAATGCAGTTACTGATTGCGATATTACTGCAGATACTGCCCTTCTCTGAGTTTTGCAGACATATGGAATCATCACTGGTGTCAAATTTACAGTTGCAGACGAAAACATTACGGCAGTTATCAAAATCAAGTCCATCTCCATTTTGATTGGCCAATGAGCATATATCCAGTGAATCGGCAAAAACGGTCTCACAGGATATAAACGCAGTCGTCCAGGCTGCAGGCCGCACCAGCCGTATATCCTTTAGCCTTACATTTCTGCAGCCCAGAAAGCGCATCAGCATGGGCCGCTGCACATCTCCTTTATTAGGAAAACACTCTCCCTGGCCATCTATCATACCTGCACCCGCAAATCCAATGTTTTCGATATCCTTTGAAAAAATCAAGCACCTGTCCATATGAGCTTCATGATCATATCTTTGTTTATGCGTATCCGCCGTATAGTCCGAAATATCCGGACTACCGAGCAGGATTGCTGAGACCTCAAGGTACAATGTAACATTACTTCTCATATAGATGGTTCCTGTGAGATAGGAACCATTCGGGAAGTAGACTGTTCCTCCTCCGCAGGAACTGCAATCATCTATTGCTGTCTGTATTGCCAGAGTGTCTTTTATTCGCCCGTCGCCAGCAGCTCCGTATTTCCTTGCATTGTATACAAACGATTGATCTGTCATTTCACAAGCCTCCAGAAAAACCTATTACAAACCTTTATTTCAAACTGCAGGCTTGGGATATATCATTGTCATCCGACTCAAATAAGATCCCGTCCCCATTCAAGTTCCTGCAGTTATTGAGAATCACGTTTTTTGTATCATTCAACTTTATCAAAGCCCGCTCTTCATCTCCACGAGCTTTTACACCTGATAAGTCCATATTCTCTACATCTTCACACACCAATACATATCTGGCGTCGGGTTGTACTGTATCAAATTTCACATTTTCCAGTATCAGGCCTTTCACATGCCTTGCATACAGACCATAGGCAGGCAGTGTATCAAATATATAGTATTCGGGATACCTGAAATCCATCTCCGGTATATCCTTTCTCTTTGCTTCCTCAGTGGTTCCTCCGCCTGCGTACGTGAGTTGTACATTGCTGAAGGTTACATTTTCCACTTTACTGCCAGGAATCCCAGTAATATTTATGCAGGACCAGCATTCCCCTGAAAACGGTTGGACTTCGTGCGGTAAAGGCCTGGCATTTTCGGCTACGTTCCCTGTGATGTTACTAAAAGTAATATTTCTTAAAGTACCAGGTTCCAATACTGTATCACGCCTGATCTGCCATCCGGAGAAATGTGACAGCCTGATGGATATTGGGCCTGTTACATTATCCATGATGATATTATCAAACTTCAGGTTTTCCATCACGCCGCCCTCAACCATCTGGAGCTTTATTGCACTGCCAAAGGTATCATGAATCACACAATTTGAAACTGTAATATTACTGATCGTTCCTGTTGAGAACGGGCCAAGTCTGATACCCGCCCAGCGGGAGCTTATGATGCAGCTGTTTATTACACAGCGTGTGGCACTTCGGTTCATGACAATGGCATCGTCGCCGCAGTCCAGTTTACATTCGGTGATAAAAATATCCTTACAGTCAAAAAAATGCAGCCCGTCAGTATTCTGATTGCTGCGATTATGAATATTGATTCTGTCAAATTTCAAATCCTTACAGTTCTCAAACAAGGTGGCAAATTGAGCGGAAGCCTCAAGTTTGATTTCTGTCAGGCTGATGCTGCTGCAATTCTTAAAAAATATCAGACTTGGCCTGAGTAATGGTTTGCCGTCATTGCGTCGTTCACCCTCGTCAACGCTGAAAGCTTCCGCCCCACAGATAAAATCTTCACCCTGCCCATTTATTATTCCGCTTCCACATATATTAACATTCATAGCATCCATGGCAAACAGGATACTTATCCAGGATATTTCAGGCACCACAGGACTGGGCACTCCAACATGATAATCTGCGATATCCCTGCTTCCCAGAATAACTGCAGCAGGTGAAAGATAAATGGTTACATTGCTTCCAAGCTTGATAGTGCCGGTTAGGTACCTTCCCTCCGGAAAATAGACTGTACCGCCGTTTTTTTGGACGCAATCATCCACCGCTGCCTGTATTGCCACTGTATCGAATGTTAAACCGTCACCCTTTGCACCATACTCTGCGACATTAAAAAAATTACTTATTGTATTTATTTCTACCAAGTCGATTCTCTCCTCTTCTAGTACTATCAACAACAAATAGTAAGCAATTGTCCTTATTCTTTTATACCTCCAAGAGTCATGCCCTTGATTATCTTATCCTGCATTACGATATAGAAGATAATAACAGGAACTGCAATTACGATTATCGATGCATAAAGCGGCGGCAGATCAAGTCTGTTCTGTGTCAGTCCATAAAAGCTGGGAGCGAGTGTAAGTGTGTATAAATTGGGTTTGGTAGCAAAGATAAGCGGGATTTGAAAATCATTCCAGACCTGAATGAACATCACTACAAGTACATTTACGATAGCCGGCTTTGACATGGGAATAATAATTTTCATCATGGTATTCAGGTTGGTACTGCCGTCAATATTAGCCGCTTCCAGATAAGAATCAGCTATACCGTCAAAATTTCCTCTGAATATCATTATTGAAAGCGGCAGATTGGCTGTAACCAATAACAAAATCATTGGAGCATAGGTATTCCGTATACCCAGAGCTATTACCAGTATTGAGTTTGGAATAAGTGTCGATATGATAGGAATGGCAAAGCAACTTAATATGGCAATATAGAAAAATGTTTTCCCTTTAAAATGCAGCTTTGAAAAAGCAAAAGCGGCAAGGATTGATGTCAGCAAAATTAGGAAGAGCGACACAGAGGTAATAACAGCACTGTTTAAAGCCATCCTGGGAAAGATCAGCATATCCTCTATTTTTGTGGTAAAAATAAGTAGATAATTTTGAATTCCCTTTACTCTCAACGAAGTCTCAACAGCAGTAACAGCTGGAATAATCCAAATTCCTGCAATAATGATCAGGAATAATTCTATCAATATTTTATAGTAATTGAACCTGCCTTTGTTTTTCATTTAATCACTCCATTTTCATCAATCAGTTAAGATTCTAAAGCCTTGCTGGACTTGATTTCGATCATTGAGAGAAGAGTAGCAATAACAATAATCACAACTGCTACTGCACTTGCAAGTCCACTATTGGATTCCAGTATGAAACGTCTGTAGAGGTATGTTAACGGAAACTCGGTAGATCCCGCAGGTCCGCCCTTTGTCATGATATATACAAGGTCAAAAAACTTGAGTGTGCCAATAGTTCCAAGAAGAATCAATATGAGATGGATATTTTTAAGAAGTGGTACGGTTATCCTGAAAAAGGTCTGCCAAAAGCTTGCTCCATCGATTTTACAAGCTTCATATATGTCATTGGATATATTTGCCATACCTGCTCTGTAATAGATAATACTCATCCCGGTCCACTGATATATATTGGCAACAAGCACCGTAAACAAAGCATATTTAGGATCACCTATCCATATTTGTTTGAAGCTGTCCAACCCGACCGCGCCTAAAAACATATTGAGTGTGCCGAAGCTCGGTTCAAATATTTGGCTGAAGGTATATCCAATGATTACCGAAGACAGGACGACAGGTAAAAAATAAATCGTTTCAAATATTTTATACCCTTTGAGCTTCATATCCAGAAGCACTGTAAGAAATAGTCCAATACTTAGTTGGAAAAAAATTGTTAGTGCCATAAAAATAATACAGTTTTTTATTGAGTTCAAAAATATAGGATCCTGAAACAGTACATTATAATTCTTGAGTCCTACAAATTTTGCTGTACTGAAACTTAGCCCCTTCCATTTGGTAAAACTGGAGGCTAAATTGAACAATATGGGATAAACCAGAAAAGTGAAGACGAAAAAGATACTCGGTAATATATAGAGATAGGCAAACTTGTTATTTTTCTTCAACATCGATGTACTCCTTATTCCATCCGTCCCATTGTTCAGGAACTTACTGGTAACCAATAATTGATTTATGGCAATGGCGAAATTTATGACTCCGCCATTGCCATCCTTATATAATGCTTCAGATCAAGGCGAGTATTAAATTGTTATTCTGACTCTGCTGTCAACTGTAGCTGTTTCAGTGCATCTTCCACTTTCATATCTTTCCGAAGTACTGAAACAACCATCTCACCTATTTTATTATCAAGTGCCGGGTTTAATGTTGAACGCAGTACCGCCTTGTTTTTGGCTAACGCCTCTACAGCTGATGGTGCTGTCTTTTTAGCTTCATCAGTCTTATAAAGGCCGGCATCTATGCTTACACCTATTCCTGCAGGGACACAAGCCTGATAGTTGACCCAGCCCTGTGCCGCTTTACCCAAAGTCCACTCCTGTGCAGCCTGAACTGCTTCTTTCTTGAACTTGCTATTCTTATTTACAGAATATCCAAGGCTGACATATTTCTGCATGATGGTTACGCCACCCTCAATATTCTTAAGTACTACTACGCCAAGCTGGTCATTCTCAATAGGAGTGTCTTTAACCTGCGAGCCTATAAGGTATCCGCCAAGTGACCATTCGCCGGTAAGGTACGAAGCAGCTTGTCTGTTCTTAAAAGTGGAATCCGCACCAGGGTATGCATCAAGGCCAAAGGTCCTGTCATCAATAATTTTATCAGTTCTCATTTTCTTTATCTGTTCAAACGCCTTGACAAATGCTGCATCAGTGAACTTTGCCTTTCCGGTGGCAGCATCAGCAAGTATTCCCGCTTGATTGTTACTGGCAAGCCATGACCAGAAGAATCCAACATTCACATCCTCTTTACCGGCGAATGCCATCGGAAGAATATTTTTGCCGGAAGCATTGATTTTCTTTACAAACTCGGCCAGATTGGCGTATTCGCCTGTAGGTGCAGAAACATTCATTTCATCCAGCAAAGTCTTGTTATAGAATAAATACCAAAGACCTGTCGTATCACACGGGAGCATTTTTATCTGATCGTCCACAACTTTTAATGAATCAATAACGCCATCGGTATATTTTAATTTCCAGTCACTTCCAATTACCTCTGCAGCAAGTCCGTCCAACGGCTCCATATAATCGTAAAAAGTAGCCAGATGATCAACATCCATGGCCGCTATATCCGGGCCTTCGCCAGCTGCTGTCTCAACGGTAAGTTTGTCCCAGTATGCAAACCAGTCCAGTATCTGCGGCTTGATTTTAATATTAGGGTATTTTTCATTAAGAAAAGGTATCATTGTGTCATTCATCTTGCTTAAGTCAGGCTGCCATCCCATGAAGGTCAGTTCAACATCCCTGGCAGGTTCCTCAGCAGCGGTGGTGGCTGTTGCTTCATTTTGCGTGCTCTGTACCGAAGTACTATCACCACCAGGTATATTTGCCTGACCTCCACCGCACCCGAACAGGACTGCCATCATCATCATTGCGGCCAATAGTGCAGAAAGCATTCTTACACTTCTTCTCATAACTCTTTCCTCCCTTTAATTAATCTTCCTCCGGGAACCTCTTATATTCCCGGAATTTATGTTTAAAGTACAAGCTTGTCATACTTTAACATTAATCTGGATACCCTTGTACACTGTTTCCATGGTTACTTTTTACCAGTGCGGACGGAATGCCATATGCTGCAGGTCATGGACAGTAAGCTTCTTCGGCATTGTTTCATTGTTGAGCAGGCAATATGGCTCTGGTGTAATCTCAAAGCTATATGCTTCAGAATCCGGAAGGTTTTCAGGAAACTCGATTTCAAGGTTTGATCCATTCTGTTTCCACTGAAGCAGACCATCTGTGCCCAGAATCCTGATTTGTGTATTTTCTTTTGCGTAAAGTGAATTCAGTTTCACCTTTCCTGCAGGCTTATCAAGCAAAATCGCATAAAGAATATTGTTCTTAAGAGTAAAGCGGACGTCGATTCCATCTACAGTCTTCGCTTCAGGCGCTACCCAGTGTCTTGTTCCGTAAATTGCCTCTCCATTTACAGCCAGCCACCTGCCCATGCCCTTAAGTCTGGCAGCCTGTATTTCAGGTATTGTACCATCTGCTTTCGGGCCTACATTCAAAAGAAGATTGCCGTTTTTGCTTACATTGTCTACCAATAGCCTTATCAAGCCTTTAACGCTTTCATAATGCTTTTCGGTTTCTTCCTGGTTATAGCCAAATGATTGACCTATTCCCCTGGTCGTCTCCCAGTAAAATTCAGGGATACCTTTCATGGAATAATATTCTGGCGTCATATAGTCACCCAGCAACCTGTCACTGCCTTCTCTGCCCCATCTGTCATTGACCAGTACTTCATCCGGATTTTTTGCATGATTATAGAAGTACGAAATAAGCTCCTTGCTCTTCCATGCTTCTGATGGGATTCTCTGCTCTGGCACTGCATATTCCGCATCTGCCCAAAAAAGATCCGGATTATAACTGTTTATCAGTTCTTTAGCCTGTCCATGCAGATAATCGGTATAGGGGAAGCAGGGATAATGTGAATAGTAAGCATTAAATGCCCAAGTGTAGTAGAGTCCCATTTTTAAATTGTTTCTGCGCATCGCTTCACCAAAGTCACCGACCAGATCACGCTGAGGACCCATGTTTACTGAATTTCTGTCCGAATAAGCTGTGGGCCATAATGCGAAATCATCACTGTGTTTTGATACAAGTACTGAATACTTTGCACCAGCTTCTTTAAACAGACTTGCCCATGCATCCGGATTATAATTTTCGGCTTTAAACATCGGGATAAAATCATCATAATGGAAATCGCCGCCATAGGTCTTTTTATGGTGTTCCCAAAAAGGGCTGTTTTTGTACTTCATACAGAGCATATATATTTCTGCATAAGGATGGTTTTCATACAATCTGGAATACATATCCAGTTTGCAATCAACCGGAGCCCATGCCGGTACTGAAAATACACCCCAGTGAATGAAAATACCAAATTTGGAATCCTTGAACCATGCAGGTACCTGATGCTGTTTCAAGGAATCCCAGGTTGGTTCATAAATCTTCAAGTCTTTTTCCATAATCGTTTCTCCTCCATTGATATGATTAGTGATTGAAATATAAGCTGCAAAATGATTTTGCAGCATTATTATCTTTTTTCGTATGGATTTTTGATTGAAATGTGCCAGAGCTTGCAGCCTTAGTTCTTATTCAGGTCCTTCACCGAATCCCTCTCGATAATATTGCAGTCATATACGATTTTTCTGTTGAACTCCGAATTGCCTTTCTTTCTCTTTATATTTTCCAGAAGCATCTTTACTGAAGCCCTGCCAAGTTCTTCTTTAGGATAGCTCACCGTAGTCAATGGCGGCTTGATATATGATGAAATGGAAATATCGTCAAACCCTATAACAGATATATCTCCCGGCACTTCAAGTTTCTTGTCAAGTATGGCTCGTATTGCACCAATAGCCATTTTATCGCC
>WSSedL1CaDRAFT_10000902_pt1 | contig 19285 bp, 17 predicted proteins | sample WetSurSL1Cattail_FD_9464 | JGI IMG/M metagenome (IMG submission 9464)
GGTTATAATGTTTGAAATTCATATTTAATCAGTTGTAAATCAATAACTAAATATACAAAATACCCATAAAAATTGCAAATTTTAAACATAAAAAAAACCGTCTCGAGTTGTGAGACGGCTTCTTTTGCATAATATAACATAGAAAACTATTATTTAAAAACATCAATCTTAGCCTGAACTTCCGCATCTGTTCCTTCAAAACTTTGAACATCTACTTTACCATTTAATGTAGTTGTAATAGTTGCTTTTACTTTTCCATCTACATTTACTTTCTCAATAGTAACTTCTTTAGAAGTAGTATTACTCATTTCTGAGTCAGCATTCACATGATATTCACAATTTTTATTTGTACAACCTTTGGCTACACATTCTTCTTCAGACATAGAAGTACAGGTTCCCATCTTAGTACAACAAGAACCAGTTGTTACTATAGTATGACTTCCGTTTCCTAAAATGGGAGCAATTACTAAACCTATCAAGCATGTTAACTTAATTAGAATATTCATTGATGGTCCAGAAGTATCTTTGAAAGGATCACCAACAGTATCTCCTGTTACAGCAGCTTTGTGCGCATCAGAACCTTTATAAGTCATTTCACCATTAATTAGCACTCCTGCTTCGAATGATTTTTTAGCATTATCCCATGCACCTCCAGCATTATTTTGAAAAACTGCCCAAAGCACTCCCGAAACAGTTACACCAGCCATATAACCTCCAAGCATTTCGGCAATCAACTGATTATTGCTTCCGTACACTAATTTACCCAACAAGACAATGGCAATTGGAAAACCAATAGTTAAAACACCTGGCAACATCATTTCGCGCAAAGCAGCTTTTGTCGAAATATCGACACATTTCGCATATTCTGGTTTTGCCGTTCCTTCCATAATTCCAGGAATTTCCTTAAATTGACGACGCACTTCATACACCATATCCATCGCTGCTTTCCCAACAGAATTCATAGCCAAAGCAGAGAAAACCACAGGAATCATTCCTCCAACAAACAACATAGCTAAAACAGGTGCTTTAAAAATATTAATTCCGTCAATTCCTGTAAAAGTAACATACGCCGCAAACAAAGCCAATGAAGTCAACGCTGCCGAAGCAATCGCAAAACCTTTTCCTGTTGCTGCTGTAGTGTTCCCTACAGAATCCAATATATCAGTTCTAGTACGCACTTCTTTTGGTAATTCACTCATTTCAGCAATTCCACCTGCATTATCCGAAATAGGACCAAAAGCATCAATAGCCAATTGCATTGCTGTTGTAGCCATCATAGCCGAAGCTGCTAAAGCAACACCATAAAAACCTGCCAAAGCATACGAAGACCAAATTGCCGCAGCAAATAACAAAACCGTTGGAAAAGTAGAAATCATTCCCGTTGCTAAACCTGCAATCACATTCGTTCCTGCTCCTGTACTCGATTTTTGTACAATTGCCATAACTGGTTTTGTCCCCAAACCAGTATAATATTCGGTAACTGATGAAATCACAGCACCAACAACTAATCCAATAATAGTAGCATAAAAAACACGCATAGATGAAATATCTTGACTTCCTTCTCCAAAAAATTCCATTTTCATCGTTGTAGGCAACATATATTGCACTAAAAAGTAACAGCTCACCGCTGTTAAAGCAATAGCAACCCAATTCCCTATATTCAATGCTTTTTGCACCTGAGCTTCTTTAGCATTATCATCTGTGATTTTCACTAACATTGTTCCAATGATTGAAAACAAAATTCCAAAACCTGCAATAGACATTGGAAGCAAAATAGGACCAATTCCACCAAAAGCATCCTGAATATTTCCACCCATATCTTTGATAACATAATTCCCAAGAACCATAGCTGCTAAAACTGTAGCAACATAAGATCCGAATAAATCGGCTCCCATTCCGGCAACGTCCCCAACGTTATCCCCAACATTGTCAGCAATGGTTGCAGGATTACGAGGATCATCTTCAGGAATTCCTGCTTCTACTTTACCTACTAAATCAGCACCAACATCGGCAGCTTTGGTATAAATACCACCACCCACACGGGCAAACAAAGCTATTGACTCTGCTCCCAAAGAAAAACCCGCTAAAGTCTCAAGTAAGATGGTCATGTCTTCAGTCGAAGTCCACTTACCTCCCATAAAAAAATGATAAAATAAAATAAAAAACGAAGTCAAACCTAAAACAGCCAAACCAGCCACTCCTAGACCCATAACAGTACCGCCACCAAAAGAAACCTTTAAAGCTTGCGGCAGACTCGTACGAGCAGCCTGTGTGGTTCTAACGTTAGTTTTTGTTGCTATCTTCATTCCCATATTTCCTGCCAAAGCAGAAAAAAAGGCTCCAATAATAAAAGCAACTACAATTAATAAATGTGTTTTAACTCCTGGTAAAAAAGTAATCCCTGCTAAAACAATACTGGCAAAAAGAACAAAAATGGAAAGTAATCGATATTCAGCTTTTAGAAAAGCCAAGGCACCTTCGTAAATGTAATCGGAAATAGCAGCCATTTTGCCATCTCCAGCATCTTGTTTTAAAACCCAAGCTCTTTTTATAAACATAAAAGCTAGTCCTATTAATGCCATAACAATAGGCACCCAAATCATAATTGTATTCATAAATTCGTTTTGGTTAAGGTTAATAATCAATAGTTTACAAACGAATTTAAGCAAAAAAAGCAATACTCCTGTGGAATATTGCTTTTTTTATAAAATATGAGGGTGAAAATTATTTAATGCTAAATAATCCTTCTGGTTTGTTTTCAATTGCATTGAAACGATCTGTACATTCTTTAATGATCGTTTTAGCTTCAGATAAATCTCCCCATCCTTCTACATCTACCTTTTTGTTTTCAAGGTCTTTGTATACTTGGAAGAAATGCTCAATTTCTTTTACTAAGTGAGGATTCATATCTGATAAATCATTTAATGAATTCCAAATTGGATCAGAAACTGGCACACAAATAATTTTCTCATCCGGTCCTTTATCATCTGCCATATGGAAAACACCAATTGGTTTTACTTCCATAACACATCCAGGAAAAGTAGGCTCGTTTACTAAAACCAATACATCTAATGGATCTCCGTCTAATGCTAAAGTTTCAGGAATAAATCCGTAATCAGCTGGATACATCATCGATGAGAATAACATTCTATCAAAACGCATTCTTTTGATTTCGAAATCGTACTCATACTTATTTCTACTTCCTCTTGGAATTTCGATAAGAACATCGAAAGTGTTTATTTTGTCTGCAGTCATTTTATTTATTATCTTAAGTTGATTTTATTTGGGCACAAAAGTAATTTAATTCCTTATTTATAGCAAAACATTTCTATTTAAAAAGACACTCAAAACATTTGAATGGCTTTTAGAAATAAAAACCAAAGGATCCTTTTACTGAAAATCGTTGCGTATCTGGTGTATTTAAGTAATTTCCTCTCCAGGCAAAATCAATTCGGAATACCTTAAAAATATTCCCAATTCCTGCACTGTATTCCCAATACACATCTTCAGGAGCATTATAAATTAATCCTGAAGCATTAATGGCTCTATTCGCATCTGTAATTGTTCCGTAAACTCCTCTTGCACCAATAATCTCTCTCCAATTTAATTTTCGCATAAAAGGAATTCTCGAAAACAAACGTCCCCCAAAATTATGTTCCCATTGCAAAGTAGCATATTGGTCGGTAACAAATTCGTAAAAATTAAGGTTGCTAAAGGTATTTTCGATAGAGAAATACGATTGATTTCCAGGAATCACACTCATTAAACCTAACGGAATTGTTCCAAATGTTTTTCCTAATTCTAAAATAACATTGGAACGACCTAATGGTCCAATAATAATAGGTTGTTTGTAATACAATTGTACTTTGTCGTAATTAAAATCACTATCTAGCAAGCCTTTGAAACCATGACTATAATTCACATAAAAACGGCTAAAAGGACTATCTACATTACTTCTTTCTACACCATAACCAATGGTTTTGCGATTCGGAGTGAATTCAACTTGAAAATTAACTTCCGATTGTTTTACATCACTTTTAGTTGTAGTTTGTGTTGCATCAGTAAAATAATCCAAACTAAAAGTATCAGAAGCCGACTCTAAAGTCCTGTATGAAAATCCCGTTTGAAAGGTAAGATTTTTAACTGGCTCTATTTCTATCGCAGCATTAGACAAATTAATATTAGTCAACTTTCCATTATTCCCTGTTGAAAATAAAGAAGACGAAGCAAAACTTCTTCCTAAAACATCATTGGTCGTTGTTAAACTAGCTGCAATTTGTTCTACATCTCGCCTATTTCCTCCTGAAATGATAATTCGGTTTTTCTTATCCACCATCCATTTTCCTGACAAACCATATTTGAATTTATTATCGTCAAAACCATAAGCAGTATAGCCTTGAAGTCTCCAAGGGTCATTTGGACCAAAATACGTTCTTCCACCCGTTCTAATTCGGATTCCCTCTACTTGATTGTAACCAAAAGTGGAAAATATTGGTCCATAATCAAAATGACCAAACTGAATATATCCACTTCCTAAAATAGAAACCAAATTATATAATTGCTTGAATTTCTTAACTGTTTGCAAAGTATCCAGCATTTTATAAACGCCTCTTTCGTCTTTATTTAAGTTTTCAAAACGGTTTTCATCCCAATATCTATCCGATTTATTATAAACATCATTATCTATATAATTAACTTCATCCTTATAAAAAGCACTCGGTTTTTCGATATTGAATTTATGGTTTTGGTACAAAGTAGTACGTTTTCCATAAACACCTTTGGATTCATCTTTTTTATTCAAAGCAAAATCGGACATCATATAATCACGTGTCAACAAGAAAACAGAATCGTTTTGCACCTCAAATTCTTGTTCGATATAAATGTCTTTTACCCAGTTAATATTGGCACTTTTTGTTACTGCCATATTAATTTTTTTGATAGCAAAAGTGGTATCGTTTACCCAAAAATCTCCTTTAAAAGTCAGCTCATTTTTTCGTCTTGGATAAAACAAAATATTGTAACACCACTTATTTTTAATGTAAGCGCTATCTCTTAAAATATAATTATAAACATCAATTCCTGTTTTTGACAATGGACTGGTGAAACTTTTATCAAAAAATGTCAAGTGATTATTGTAAATATCATAATCCGAATACAAGTCCTTTACAAAAGATAAAATTTGTTGATTATCACTAAATCCCGAATTCTTATTGGCTTTTAATTTCTCTTTTACTTTATTGAGCTTATTACTACCATAAACATCTGACAAAGATTCATTTATAAAAATAGGCAAATAAGTTTTCCCTGTAACATTTGAAGTATCAACATGTTTAAAAACAAATTCCATTCCTTTAAAGAGTTTGTTTTTCATAAAAGCACTATCAATAGTATTCATATCAAATTCTACTTTCTCGTACTTCTCCATTTGATATTGATCAAACTGATACAAACCATTTTTACGCTTTCTTTCCCAAATTTTTCTAAGAATATCTAATGCTGGATTGTTCTTTTTAGATGTTTTCCCTGTAAAAATAACTACCTCTTTTAATTCTTCGGCATCTTTCAATTCTACCTTGAAGTTATAATTTACCGCTTTATCTAGTGCAATTTCTTTATCCGAAAAACCAACAGAAGTAACAATTAAAGTATTATAAGTAGAAGGTGATTCTATATAAAAACGGCCATCTTCATTAGACATAACTCCTACATTCGAACCCTTTAAAACAATATTTGCAAAAGGAACTGGCTGATTTGATTTATCTACCACCATTCCACTCACTTTAGTTTGAGCAAAAAGTGTCGAAAAAATGGACAAAATAAAAACCAGAGCTAAAAACAGGTACTTCTTATTCATATAGTAGATTTTAAAAAAAAAGCTTCATCAAACTAACGTAAGATGAAGCCTTTATAGTATTTGCTATGTATTATTTATACATTACTTTCTTAACTGCTTTAACAACATCAGAAGCATTAGGCAACCAGTCTTTCAATAACACTGGAGAATAAGGTGCTGGAGTATCTGCTGTTGTGATTCTTTGAATTGGAGCATCAAGGAAATCAAAAGCTTGTTCTTGAACAATATAAGTAATCTCAGAAGAAATACTTGCAAACGGCCAAGCTTCTTCAAGAATTACTAAACGATTTGTTTTCTTAACTGATTTTAAAATCGCTTCATTATCCATTGGACGAACTGTTCTTAAATCGATAACCTCACAAGAAATTCCTTCTTTAGCTAATTCATCAGCAGCAATAAAAGCTTCTTTGATAATTTTTCCAAAAGAAACTATAGTTACATCAGTTCCTTCTCTTTTAACATCAGCAACTCCAATAGGAATTACGTATTCACCCTCTGGAACTTCACCTTTATCACCATACATTTGTTCCGATTCCATAAAGATTACAGGATCATTATCACGGATAGCGGCTTTCAAAAGTCCTTTAGCATCGTAAGGAGTGGAAGGAACAATAACTTTAAGACCTGGAGTATTTGCAAACCAGTTTTCTAAAGCTTGAGAGTGAGTCGCTCCTAATTGACCTGCAGAAGCAGTTGGTCCACGAAAAACGATAGGAACATTAAATTGTCCTCCTGTCATTTGACGCATTTTAGCAGCGTTATTTATAATTTGATCAATACCAACTAAACAGAAATTGAACGTCATATACTCTACAATTGGTCGACAACCATTCATTGCAGAACCTACAGCAATTCCAGTAAAACCTAATTCTGCAATTGGAGTATCAATAACTCTTTTTTCTCCAAATTCAGCAAGCATTCCTTTAGATGCTTTGTAAGCTCCATTATACTCTGCAACTTCTTCACCCATTAAATAAATGGATTCATCATGACGCATTTCTTCACTCATCGCTTCGCAAATGGCCTCTCTAAATTGTATCGTTCTCATATTTGATATAGTATGTATATAATTTCAAAAGAGCAAAAATAAATATTTTAAACCATTTAAAGCACAATTTAACTTAAATAATCCGCCCTAAATTCTAACATCTTATAATAGCTATGTGAATTTCTTGCTTTTATACTGTTATTTTATCTCTATTTAACCCACAAAAACAATAGACTAAAAATGCTAAGTAGCTATTGATAACCAATTATTCGAAATATTATTCTAATTTTGTAATTCAATCTACGAAATTTATAAAATATCCAAACATGAAAATACTAGTTTGCATCAGTCATGTTCCTGATACTACCTCAAAAATTAACTTTACTAACGGTGATACCGAATTTGATACTAATGGCGTACAATATGTAATCAATCCTAATGATGAATTTGGATTAACACGTGCCATTTGGTTCCAAGAACAACAAGGTGCTACGGTTACTGTTGTCAATGTTGGTGGTCCAGAAACCGAACCTACATTAAGAAAAGCACTTGCTATAGGAGCTAACGAAGCCATCCGAATCAACGCTACACCAACAGATGGTTTTTTTGTAGCCAAACAATTAGCCGAAGTAATTAAAAATGGCGCTTACGATTTAGTTATTGCAGGAAAAGAATCACTAGATTATAATGGTGGAATGGTCCCTGGAATGATTGCTGGAATTTTAGAATATAATTTCCTGAATTCTTGCATCAACATTACAGTTGAAGGCACAAACGTAAAAGCAGTTCGCGAAATTGACGGAGGAAAAGAAACTGTTTCAACTACACTACCTTTAATTATAGGTGGTCAAAAAGGATTAGTAGAAGAAAAAGATTTACGCATTCCAAACATGAGAGGAATTATGACTGCTAGGACTAAAGCGCTAAACGTTATAGAGCCAGTTGACGCTAAAGTTAATACAAAAGCAGTAAAATTTGAAAAACCTGCTGCAAAGTCAGCTATAAAAATGGTTTCTCCAGATAACTTAGACGAATTAATCGACTTATTGCACAACGAAGCAAAGGTCATCTAGTATTCAGTAATCAGTTTTTAGTGTTCAGTTCAAAAAATCTGAAATCTAAAATCGTTAATCTAAAATCTAAAATCATGTCAATATTAATATACGCAGAATCTGCAGAAGGAAAATTTAAAAAAGTAGCTTTCGAAATTGCTTCTTATGCAAAAAAAGTAGCAGAAACATTAGGAACTACTGTAACTGCCTTAACAATAAATACAGAAGACGTTTCTGAATTATCTAAATACGGAGTTGATAAAGTACTAAAAGTTAGCAACGACAAACTAGCTGGATTTAATGCCAAAGCTTATGCTGATGTTATCAAACAAGCAGCGCAACAAGAAAACACAAAATTAGTTGTTTTATCTTCTAGCACAAATAGCATTTATCTTTCTTCGTTACTAGCAGTAAGCTTGGAAGCAGGTTTTGCTTCAAATGTGGTAGGATTACCTGTTAGCACTGCTCCTTTTCAAGTAAAAAGAAATGCTTTTTCGAATAAAGCATTCAATATAACCGAAATCAATACCGAAGTAAAAGTTATTGGACTAGCTAAAAACTCTTATGGTATTTTCGAAAATACATCAACTCTAGCTGAAGAAGCTTTTAGCCCAAACATTGGCGACAATGATTTTGGAATCAAAGTAGAATCAGTAGAAAAAACCTCAGGAAAAGTTTCTATTGCAGATGCTGACATTGTAGTTTCTGGTGGACGCGGATTAAAAGGTCCAGAAAACTGGGGATTAATTGAAGATTTAGCTGCTGTTCTTGGAGCTGCAACTGCTTGTTCGAAACCGGTTTCTGATTTAGGTTGGAGACCTCACGGAGAACACGTAGGGCAAACAGGAAAACCTGTTGCTACAAACCTTTATATCGCAATTGGGATTTCTGGAGCAATCCAACACATTGCTGGAATTAATGCTTCTAAAGTAAAAGTGGTAATCAACACAGATCCTGAAGCACCTTTCTTTAAAGTTGCTGATTACGGAATTGTTGGCGATGCTTTTGATGTTGTTCCAAGATTAATCGAAAAACTAAAAGCATTTAAGGCACAAAACGCTTAATTCAATTAGCTCATAAAATATCTGCTCAATAAAATAAGATAATCGTATCTTTGCTTATTGGCAGATTTTTTAATTAATATTGCAACCTAAAATTAGTCCAGAAGAAATACAAAATTAAAAAACCTACATTTTCATTTCAACAATTATGAGCTTAGTCAAATTATCCATAAAAGGAATTTCATACAGCCAAACACAAAATGGAGCCTATGCTTTGATTTTGAATGAAGTAGACGGCGAAAGAAAACTACCTATTGTTATAGGAGCTTTCGAAGCCCAATCCATTGCTATTGCCTTAGAAAAAGAAATAAAACCACCTCGTCCGTTAACGCATGATTTGTTTAAAAACTTTGCCGAAAGATTTGATATCGTAGTCAAACAAGTCATTATTCATAAATTAGTTGACGGTGTATTTTACTCGAGTATTATTTGCGAAAGAGACAAAATAGAAGAAATTATAGATGCCAGAACTTCTGATGCTATTGCTTTAGCCTTGCGTTTTAGTGCTCCAATTTTTACCTATAAAAACATTCTTGATAAAGCTGGTATTTACCTAAAAACAAATCCTTCAGAGTCTGATAAAGAAAATCAGCCTATAGAAGATATTATTTCAAATCCAGAATCTTTTACCGCTGAAGTAGAAAATGATAGGGCTTATATCAAATACAGTTTACAAGAATTAAACGATTTATTAATTCAAGCTGTAGAGCAAGAAGATTATGAAAAAGCAGCTAATATAAGAGACGAAATTTCGAAAAGAGAATCATAATTAGTTAATCGTAGATTTGTTTATTCGTTTAAACAATTTACAGAATAACCGAATAAACCAAATATGAAGCAATATCTAGATTTAGTACAACACGTAATTGAAAATGGCTGCCAAAAAGGTGACCGAACAGGAACGGGAACTAAAAGTGTTTTTGGTTACCAAATGCGTTTTGATTTAAGCGAAGGTTTTCCAATGGTAACTACTAAAAAGCTGCACCTTAAATCCATTATATATGAATTGCTTTGGTTTCTAAAAGGCGAAACAAACATTAGCTACCTTAAAGAAAATGGAGTGAAAATTTGGGATGCTTGGGCAAATGAAAATGGAGATTTAGGTCCAGTTTATGGACATCAATGGCGCAACTGGAATAGTGAAGAAATTGATCAAATATCAGATTTAATCCAAGAATTAAAAACAAATCCTAATAGCCGACGAATGCTAGTTTCAGCATGGAATCCTTCGGTTTTACCAGATACAAAAAAATCGTTTGAAGAAAATGTAGCCAACAACAAAGCTGCTTTACCGCCTTGTCATGCTTTTTTCCAGTTCTATGTTGCTGACGGAAAATTATCATGTCAACTCTATCAAAGAAGTGCCGACATCTTTTTAGGTGTTCCTTTTAACATTGCTTCTTACGCACTACTAACCATGATGATTGCTCAAGTATGCGACCTTGAAGCTGGAGATTTCATCCATACCTTTGGAGATGCCCACATTTACAACAATCACTTTGAACAACTTGAATTGCAATTATCACGCGAACCAAGACCATTACCAAAAATGATCTTAAATCCAGCGATAAAAAATATCTTTGATTTTGATTACAGCGATTTCACGCTTGTAGGTTACGAACCTCACGAGACTATCAAAGGAAACGTAGCCGTTTAAAAATATAAAAAAGCGTTTTAGATTAAACCTCTAAAACGCTATTTTCTGTTCCTGCAAATTCATTCCATTTAAAAGAATCTGCTTCACTTTCGTTTACATATTCACCATCTACTAGATACTTGAATTCGTAAGCTGCATCTTTGAGTAAATCAAAAGCTCCTTTAAAAGTACCATTTTTTAATTTACTCAAAGCTCCTTCTTCAGGATTCCAATTATTAAAATCCCCAACAACTGAAGCTTGAGTCGCTTCTTTAGCCTCTAAAGAAAATGTAACTTTACAAACTGGCTTTGACTTTATAAATTGTTTTTTAATTGACATAACTGTTTCATTTTTAGATTTATGAAGCAAAGTAAATCATTTTATTTGAAGTAGAAATAGCTTAAAGTAAGTTTTAGGATAATGCTTAATAAAATGTTAAAATGCAGCCAATTTATCAAATTTAAAAGGATTATATTTTTAAAAAACAAAAAAGCGTCGGACTTAATTCTAAATATTCTCCAGTAGCAATAAACTTTTCCAAATTAAATTTTATCTTTATAAACAAAAAATTAACCTATGAAAACTGAACAACATGAATTATACGAATATGCTAGAAAACGTATAAAACAAAAAAAAAGAGTTTATTTTCATTTTGTTTTATTATTCCTAGCTAGTCTATTTTTATTTGTCTCTACTAAAGTTTTCCACTTTAATGAAGATGCAAATTGGCACATTTGGGCAATTACAGTTTGGCTATTTCTATTTATTTTACATTTTATCAAAGTTTTTATCACCGATCGTTTCATGAATAAAAACTGGGAAAGAGAACAAGTTGACAGACTAGTTGCATTACAAGAAAATAAAATTGCAGAATTAAGAAATCAAACAAACGAAGAACCTCCTACTAAATAAATACTAATGATTACAATGATTGCTGCAGCTGCTGAAAACAGAGCACTCGGAAAAGACAACCAATTAGTTTGGCATTTACCCAATGACTTTAAAAGATTCAAAACCTTAACTACTGCTCATCATATAATAATGGGGAGAAAAACTTTTGAAAGCTTCCCAAAGCCACTTCCAAATAGAACACATATTATTATCACTCGCCAAAAAGATTACAAAGCAGAAGGCTGTATAATTGTTGATAGTATTGAAAAAGCAATTGAAAAATGTCCTAAAGATGAAGAGTCATTTATCATTGGTGGAGGTGAAATTTACCAACTAGCTATGCCTTTTGCAGACAAAATAGAACTTACTGTAGTTCATCATAATTTTGATGCTGATGCTTTTTTTCCTGAAATAAAACTAGAAGATTGGTTATTAAACAATACTGATTTTCAAGCTAAGGACGAGAAACATCTTTACGATTACAGCTTCAAAACCTATATTAGAAAACAAAAAACACCTCAATAAAAGAGGTGTTTTTTTTTTAAAACTCATTTGCAACAACTAATAGAATTAATGTTCTAGTCTTGAAAAATAATTTGACCCACTAAAACTAAATTAGCAAATAACAAAACCATTCCTGAAACAAGAATGATGTTATTTGCAATTTTTCGAGAAAACATCTCAAAACATCCTTTAATACCAAATACCACGAAGATACTAAAGGAAATGAAAATTAAAATTTCCAAAAACAAATTTAATCCTAAGAACGTATTTTGCGTTTCTATTAAAGTACAACCGTTAAATAAGATTGCACCGTCAAAACAAATTACAAGAACAAATGATATTACCAACGCAAAAAACAACCACTTGAGCTGAACCATCAATTCCCTATTAATCATTGCAAATAAATTCATTTGGTAAAATTCGACATTATTATCTCGTAATACAATACCCACTTTTAGTGATATTTGAATAATTAAATAAAAAAGCATTTAAGCTTGAATTGAAAAGCAATTTGGATACCAACTTAAAAGGCATTATAGTATATTTGTGAAAATTTAAAAAATGGCTAAAAACATCACCCCATATAAAAACTCTGAATTAGGTAAAAAAGAACAGGTTGCAAAAATGTTTGACACCATTTCTGGCAATTACGACAATTTAAATCGTGTAATCTCTTTTGGAATTGACGTGAAATGGAGGAAAAAAGTTCTAAAAATAATTGCCGATACCAATCCAGAAACCTTACTAGATATTGCAACAGGAACTGGAGATCTGGCTATTTTAATGGCAAACACAAGTGCTAAAAAAATAATAGGACTAGACATCTCAGCAGGAATGTTAGAAGTAGGAATACAAAAAATTGCTCAAAAAAAACTATCCAATACAATTGAGATGATTTTAGGCGATTCGGAAAACATGCCTTTTGAAGACAATCATTTTGATGGTATTACAGTTGCATTTGGAGTTAGGAATTTTGAAAACTTAGAAAAAGGTTTAACTGAAATTTTACGTGTACTAAAACCTAATGGAACTTTTGTTATTTTAGAAACCTCAGTACCTACAAAGACACCTTATAAGCAAGGTTATAATTTTTACAGCAAAAATATCCTTCCAATTATTGGAAAATTATTTTCAAAAGACAATGTAGCATATGGCTATTTATCCGAATCAGCTGCTGCATTTCCTCATGGAGAAGCTTTAAACAATATTTTAAGAAAAACTGGGTTTATAGATGTAAAAGCAATGCCACAAACTTTTGGTGTAGCCACTATATATGTAGCATCTAAAAAATAACCAAAGTTTCTTTAAAATGAAAAAAATAATTGTCTTTACCTTACTCCTACTCACATTTATAGGACATTCTCAAACCAAAGGAATGTTTAGTAAAGATCCTATCATTAATTTAGAAAACTTTCAAAAGCAACGTTTGTATTTTGGATACTACCTGGGTTTCAATTCATTCGATTTTAAAATTGATTATAAAACCGTAGGACCAGACATTCAAGTAAAGAAGACAACAGGTTTTAATGTAGGTATTGTTGCCGATTTAAAACTTCAGGAATACATTAACCTTCGTTTTGAACCTGGTTTATATTACACTAAAAGAACATTGTTTTACCCTAATTTTACTCGTGAGGTTGATGCAATACGTGAAGTAAATAGTACTTACATTAATTTTCCGCTGTTATTAAAATTCTCGGCGTTACGCACCGGAAATATTCGTCCTTATTTAGTAGGTGGTTTATCGAGTACATTAAATTTATCATCAAATTCAAAATCAATAGATGATAATCTCCAACAGAAATTTAGAGTAAAATCTTGGACTACAAACTATGAAATAGGTTTTGGAATTGACTTTTTCTCCGAATATTTCATATTTTCTCCTTCCATTCGAGGTAGTTTTGGACTTAAAGATGAATTGATTAGAGATAACGATCCTAGTAGTCCTTGGACAAGCAACATAGAATCGCTAAAAAGCAGAGCAATCTTAATTAACTTTACTTTTCACTAAAAAAACTACGCTAGATTTCGTTTAAATTCACTCAGAATTATCCCTGTTGCAGTTGCAACATTTAAACTTTCTGTTTTTTGTAAATCGCCAAAACGAGGAATCGAAAGTCTATTTTTAGCTATTTCTTCAATAGCTTTTGAGATACCATTAGCTTCATTACCCATAACAATAACTGCTTCTTGAGGCAAATTATTTTTATAAATATTTTCACCATCCATAAAAGTCCCGAAAACAGGCAATTTAGTAGCTAAAATATATTCGCATAAATCAACATAAGCAACATTAACTCGAGTGATAGAACCCATAGTTGCCTGAACTACTTTTGGATTATAAATATCAACTGTTTCTTTAGAACAAACCACTTGCTCAATCCCAAACCAGTCACACAAACGCAAAATTGTTCCCAGATTCCCTGGGTCTCTGACATCGTCTAACGCAATAATTAATCCTGAATTGATAATAGCTTTTTCTTCTGGAATTTTAAAAACCGCTAAACAACTATTAGGCGTTGCTAACGCACTAATTTTCTTCAAATCATTCTCGTGAATTAATGACTTTTTACTCCCTGAAACTTCTTCAAAATCAAACTGTGTGGTGTACAAATGTTCTAATTCAAAATTAGATTGTAAAAGCTCTTGAATCACTTTTACTCCTTCAGCAAAAAATAATTGATTGCTAATTCTATACTTTTTTTGCTGTAAACTAGTTATAAGTTTTATTTGGTTTTTACTAACCATAAAAATATGTACTTTTGAATTAAATATTTTAGACCTCTTGAAAAAAATTTCAACAAAAATATCACTATTTATTCTAATAGGAATAATTATATCTGCTTGTAACGCCGAAAAAAGAGTTCCAGATGGAAAACAACTCCTTGCAAGCAATCAAATTCTAGTAAATGGTAAAAAAATTAATGACGAAACTGTCCACAATCAATTATACCAAAAACCAAACAGTACCTTATTAGGGTACCGATTGCGATTGAATTTATACAATTTAGCCAATTTAAATCCTGATTCTACTTATCAAGCTAAATTTACCAATCATCCAGGGAAATACGAACGTAAAGCAAAATGGCTATCGGCAAAACAAGTTGATCGATTGGGAAAATCTTTTTGGTATCATGGCATTCATGACTTTTTAAAAAAAACGGGAGAACCTCCTGTAATTATAGATACAGCCAAAACTAAAAAGTCACTTTCTAGACTTAAATATTACTATTTTAACAATGGTTTTTTTGATGTTGAAACGAAATACGATCACGATACCTTAGGCCTAAAAAGAGGAAAGATAAAATATGACATTACCACTCATCAGGCTTATTTTCTTGATTCTATAAAAGCTACTATTAGCTCTCCTGAATTAGATTCTTTGTATAATATTTCAAAAGAAAATGCCCTTATTCAATCTGGAAAGCAATATAAAACAGTTGATTTTTCTGATGAGAAAAACCGTATTTCTACGTATTTTAGAAATCATGGTGCTTATTACTTTCAGCCTACTGCTATTGTCTTTGACATTGATACCATTGGTAAAAAACATAAGGCCAATGTAAATGTAAATATTAGTGATTACAACTCTCAAGAGAAAGATTCTACAAAAACAGAATCTTTTAAATTATACAAAATTAGTAGTGTAGACATTTATACCGATTATGCTCCTAATACGAGTAAACAAAACATAACAGACAGCATAACTTTCCAAAATTTCAACTTATACAGTAGAGACAAATTAAAATACAAACCACATGCTATAACAGATGCAATTTTCATTACCAAAGGAACCAATTTTGCTGATTACAAAACTGTCCTAACCTCCAGATATTTAACCAATCTTAAAATATTTAATCCGCCAAGTATTCAATATGAAGTAGATAAAAAAGACACTTTAAATAATTCTTTGATTGCCAAAATTTACTTGACACCAAGAAAAAAATACAGCTTTCAAGCGTCATTTGACCTTACCCATTCTAACATTCAAGACATTGGAATCTCTTTTAGTCCAGCAGTCACCATTAGAAATATTTTTAACGGCGCCGAAACTTTAGAATTTTCTACTCGAGCCAATATTGGTTCATCAAAAGATTTAGCCAATCCAAACAACCAATTTTTCAATGTATCAGAATATGGAGTCGATTTAAAACTGAATTTCCCTAGAATATTCATGCCGTTTTCTACCGAGAAAATCATCCCAAAAAGTATGATTCCTTCTACTTTAATTGGTATTGGTTATGCTACGCAAAAAAATATTGGATTAGACAAAGAAAATTTTACAGGAACTTTTTCATACAATTGGAATCCTAAAAGATACAACACCGCACGTTTTGATCTTTTTAATATTCAATTTGTACGCAACTTGAACTCCCAAAACTACTTTAACGTTTACGGTTCTTCTTATGATGCACTGAATAAAATTGGAAAAACATATAATACTAATTCTGCTTATTTCAATAACGAGACCGATAAAGATTTGATTATCGAATCTGGAACTACAGGTTTTACCAATGATGTTTTAACGGGAAAAACTGCATTAACATCATCTGAATCTGAGTATAAAGAAGTAAAAAGTATTGAAGAAAGAAGAGTACGATTAACCGAAAACGATTTTATTTTAGCTACCAATTTTTCATTTAGCAAAACTACCAAAACCGATTTATCCGATAATAATTTTTATCTTTTTAAAACTAAAATAGAATCTGCAGGCTCCATATTATCTTTGATTTCGAATGCAACCAATCAGAAAACAAATCAAAACGGAAATTACCAACTCTTTAATCTAGAATATTCTGAATACATTAAAACCGAATTCGATTATATTAAACACTGGGATTTAGGAAAAGAAAAAGTAATAGCAGTACGAAGTTTTTTTGGAATAGCAATTCCTTTTGGCAACTCTGATTACATTCCATTTTCACGAAGTTATTTCTCAGGAGGTTCTAATGACAACCGTGCTTGGCAACCTTATAGTTTAGGACCTGGACGAAGTGGTGCTACAAATGACTTTAACGAAGCCAATATGAAAATTGCAGTAAGCGCTGAATTTAGATTCAAAATTCTAGGGGATTTAAAAGGAGCTTTATTTGCTGATGGAGGGAATATTTGGAATGTTTTTGACAACATAACTGATGAAAAATCAACTTTCACCAATTTTGATAGTTTAAAAGACACCGCCTTAGGTTCTGGATTTGGGCTTAGATACGATTTAAACTTCTTTGTTGTCCGATTTGATTTTGGTTTTAAAACCTACAATCCAGCCGATGAAAGCGGTAAAAAATGGTTTAGAGATTACAATTTTGGACACTCAGTTTTAAATTTTGGAATAAATTATCCGTTCTAATGCTAATAAATTCATATTTTTGCAAACTAAAATCTAAAATCTAACATAAACAAAAAACAAAATGGCACACAATATCAAAGCAGGTGTAGCAACTGGAGATCAAGTACAAGAAATTTTCAATTATGCCAAAGAAAAAGGATTTGCACTTCCAGCTGTAAATGTTACAGGATCAAATACAATTAATGGTGTTCTTGAAACGGCTGCAAAATTAAACGCACCAGTTATCATCCAATTTTCAAACGGAGGAGCACAATTTAACGCAGGTAAAGGACTTTCTAATGCAGGTGAAAAAGCAGCTATTGCAGGTGCAATTGCAGGTGCAAAAAGCATTCACGCTTTAGCAGAAGCTTACGGAGCAACTGTAATTTTACATACTGACCACTGTGCTAAAAAATTATTGCCTTGGATTGACGGTTTATTAGACGCTTCAGAAGAGCACTTTGCTGCTACTGGAAAATCTTTATTCAGTTCTCACATGATTGATTTATCTGAAGAGCCAATTGAAGAAAACATCGAAATTTGCAAAACTTACCTAGAAAGAATGAGTAAAATTGGAATGACACTAGAAATCGAGCTTGGAATTACAGGTGGAGAAGAAGATGGTGTTGACAACTCTGATGTTGATAGCTCTAAATTATACACACAACCAGAAGAAGTGGCTTATGCTTACGAAGAACTTTCTAAAGTAAGTCCAAAATTTACTATTGCTGCAGCTTTTGGAAACGTTCACGGTGTTTACAAACCAGGAAACGTAAAATTAACTCCAAAAATCTTGAAAAACTCTCAAGATTTCGTTCAAAATAAATTCAACACAGGAAACAACCCAGTTGATTTTGTTTTCCACGGTGGATCAGGTTCTACTCTAGAAGAAATTAGAGAAGGAATTAGCTACGGAGTAATTAAAATGAACATTGATACTGATTTACAATTTGCTTTCACTGAAGGAATTCGTGATTTCATGGTAGACAATATTGATTATTTAAAAACTCAAATTGGTAACCCAACTGGTGCAGATGCTCCAAACAAAAAATATTACGATCCAAGAAAATGGTTGCGTGAAGGAGAAGTTACTTTCAACACAAGACTTGAACAAGCTTTTGCTGACTTGAACAACGTAAATACTCTATAATTTTAGACTTTAGACTTTAGATTTTAGATTCCCTAATGCAATCTAAAATCTGAAATTTGAAATCTGCAATCTGAAATAAACATGGCCTGGTTTAAAAGACAAGAAAAAGGAATCACAACTCCTACCGAACAGAAAATGGATGTTCCAAAAGGACTTTGGTACAAATCTCCTACTGGAAAAATTATTGATGCAGAAGAGTTAGAACGCAACTTATTTGTAAGTCCAGAAGATGGTTTCCATGTTAGAATAGGTAGTGCTACTTATTTTGAAATCTTATTCGACAATAATGAATTTACTGAATTAGACCCTAACATTACCTCTAAAGACCCTTTGCACTTTGTGGATACAAAGAAATATGCAGATCGTTTGAAAGACGTTATGGAAAAAACCAAATTGAAAGACGCTGTACGTACTGGAGTTGGTAAATCTAAAGGAAAAGATTTGGTAATTTGCTGTATGGATTTTGCTTTCATTGGAGGTTCTATGGGAGCTGTTGTAGGCGAAAAAATTGCTAGAGGAATTGATCATGCTATCAAAAACAGATTACCGTTTGTAATGATATCTAAATCAGGGGGAGCTAGAATGATGGAAGCTGCTTATTCTTTAATGCAATTAGCAAAAACATCTGTAAAACTTGCCCAACTTTCGGAAGCTAAATTACCTTACATTTCATTGTGTACTGATCCAACAACTGGAGGAACAACTGCTTCTTACGCTATGTTAGGAGATATTAACATTGCTGAACCAGGTGCCTTAATTGGTTTTGCTGGACCACGTGTTGTAAAAGACACTACTGGAAAAGATTTACCAGAAGGTTTCCAA
>WSSedL1CaDRAFT_10000903_pt1 | contig 19264 bp, 15 predicted proteins | sample WetSurSL1Cattail_FD_9464 | JGI IMG/M metagenome (IMG submission 9464)
CGCACGGCGGCAGTGGCAAACAGGCCCGCTCAGTCATCGACGGCCTTGAAGCCGATGTGGTGACGCTGGCACTGGCCTCGGACATCGATGCCATCGCGCAGCGTGGCCTGCTTGAATCAAACTGGCAATCAAAGTTTCCGCAGAACAGCACGCCCTATACCTCGACCATTGTTCTTCTGGTCCGCAAGGGCAATCCGCGCGGCATTCATGACTGGAGCGATCTGATTCGCCCAGGAATTCAGGTGATCACACCCAATCCCAAGACCTCGGGTGGCGCTCGCTGGAATTACCTCGCCGCGTGGGGATACGCGTTGCGCACGACCAAAAGCGAAGCACGTACGCGCGAGTTTATGAAGAAGCTCTTTGCTAATGTGCCTGTACTCGATACGGGTGCGCGCGGCGCAACCACGACCTTCGTCCAGCGCGGTGTGGGCGATGTATTGATTGCATGGGAAAACGAGGCGTTGCTCGCCGTCAAGAAATCCAATGGCAATCAGTTCGATATTGTGGTTCCTTCGCAGACCATTCTCACCGAACCACCTGTCGCGGTTGTAACTTCGGTGGCCCGAAAACATGGCACGGAAAAGCTGGCACAAGCCTATCTCGCCTACTTGTACTCACCCGAGGCGCAGGATCTTGCGGCACGATATTACTATCGCCCGCGATTGAAAATCGTCGAGGCCAAGTACGCTTCAACTTTTCCCAAGGTCAACACCTTCACCATTGTGCAAGGCTGCGGAAGCTGGAAGAGCGCGCAGGCCAGGCACTTTGCCGATGGTGGAACCTTCGATCAGATTTTCGCGAAATAGGTAGGCATGACGGCATCAAGCACTAAGAAATTCGGTTCTTTGCTGAAGAGCAGCTCACCGCTGCCTGGCTTCCGTTTAAGCCTGGGCTTCACTGTGACTTATCTGACAGCCGTCGTGCTGATTCCTCTTGCGGCCATTTTATTGCGCGCGGTTCACAATGGCCGCGAGGCATTTTGGAGCGCAATTACCTCACCGCGCGTCGAGGCCAGCTATAAGGTAACTCTGACCTCGGCAGTGGCAGCGGCACTGCTCTCGGCACTGATCGGTATGCTGATTGCATGGGTGCTGGCACGCTATCGCTTTCCGGGCAAGCGGTTTGTCGATGCACTCATCGATCTCCCCTTTGCACTGCCAACTGCAGTGGCTGGCATTGCGCTCACATCGCTTTATTCCGAACATGGATGGATCGGAAAACATCTTGAACCACACCACATTCACATTGCCTTTACGCAACTCGGCATTATTCTTGCAATGACCTTCGTGGGGCTTCCGTTCGTAGTGCGCAGTGTACAACCGGTTCTGGCGGAAATCGACACGTCGATCGAAGAGGCGGCACGCAGTCTTGGCGCGCGACCATGGCACGTCATTACGCGCATTCTGATTCCGGTTAGCCTGCCTGCCCTGGTCACAGGAACCGCATTGGCTTTTGCACGCGGTGTTGGTGAATACGGCTCGGTGATCTTCATCGCCGGAAATATGCCGATGAAGACCGAGATTGCTTCGCTGCTGATCGTCACCAAACTTGAGGAGTACGACTATGAGGGTGCAGCGGCCATTGCCGTTGCCATGCTCGCTCTTTCTTGCGTTGTCATGCTCGGTCTGAATCTTTTGCAGTGGCGTTTGCAACGCAGAGAGGGGAAGCGCGCATGAATCTGTTCAGGCGATTCAATTCAAAGATTGCTTCCACTCTCGTTCACCCCGGACGATCCTTTCTTATCCTGCTCACACTTGCCGTGATCTTCGTCTTCCTGATTCTTCCACTGCTCGTGGTTTTTACCGAAGCATTCGCGCAAGGTTGGAAGGTGTACAAGAGTGCGATTCTGCAGCCAGACACCGTAGCTGCGCTGCATTTGACGTTGCTGGTTGTCTCCATCGCCGTTCCGCTCAATGTTCTGTTTGGCATTGCCGCAAGCTGGGCAATTACACGCTTCGATTTTCACGGCAAGAATCTGCTGCTCACACTCATAGATATTCCTCTCGCCGTTTCGCCGGTCGTGGCCGGCATGATGTATGTAGAGGTCTTCGGCCTGCACGGCTGGCTCGGCGATTGGTTGAGCCTGCATAACTTGCATGTGATTTATGCGGTGCCCGGCATTGTGTTGGCCACCGTTTTCGTCACCTTTCCTTTCGTGGCGCGAGAACTCATTCCTTTTATGCAGGCACAGGGCAGCGATGAAGAGATTGCCGCCGTGGCACTCGGTGCGCGCGGATTTTCCATCTTTTGGCGCGTAACACTGCCCAATATCAAGTGGGCACTGCTCTATGGCACAATTCTGGCAGCGGCGCGCTCGGTGGGTGAGTTCGGCGCGGTTTCTGTTGTCTCCGGTCACGTGCGCGGCCGCACTACCACGCTTCCCCTGCAGGTGGAGATGCTCTATAACGAATACAGTTTCACCGAGGCCTTTGCCGTGGCCTCATTGCTGACCCTCGCCGCGGTCTTCACGCTGGCCATCAAAACGTTCATCGAGATAACGACTGAACGACGGGCGGATCGCAATGTTTCAGGAGAAGATCGATGACCATCAGCCTTCAAAATATCCGCAAGAGCTTTGGCTCATTTGTTGCCGTCAACGATGTATCACTGACGATTCCTACCGGCGAACTGGTTGCGCTGCTTGGCCCCTCAGGCTCGGGCAAAACTACGCTGCTACGTGCAATTGCAGGCCTTGAAACGCCGGACAGTGGCTCTGTTCAGTTGGACGGCAAGGATGTGGCGCGACTCAGTGTGGCTCGGCGCGGCATCGGTTTTGTCTTTCAGCATTACGCACTCTTTCGCCACATGACGATCTTTGAAAATGTAGCCTTCGGACTGCGCGTGCAGACGGGCAAGAACAAATCCTCGCGACGCGAAATTCGCGAACGCGTCGAAGAACTGCTGCAATTGGTGCAACTCGACTCGTACGCCAAGATGTATCCAGATCAGCTTTCGGGCGGTCAACGTCAACGCGTAGCGTTAGCACGAGCACTTGCGGTGCGGCCCGAGGTGTTGCTTCTTGATGAGCCCTTCAGCGCGCTTGATGCCAAGGTACGGAAGGATCTTCGCGACTGGCTACGCCGCATTCACGATGAGTTGCATGTGACGACGATTCTGGTCACACACGATCAGGAGGAAGCGCTCGAAGTGGCTGATCGCATCGCCATTCTGCATCGAGGTGCGCTCCTGCAAGAGGGAACACCACAGGCCATCTACGAGCACCCGAACTCCCCCTTCGTCTATAACTTTCTGGGCAACGTGAATCTCTTCCATGGGCGTCTACTGGCAGAGTTTACGCAGAGCGATGAGAGCAGCGATATAAGCAAATCTGCTGAGTCATCGATTGGCTTCGTACGTCCCTACGAGTTGGAAATCTCTCGTGAGCTACCCGCTGATGCACACGCAGTGCTCGCCACCGTAGCTCAGATTCACGCTGTGGGACCCGTGGTTCGCGTGGATTTGAAGGTAGCTGGAAACACTCAACCGCTGACCACCGAGCTTGCTCGAAGCCGCTACAATGAACTCGATTTGAAACTCGGCGACAAACTTTTTGTTTATCCGAGTGCACTGCGTGTCTTTCATGATCGCTTGGCTGTGAATGAGTTTTTTGTTCAGGGCGCGGGCATATAAAACCGTCGCGCGCAGTTCACGCGTTGCGAGGAGATTTAAGAGGCAAAGATGAACGCTTCCACTCAAGCGAATCAATTTCCCCCTCCGGGCGCACTGCGTCCACTCAGCCATCTGCGTCAACTCGAAGCGGAGAGTATTCATATTTTGCGCGAGGTTGCCTCAGAGTTCGAGCGGCCCGTCATGCTCTACTCCATCGGCAAGGACTCTTCCGTGATGCTGCGATTGGCGCAAAAGGCCTTTTACCCTGCGCCGATTCCGTTTCCTCTGCTGCATGTGGACACGGGATTCAAGTTCGCCGAGATGCTGAAATTTCGCGATCGCCTCACCAAAGAGCTTGGGCTGAATCTTCTGGTCTGGCGCAATGAAGAGGCCATTGCAGCGGGAACCAATCCTGTAGCGCTTGACACAAAGCGTTGCTGTGCTTTGCTGAAAACGCAGGCACTGCTTGATGCATTGCGACATTACAAATTTGATGCGGCCTTTGGCGGCGCTCGGCGCGACGAGGAAAAATCGCGTGCCAAGGAACGCATCTATTCGTTTCGCGATAGCTCCGGCCAGTGGGATCCGAAGAATCAGCGGCCAGAGCTTTGGAACATCTACAATGGTCGCATTCATCCCGGCGAAAGCATTCGCGTCTTTCCGCTGTCGAACTGGACAGAAATGGACGTCTGGCAATACATCTACGAAGAAGAAATTCCGGTCGTCGATCTTTACTTCGCAAAGGAGCGGCCGATGTATGTGCGTGCGGATGCGTTGATTCCCACTGAGCAGAGTTTTGTTCCTCTGCCGGGCGAGCAACCCAGCATGGTCAAGTGCCGTCTGCGTTCACTCGGCTGCAGCCCTTGCACCGGGGCCATACGTTCCGAGGCCACGACCATTCCCGAGATCATTGCCGAACTACTTTCCTTCCACTCCTCCGAACGCGCCAATCGCGTAATCGACTACGATCAGGATGGATCGATGGAGTTGAAAAAGCGGGAGGGATATTTTTAATGGCAACGCCAAAGACGAAATTTCTGATTGAGGATTATCTCGCACTTGAACGTGGCAAGGATCTGTTGCGCCTGTCGACGGCAGGCAGCGTCGACGATGGAAAATCGACGCTGATCGGGCGACTTCTGTACGACACGCAGACCGTCTATGACGACCAACTGCGCGCCATTGAGGGCAAGGGAACCACGGCGCCGGGGCAGATCGACTTTGCGCTTTTGACCGACGGCCTGCGTGCAGAGCGCGAACAGGGCATCACCATTGATGTTGCCTATCGCTATTTTTCTACGGCAACGCGCAAGTTCATCATCGCCGATACGCCGGGGCACGAGCAGTACACGCGCAACATGGCCACCGGCGCATCCACGGCGGACGCTGCTGTTGTGCTGGTTGATGCGGCCAAGGGCGCTCTTGTGCAATCGCTGCGTCACGCCTATATTGCATCACTACTGCGCGTCAAAAGCATCGTAATCGCCGTCAATAAAATGGATCTGATCGGATATCGAGAAGATGCCTTTCGCGAGATTGAGGCGGCCTTCACGCAGCAACTCAAACGCATCGCGACGGCCACCGGCAATACTGCGGCCTTGAGTTTTATCCCGGTCAGCGCGTTGCTCGGCGACAACGTCGTTCACCCTTCCACGCAGATGCCCTGGTACGACGGTCCAACGTTGCTCGGCCAATTGGAATCTCTGCCAGGTTCAGTGCAGCAGGAGGAATCCGCGCCCTTTCGCTTCCCCGTACAGCGCGTGCTGCGACCGAGCGCGGAGTTTCGCGGCTTCGCCGGACAGATTGCTTCGGGAAATATTCATCGTGGCGATCCAGTCACCATCTTTCCCTCAGGCACTGAGGCCAACGTTGCGCGCATCGTCACCTTCGACGGCGATTTGCAAAAGGCTGGAGCGCCACTGTCGGTCACGCTGGTTCTCGATCGTGAAGTGGATGTGAGTCGCGGGGATACGATTGTTGCGCGCGACACTCCGCCGCAGTTGGCGCAGCGCATCGCTGCCTCGCTCGTATGGATGGATCAGCGGCCACTCGAACTGCATCGCCGCTATTTGCTCAAACACGCCAGCCGTATCGTGCCTGCCTTTGTGCGTGCCGTAGAAAACCGCGTGCACATTGCGACGCTCGAACGCGAGTCTGCCGATACACTGAACCTGAATGAAATCGGCACCGTTGAAATTCAGTTGCTGCGCTCGCTGGTCTTCGATCCGTACAACGACAATCGCGTCACCGGAGCGTTTATTCTGATCGATGCCGAGAGCAACGCCACGGTGGCCTCTGGCATGATTCGCAATACGCTTGGACAAACTGAAGAAGATCAGGAAACCTTCCTCTATCAGTCCGGCCCCGTCACGGCAAAAGAGCGCAGTGCGCGTTGGGGTCATCGCGGGGCGCTGCTTGCATTGCGTGGCCCCGAGGATGCAATCAATGCCATCGAACGCGCGCTCTTCTCTCTCGGCATCGTTGCGCTGCGTCTCGATGCGACCGCATTTGACGGCACCGAGGAACTTCTGCGGTCCATCATCGAAGTGCAAGTCCGTTCCGGAATTTTGGCGGTTCTGGTTCACAGCGAAGAAGAGGCGGCGTTGACTGCGAACATCGAAGGACAAACAGAAGAGATTGAGATAGAGGACCGTCGCGCCGCTGCCGCCGCCGTCTATCGTCTATTGCAGAAAACCGGCGTCATCTTTGATTCTCAGGGAGCAGGAATCTAGTGAGCGAAACAGAGATTCAACAATCCGTTGAAGCCAAGCTGGCCCACGTGCGCACCGCACTGGCCAAGGCTATTGAAAGTAAACAGCGCGTCTGCCTCACCTGTAGTTTTCAGGCGGAGGATGTGCTTCTCACGAAGCTCGCGATTGAACTCGACGCACGACTTCCCGTTCTGTTTCTCGATACCGGCTACCATTTCAAGGAGACCTACGCGTATCGAGACCAGATCGCAGAGGCATGGCATCTGAATCTGATCAATTTGCAACCCCGGATTTCTGTAGCCGCGCAGGAGTCCGCGCAGGGAAAACTCTATCGCAGCGCTCCCGATGCCTGCTGCAAGCAACGCAAGGTGGAGCCGCTGTTTCGTGCGCTTGCCGAATATCAAATATGGATCACCGGTTTGCGCCGAGAACAAGCCAAGAGCAGGGCAGAGTTGGAGGAAGATTCGACCTTTCATCTACCAGGCAATCAGCCCATTCAAAAGCTCGCGCCGCTGGCCTTCTGGAGCACACGCGACGTCTGGTATGCATGCGAGAGTCTGGCGATTCCCTTGCTGCCCCTCTACGAGCGCGGCTATACCTCGATTGGATGCGAGCCGTGCACCTCATTGCCGAGCGATCAAGCCGATCCACGCTCAGGCCGTTGGGGTGGGCACAAGGTTGAGTGTGGCATTCACATTGAACAGAACTGAATGGAGGCATTAACTATTCATGATCAGAGGGCAATGCATGAATGCGTAATTCGCGAATGCGCAGATGACTCTTCGTAGTACGCAACGCAAACCATCCTTCGCGATAAGGATCAGCGTCGTGATAAGTGAACAGTCGCGCACCATCGCGCTCATACGCGATGGTGTTGCCATCGGCGATCAGCCGAATTGCTTGCTCCCGATTCGGGGCAAGAAGATTCGCTGATCCCGCAAGATCGTTTTCCGGTAAGAGCGGACGGTCGCCTCTCTTGCCGATATAACGTCGAAAGCGCGTCGTCGTATTGTTGTTGCCACCGAGGCCCACATAATAGGCACGCAACGCATCATATTCGCCGAAGGATCCGTGGCGTTGTGCGGCGAAGATGTCGTCGGCGTGCACCGGATCCGTTGCCATCCAGAAACAGTTCAGATCGCTCACGCGGTCATGCGCACCACCTGCCTGCACGGCCGTTGCTCGATACTCAATGGTCACTGGTCCGCGCAGTTTCTGCTTCCACCAAAGCGTAACACCCGCCGGAGCATCGATATCCAGCACGCCATCGTGAGCCGTGATCGTTGCCGGCTTTTCCGCCTCGATACGCCACTGATCGAGATCATGTGTAAAATCATCGGAGCCGATCAGCGTTTGCACAGAGGAAGTGACCTTCGATTCTTTCTGTACTTCGAGCCGGATTGCGTCATACATCACCTGGCCGGGAATGCCCGCCGACGGCGTGTCGTTCTGCACGTCACGCGAAGCGAATCGCTCGGCAGGTTGTGCGTCGGCATGGGCCAACTCAATCGTGTTTTCGCCCTCGTGCAGTAATGCGGCAGGGAAGGCGATCTCTTCAAGATGATAGGGAGAATCCTGCGTGCCGCCGCGATAGCCGGCCGTGCCCGTCTTCGGCAACTGGATGCGACCAACCTGCTCACCATTCACGCGCACGCGAAGGTCGGTGAGTTTGCCGCTGGCCGGCTGTGCAGAACTGATGCCGACACTTAGCATCGCGGTTCCCTGTGTGGCATGCGCATGGAAGACAATGCTCCATGCAGGGTGCTCGTTGTAGATCGTCCAGTGCGCATAGTTCCAGTCCTTCTCCGGCTGGCTCTGGCCCACAATGTAGCGCACATCGTGCGGAAACTGTTCGAGGTAGCGCCGGAACATGGCGAACTGTCGCGCGTCCGATCCGTTGCGAAACTCTGCGGCGCTACGATCAAAAACGCCGATCTGGAAGATGCGCTCGCCGTGCGTGACGGGCTTCCATTGCAGGTCACCGAGAAGCTTGTTTTCATTGGCTGCGACGCGCACCTGTTGTTGCACAAAATCATGCGGCTGATCAGCGCCGGTGACGGAGAGCGCGTATTCTCCGGCCACGACGTGATCGATGCGAAAGTGGCCATCGGCGTCAAGGCGCGTCCAATAGTTGTATCCTTTGCTGGCAAGGCTCCAATCGGCATTCGGTGCGGAAAGAATCACCGTGGCATTGGTTGCGGGCTTGCCACCGAGCAGCACACGGCCCTCCACCGAACCACGCTGCTGGTTGTACTCGGCGGTGTTGGTCCATGCATAAGGCCAGAGTCCTTTCTGCTGTTCCAGTTGTTGTGCAGCATCCTTCCAGAGCGCCTCTGGGCTTGTACCGCGATTGGCATAGACGAGGAACGGACCGTAGACCTTGCTCCACGGCTCGCCATCGGCCACCACCACGGGCGACGCACCAAAGTGAACCGACTGCAGCACGCGCAGAAGCACGTTGTCATGCACGGTCTGCCCTTGCTTGATGGGGCCGCCGTTGTGATACTCCGGACTCGGCTCAATCATCCACAATCCGAACTGCTTGCCCACGTAGCCGTACACAGGCACGTCAGCCCAGTAGACCGAGTTCATGTACTTGGTCTTGATGGTGCCGTCGGCAAGTTGATAGGTTACATCCGTGAGTTTCTTGGTGACAGCGGCCTGCGGAATGGGCACGAATTTCCCGTGACCAATCGCCCACTGATCGAAGGTTCCATCCATTACGGTCTTCGAAACGAACCGCGTTTGATAAAGTGTTGCGCCCGCATCCTTCTGCCCGTGGCGCAGCACCGCATAGGCATAAAGCCCGCTCTGGTTGCGGAAAATAACGTAGTGCACTTCGACAGAAAAAGGGAACAGCGGCGTGGGAGGCGCAGTAGTTACCACCTCGGCGCGCTCCGATGTATTCGTGACCAGATCCGTTTGCCCTTGATGCGGACGAACGCGGTAGTATCCTTTGGCACTCGCGGTCAGCCCTGGCGGAAGGACGGCAGGATCAGCATTCGCATCCCAATAGAGGGCCGTGCTCGGATCGTCACTGTCGCCTTTCGTCGGAGCGGCATAGGCGGCCTTGCGTGCAGTAACGCCAAGGTCGTGGTACTGTTTTCCGTCGAAGGCTCGCAGTGCGCGTATGACACCGTCCAGTCGCGACACCTCGATTTCAATCAACCCATTGCGTACAGAGATAGTGTCAGTGGTGACGGTTGAAACCACCGGTGCATTCTGCGCCGAAGACAAAGCCGCCGAGAAAAATAGAACCACAAGAAAGAACAGAGCGATTCGATTCATGCGCATGGATAAAACTCCATAAGAGCAACGCCGTGGATTGTATAGGAGAGAGCGGCCTACCATTTTTTCATGGAAGGCCGCTGGTCGTCACATCTGCTTACTGCATGAAACATGCATACATCTTTCATTTTAAAACACAATACGCGCGCCCAGTTGAATCTGGCGTGCGGAGTAGGCTGAGGTGATGGTGCCAAAGCTCGATGCGCCAAAGGTGCTGTTTGGAACGGTGAAATTGGTGTGGTTCAACGCATTCAGAAATTCACCGCGAATCTGCAGACGGCGACCGTCACCGAGTGCAATGGCACGTGTCAGCGAAAAGTCCAGCGTCGCAAAGTTCGGCCCGCGATTGGAATTGCGCCCCTCATTGCCGAAGGTGTAGATGGTCGGTTGCGCAAAGGCCGCGGTGTTGAACCAGCGCGCAGCCGACCGCTGACCGGAAGGAAGCGCAGCCTTGGCGATGACATTGGCGCGTTGCGATCCGGAGGAAAATGCCGCGGTGTTGTTGGTGCTGGTGATAACGGTGAACGGTGCTCCGCTATAGGCTCGCGTGATGTTGCCGAGAGTCCAGTTGCCCACTGCATGCGACAGCAGTCCCGTCGCCAGAAAATGCCGGTTGGGTCCGAAGGGAAGTTCGTAGACACTGCTGAAGACAAACTGATGGCGGATGTCGTTGGACGACGCACCGTAATCAGCGCGGCGATTGTAGTAGTTTGAGTAAGGCCCATTATCGGTGCCCAGCGTTGATCCTGAACCGTAGTTATCGTCAAAGGCACGTGCCAGTGTGTAACTCACATTCAAGTTGAATCCCTGACGGAATCGACGCTCCACCTGCACCATACCACCGTAGTAGTAGGCATTCCCGGTGCTGGGTGCGACAAGTGAAACCGTGCTGAACTGCGGGAAGGGACGATCCTTCTGCGCGTGGTGCGTGGCGCTCAAAACCGACGGGGCAATCTGATTGATACTCTGATTCTGTCCGGGCAGCTTGTGCGCCAGACTCGCGAGTCCAGTAACTTCCAACACGAAGCGACCAGGAAACTCATGCTGCACGCCAAGGTTAAACTGCTGCGTGTAACCAGTACGGTGACGAGGATCGAAATAGCTAACAGCCGTGGTCGCTGTTGAGCCCACCGTCACCGCGCCATAGGAGTCATCCAGCGTTGTCGATGTATTGACGGCAGGCACGCCATCTTTCAGATAGAAGGGCGTCGTCACGCCGTTATCCGGTGAGGCAATGCTGCCCGAAATGCTGAAACCTACTGCTGCCGAGGCTGGCTGTCCAGCATCGAAGGGATGCGCGAAGAAATATCCCCATCCGCCTCGCACTACCGTGCCTCGATGCTCAAAGGGTTGCCAGGCGAAGCCGAGTCGTGGTGCAAAATTGTTGAGGTCAAGATCGTACGGCGTTGTTCTGAATCCATTCACGCCCATAAATTTGACCACGCCCTGAGTATTTGAAACCGGATTGGTAGCCGTGGCATCGAAGCCATTCATGCGGTTGTTCTCGTCCTTGATGGGGCTATCCGTTTCCCAACGAACACCAAGGTTCAACGTCAGTCGCGGCGCAATCGTAAAGTCGTCCTGCGCAAATCCAACGCTGTACCAACTGGTTCGCGTGACCGGCTGCGTTTGCGCCACACTGAAGCTGAGCGGAGCACCAACCAGCAGCGAGGCAAGGCTGTTGCCAGTACTGGTGTTTCCTGGAATGCCGGTCGAAAGCGTGCTGAAGGCAAACGATCCGGAGGCGGTGGAAAGATTCACCTCATGATCCATCGAGCGACGCAACTCCACGCCAATTTTCAGCGAGTGACGGTCTATAACCTTCGACAGATTATCCACAAGTTGATACTGGTTGATCGGGAACTGTCGCCGCTCCTGTCCAGTAGAACCGAGCGGACTGTAACCAGAAGGCGCAATGTATGGGAAAGCATTTTCGGAGACGCCCGTAAGTCCAAGCTTGGTTGGATAGCCGCCGCCAACGCCATTGGTCAGCTGGTGATAGATGCGCGTTTCATAGGTGAAACGAAGGTCGTTGATCAGGCTCGGCGAGAGGGTGTGAATCCACTGCACGTAGCCGATGTGGTCATGCGAGATAGACGGTTGATAGGTGTCGGCGCCGCGATCTGGATACACCGAACGATTGCTCGTATCGCCCTTGGTGAAAATGTAGCGCAGCGCAAACCGGTCCTTGGGAGAAAGCTGATGATCAACGCGGACAATGTAGAACTGAGCCGCGCTGGCTGCGACCGTGTTTCCGGAAAAGTTGTTGGCGACCGCGGTTTTATTGGTCGCAACGGGATAGTACTTGATGATCGCCAGGCCCACCGCGTCAGGATTGGTGATGATGTTGTTCGTGAATTTCTGTCTCGTGGTGACGCTTCCAACCGTGGTCTGCGTGCGCGGATCGTAGATAGCCGGGAGACCCGACGCAGAAAAATCACCGGTACGCTCGGCATCGGTTGGCACCGTCAACACCACTGTCGATCCTGTCCTCTGCTGTGAACCTTCGTAGCCGAAGAAGAAAAAGGTCTTGTCTCTTTTAACAGGCCCGCCAACCGTTCCACCATAGACGTTATAGCGCAGCTCCGGCTTGGTTTTGGCAAAGTATCCCTGCGCGTCGAAGGCATCATTGCGCACAAATTCATAGAGCGTACCGTGGGATTTATTAGTGCCACTCTTGGTGTTTTGCTGAATGATGCCGCTGGCCGAGCCGCCGTATTCTGCCGCGTAGTTGTTGGAAATAACACCCAGCTCCTGAATGGTATCGACCGGAGGATTGATCTCCGCGGTGCCAATGCCGATACGAATATTCTGTCCCGATCCGCCATCGAGCCATGTCATCGAACTTTTAGTGCGACCACCCGACAGTGAGTAATTTGCCGAATCGATGAAGACCGCGCCACCCGTCAATGCAATGATGTTCATCGAGGAACGATTGCCCAACGGCAGCTCTGAAACGCTTGTCGTTTCGATAATCTGACCGATCTCAGAGGTTCTGGTTTCAAGCTCCAGGGGTGCAGCTGACACCTCAACCGTCTGATTGTCTCCCGAGGGCAAAAGCGCGGCATTGATGCCAATAATGTGCCCGGTGGTGAGCACGACACTGCCCACCTCGTAACGGCGGAATCCCGCCTGCTCAACAATCACGGCATATTCGCCGATGGGAAGATTCGGCGCGGAGTACACGCCAGCGCCATTCGACTGCACTGTCGTCACGATGCCTGTAGAAAGATTTTTGATAATAATCGAGGCATGGACCAGTACTGCGCCTCTCGCATCGGTAACGACGCCGGCAATGGTTGCCTGACTGCTTTGTGCCTGCAGACTTCGGTGCGTGCCAAAAGATATCGCGATCAATAACAGAGCGGCCAGCGCTATCTTGTGGCCTGAAGACAGAAAATCCGTGCGAACGGAAAGCATGGGCATCCTTTCAAGAATTCAGCGGATACACTCAGCCGCGATTCTCGCAAGAGAATGCAACCGTAGTGAGATGAAATAGAAATAATGTGAAAGGGAATTGCTAACAACAGGAAAGAGAACAACAACAACAGATCGCGCACAGCGGCTGGGATGCCGGGCGCGGCGTAAGGCACGCATTGGGTCTGTTGTTGGTCATGATGCTATGTCTATTCACCGTTTAGAGCTTATGCTTGGCCATGGCTTCTTCCCGTTCATGAAGGATAGATAAGGGAAGAAAATGCGCCTTCTTACGGTCACACGATCCATGCATGGCTTTAGATGCATTATGCAGCAAGAACGCACATTTGTCCAAACCCGAATATTTTTATGCTTGGGAAATGCCCTCAGCATTTTCGCCCCATGTTGCTGGTCTCCGCGCCAACACGCATGCGGCATGTTAACGCGGAGCAGCTCGAAAATGCTCTGTCTATTCACCACCGGAGGCAGGACGACCAGCAGGAAGATCGCGCTCCACAGCCTCCACAGGTTCGCCCGCCAGCGTGATGCGTAACTGTTCGTCGCTGTGACGAGCGAACCAGGCGCGCAAATTTTCTTCTTCATTCCGCGAGGCCAAATACGCCCGCAATAGCCGTTCGATGGCATCAGGAACTCTGTCGGCCGCGCAACGATAGCCCACCGGACGCGCCACACCCGAGTCCTTGCCGACCGCCCCGCCAAGACAGAAGTAATACGCATCGATCATCCGGTCCTGCTCGCGAATCTTTTTCCCTTCAATGCCGATGTCAGCAATCCAGTGCTGTCCGCAGCCGTTTGGACATCCGGTCACATTCAGTCGCAATTGCTGATCGAATCCCGGCAGTCGCGCATCCAACTCTTCAACCAACCATCGCGTAAATGACTTCGTCTCTGTCAACGCCAGCTTGCAAAATTCCATGCCCGTACAGGAGACGGCACCACGCCAGAAGTTCGATGCCTCCACATGAAACTCGATCTTGCCGAGTTCGTGAACCAGTTGCTCTGTCTTATCCGCCGGAATATCGACGAAGAGAAGATTCTGCGCAACGGTGAGGCGAATCTTTCCGCTGCCATAGTGGTCGGCCAACGCCGCCGCAGCCACCAACTGCTCGCCGCTCAACCGTCCGCGCAACACCGACGCGCCCACGGTAAACAGATTCGCCGCGTGCTGCGCATGAATGCCGGTGTGATCGCGGAAGACATCGGCGGGCACAACCTCTTCGCCCGCTGGTTGCAACTGGAAGTCGAGCCGCGCATGCAACTCGTCGAGAAAACGCTTCGCATCCCATCCCTGCTTGAGGAACAGATATTTCATGCGCGCCCGTTCGCGACTCTCGCGCAACTCTATCTGCTCGCGGAACAGCAGTGCAGCGGCACGTGAAACAGCCACCACCTGCTCGGGCAGAACGAAGGCATCCAGTTTGACGGCCAGATGCGGCTCGCGCGAAAGTCCACCACCCACGCGCAGCGAAAATCCGATGACGCCGTTGCGACGCGCCGGAGTAAAAGCCAGGTCGTTGATCTCTGGATACGAACACCACGACGGGCAACCGGTGATGGAAATTTTAAATTTACGGGGCAGATTGTAGAACTCGGAATTGCCCGAGAGAAGTCGCGAAACCTCCAGCGCCAGCGGCGATGCGTCGATGACCTCATCGGCAGCGAGGCCAGCCAATGGGCACCCGGTCACATTTCGCACCACGTCTCCACAAGCTCCCACCGGAGACAGTCCGACGGCCTCAAGCGCGTCGACAATCTCTGGCAGGTTTTCAATCGTCAACCAGTGCAGTTGAATATTTTGTCGCACCGTGATGTCGGAGAGGTTGCGCGCGTACTTCTGTGTGAGGCTGCCGATCAACCGCAGTTGCGCGGAGGTGAGAATGCCGTTGGGGATGCCGATACGCATCAAAAAATATTCGCTCGTGACGCCCTCGCCCCCCTTGCCACCGACCACGCCTGCGCCGTCACCTTGCGTGTAGATGCCCCACCACTTGAAATATTGCGCTGCCCATTCGGGCGTGACACTCGCACGGCCCTCGGCGGCAAATCGACGCACCTCATCGAAGGCCTTCCAGGGATTTTTTTCGACTTTAAGACGCTCGGCACGCTGCGCCTTGCTTTCTTTAACGGGTTTGCTTTCGCACATAGATACCTCCGGGGAAGAACAAAATATAAAAAGACCCGCATCAATTGCATGCGGGGAGGGGACGTGAATTGGCTCGAACTATCGAGTGAAGCCAGCTTCCATTCCTCATGCGCGCCACGCATAACAACGAAGGGAGAAAGGAAAGTCGCTCATGAGTGCATCCTATGGATGCGCAGTCAGGCTGTCAAGCATGCCTGCTGCGGCTCTCTGAAAGCAAGAACGCGTCATAGTGAGATTTGCGCAAACCACAGCGCCAACGCATTTTTTTGCTTGCAGAACTGCGGCAGGCCATAGATCGGCTCCAGCGTTTATAGCTCTGGCATACAATAAGGCATCCCCGCGATTTTCCACAGACGCATAGGTAAACACATCGGCACTCACTCGCAATCCGCTGCCACAGCCAAATTTGGCAATGTCTGGATTTGCGAGGAAATGCGCAAACGGATCAAGTCCGTACCCATTCCACGGGCAGGGCGATCGATTGTGCTTGATATGGATCTCAATTTAACTTTCTGGGGAGATTAGAGCAATCGGCACTTCAGTTTCAGTAACAGGAATCCATCTGCTGACCTTAACCTGTCCAGCGATTGCATTTCTATTATCGTTGATAGAGTCGTTGCTAAACCACCCAGAGCACCCCGGCCAACGCCACCCACTGGTCCACACGCACCATGGCCCGCGTGACCGGCATCAACGAGGCCAGTGTGCGCCGCATCTGACACGTCCATAAAGCCTGTCCACCGGTCAACTTCGAGCAATAGTTCCGTGTTCTTAACGTGTGGGAGCAGTTGGACAGCCTGATCGATCAGCCTCTGTGCGGCATCGGGAACCTCCGCATTCAGAGGCGTAATCTTTAAGCCCGACTCCGTGATGATGGCATCGGGCAGATCATCGGCAAGTGCCATACGGTTGACCATGCAAAGCTGCTCTTCCAGCAGATTCAGACGTTAGTGCAGGTACTGATTGCAGTTGGCATTCACGGCCAGCGGCAATTCACCCCTCCGTCGATGTGCTGCGAATGTTTCGGCGGGCGTCAAATATTCGTCGAAGTCTTTGAATTAGCGGGAGCCCTGCACCCAGATGTCGCCGGATCGAAGCGCATTCTTCAACTCCGAAAGCGCGCACAGTCCGTAGTAGCGCCTGTCGATCCCTACGTCGGTCATCACCAATCTCTCCCAGCGCTTTTTGACGAAGCCAGTTGGCGTATCGGCAGGAATCTTGCGGGCATTTTCCGCATTCATTGCGCGCAGAACTTCGATGGCATCGAATACACCTTTGGCGGCGGGCGCGGCCCGCAGTTTGAGAACGTCGAGGAAGTCCGGCGCATAGCGACGCAACGTAGCGTAGCTTTCGCCTATGCGATGCAGAAAATCGAAGTCCTCTGGTTGCGCAAGTTTCTGTGCTTCGGTCACACTCTCGGCAAAAGCATCCCACGACAGGACGGCCTCTATGGCGGCGTACGGATCGCGTCCCGATCGCTTTGCCTCCAGCAAAGCCTGGCCAATACGTCCGTACAAACGCACTTTCTCATTGATCGACTTTCCAGACGCTTGAAATTGCTGTTGATGCTTGTGCTTTGCGATGCTGAAGAGCTTGCCGATAATGCGATCATGTAGATCGATAACCTCATCGGTCACAGTAGCCATCCCCTTGATGGCCACCGCCACGAGGGTGGCATAGCACCGTTGCGGCTCGAACCTGGCCAAGTCCGCAGGTGTCATTTGGCCACCTTCGCGAGCGATCTTGAGTAGACGATTCTGATGCTCCATCCGTTCGATGCCGGTGGGAAGATCGAGTTCATGCCACGCTTTGAGGCGCTCGATATGTTCGAGCATGTGTCGTGAGTTCGGTTTGGCAGGTGATTGGCGCAGCCACACCAGCCTAGTCGTCCAGCCATTATCGCAACGCTTGAGCAGATCATCGAGGCGTTGCCGATGCTCCTCTGAAAGAGGATCTGACAGCGCTGCATGGAGGCGCCGGTTAGCTCGAGTGATTGCTTCCGCGCAGATTCGTTCAATGACATTACTGGCCGATAGAACTATCGATTTCTGCCGAAGATGCTCAATCAATGCTTTCGCCAGCACAATGCCCTTGTCTGTTTGCATGGCCAGTTCGGTTAACATCCGCACAGATTGTTGGTAGTGGCCGATGCTGAATATCTGGAAGCCAAATGCTGTTTGCAACTCGACCAGATGATTGCGCCGCGTCTGTTCACGCTGTCAATATTCATCCCAGCGTTCTGCTGCAACCTTGAGCTGGTCGGCAACCAGTTTCAATAATGGAGAAAAGGGCTGATGGTCAACGCCCAGGATGATGCCGGGGAAACGCAAGTAGCAGAGTTGCACCGCGAATCCCAGGCGGTTTGCAGCCCCGCGTCGTTAATTGACGATGGAAAGATCGGACTCGCTGAACGTGTAGTGCCGGATCAGCTCATCATTTGTGTCTGGCAACGCAAGCAGACTCTCCCGCTCAACGGCGGATAAGATCGAACGGCGGGGCATTGATGCTCCTCTCGCAAACGAGGGATTACGAGAAGACAAAAGTCTCCGCATGGCGAAAACGTGTAATCATACACTTAGCCTTCTCGTAATTATTTCTTGAAATATACTTCTCAAACCGCTATCCTGACAACGAGTTTCAAAAAAGGTGCCCCATGGCAGATTTGGATCGCATCACGCAGAACCCCGAGATGATGGGCGGACGCCCCTGCATCCGGGGTATGCGCGTCACCGTCGGCATGATCGTCGGCCAGATCAGCGCCGGCATCAGCTTTGATGAGCTCCTGGGTGACTATCCCTACCTAGAACGCGAAGACATCGTGCAGGCCCTGCGTTATGCCGCATGGCGTTCCGAAGAACGTGAAATTATGCTGGCCAGCGCATGAAGATTCTGATCGACATGAATCTCTCGCCCAAGTGGGCAGGGTTTCTGAAAAGCGCGGCATCGAAGTTCTTCACTGGTCCGAGGTCGGGATGGCTTTCGCTCCTGATTCATCCCTCATGAGCTGGGCCGCAGAGCATGGGTTTATCGTGCTGACCAACGATCTTGATTTCGGCATTGCTTTGGCCACTGCAAACACCGAGAAGCCGAGTGTTGTGCAGATCCGTGGGGATGACCTCCGGCCCGCGTCCATCGGAAATCAGGTCGTTCAGGCTTTGCGACAGATGCAGGCAGAATTGGCAGAAGGAGCTCTGGTCACAATTGACCCAAAGCGAACCCGGCTCCGGCTTCTGCCGCTACGAAAGAACAAGTAGAGGCACTCTATGCTGATTGGTTATGCGCGCGTTTCCACCCAGGACCAGAATCTCGATCTGCAGATTGATGCCCTAAACAAGGCGGGCTGCGAGAAACTCTTTCAAGAAAAGATGAGTGGAAGCCGTGCCGCTCGGCCGGAGTTCTCAAAGGCTTTAGAGACAATGCGCCAGGGCGACACACTGGTTGTTTGGAAGCTGGACCGGCTGGGCCGGAGCGTCAAGAACCTGGTTAACCTGGTTGGCGAACTTCACAAGCAGGGAGTCCAATTCAAAAGCCTCACCGATGCAATCGACACCGGCACCCCTTCGGGCCGGTTCTTCTTCCATGTCATGGCCAGCTTGGCACAAATGGAGCGCGAGTTGACCATCGAGCGCACGCGTGCCGGACTGGAAACCGCGCGAAAACTAGGCCGCAAAGGAGGCCGCAAGCGCCGGATGACCGACAGTAAAATCGAATCCGCCAGAAAACTGCTGTCCAACGGTATGCCGCCCAGAGATGTGGCCCTGAACCTCAACGTCTCCATTCCGACGCTTTATCGCTGGATTCCGGCTGCTGCTTCGGCTTAAGGTGCTATTTTGTCCGTTTCCTGAAGCTACCCCCAAACTGCGCGATTCCCACTCTCCCACAGCCTGCCTCTCAGGCCGCTTCGCGCTGCAGCCACCACTTCTGTTCAAACTCTTCCGGGCTCTGGTAGCCGATCGTCGAGTGCATTCGTTTCTGGTTATACCAGAGGATCCAGTCGATCACCTCATCCTTGACCGTGCGCGCTGACACGAAGCTCTCGCCGTGCAACCGTTCGACCGAGCGAGCCGAACAG
>WSSedL1CaDRAFT_10000904_pt1 | contig 19258 bp, 17 predicted proteins | sample WetSurSL1Cattail_FD_9464 | JGI IMG/M metagenome (IMG submission 9464)
CTCCGGCTGCATGTTAAGACTTTCCACGCAATTACGGAGTCTGTCGGCATACGGTGCATAAATAAAAACGTTAATGATATTTTTATAATCATTCAAGATATAATCGGCACATCGACCAACAATTATGCAAGATTCTTTTTCAGCTAGGTCAATTACTATTTTCTTCTGTGCAGTAAAAATCGCATCCTGAATTGATGTTGTTCCCATGCCTAGAGGATAACTCATATTAAAGAAGGCTGACTTAGCACTTTCTTCATTATCACTGATGGCCGAAACCGGAAGATTGAGCTTTTTGGCAGCTAGGTCAACAATATCTCTGTCAAAATATTCTATTCCAATTTTCTCACTGACTTTTCGTGCAATAGGTCTGCCCAGACTTCCAAATTGCCGTGCAATCGTTACAACGAACTTATCACTCATGTGAATCTCCTCCTTCAATTTCTAAACCGGATTAACTATGAATTGATTATACTCAAATAGTCGTGGTTTTACAATGGACTTAAACTCCAAACATTTTCCCCATCTTTTGTACTCCGAATACAAACGGTGTATTTTAAACCTGCTTAATCCTATTGTTATATGGTAAAAGTAAGTTCATTTCTTTTGTCATTTGTTCTTTTCATACAACAAGCAGTATGTTATATTGATATATATGATTCGGGTGTCATAAGTCAACTATATATTTTTAGCTTCGTCAATTTGCACATAAACAGGCCACCTTATGATAATACATAAGATCGTTTGATGAGCAACTGTATGAAGTCGTTGGTACTTAGGTCCTGTATTTTAGGGCCTTATGTACCACTACGTACTTCATTCAAGCGGAAGCGTGTTGCGAATGAACGATTTTATGTATTACCATTCAAGAGCGAAATTGTGCAAATTGACGATAGACACAATAAAGTGGGGATTTGACACCCCAATCATATATAAAACAAGGAGGAACTATTATGCAGACACAGGTCATGACCCTTTATGAGTATGCGAAGACAAAATACAACTTAAGCTTTCTTTCCGGACAAAAAGGTTTGAGTAATACGGTCTCCTGGATCTACCTGGCAGAGGATATTCAAAATACCGATTTCCTAAAAGGCGGTGAACTGGTCATTACCACCGGACTTTTTACTAACAGTGGTGTTGGTCTATTTGAATTTATCCGCGCACTGGCTATGAAAAACTGCAGCAGTATCTTCATTAATATAGGAAAATATCTGCACACACAGGATATTACTCCTGAGATTCTGGAATTTTGTGAGGTCAATAAATTCCCTTTGTTTACTTTACCCTGGGAAGTACATCTGGTAGAAATCATGCAAGATTATTGTCGTATTCTTCTGCAAGATAATCAGCGGGGAGATACCTTAAGTGCTGCTTTTCAGAGTGCATTGCATCAAACGCAGATTCCCGAGGATATTTTAAGAACCTTAAATCAGTTTGACTATGCTACTCTTGCGGATTATCGTGTCATTGTAATAAGAAATTTACATGATACAACCATAATTACTTCTCCCTTAAACCGGCATGGCTTAAAATATCATTTGTTCTTTTATAACAACCTGCAAATATTAATCTATCATTCTTCAAAAGAGCAGCTATCTCTCAAAAAAATTATAGAGATTATCTGCTATTGTGACAGTGTTATCTTGGGCGCCAGTGACATCATACATTCTATCACCCAGATCGGGCAATGTTATAAACGTGCTTGCTTTTCTCTTGCTGCCGCAGAACTCTGGAACCGCCCCAATATAATCTTTGATGAACTAGGAATATTTCAGCTTTTATACTGCAACTCGGATCCTGATCTGTTGCAGGTGATGTATCAACGAGCTCTTGGTGTCTTGGAAAAATATGATATGGAACACGATACTGATTATATAAATACTCTGCGCATCTATTTATTATCTGACTGCAATCTGATTGAGAGTGCAGCCAGATTATTTACACATCGTAATACAATTGTATATCGCATTCGAAAGATCAAAGATTTGCTGGGTACCGAATTAGATAACTCTTCGGTGAAATTTGATTTGTTGATGGCATTTTATGTCAAAGAATATATTGCGATGTAACTATTCCTCTAAAAGCAACTCTTCAGCATGCTTCTTTTTCCCATGTCCGTAATGACCGTATTTGCCATAACCGTAGCCGTAGCCATAACTACCGATTCCCACTCTGACACAGTTGAAAACAAAGCCAATGATATCAATATTACTGCTTTCTGATAGATGCTCCAACCCATCAAGAATATGATTTACCTTTGCATAATCCTGTTTGATAACATAAATTGCACCATCCACGTGCTTTGCCAGATCCGCCGTATCTGACAGAATTGCAGATGGAGCAGTATCCAGAATCACATAATCAAAGCTCGCCTCTAATTCAGCAAGTATATTGTGTATTTTTTCTGTTCCCATAATCTCCGCCGAATGATCCACCGGTTTTGAGCAAGCCAGTACGGAAAGCTTCATTTCATCGATATACCGGATTGCATCGGTAAGCTTCGTTTCACCCGCTAGGACCTTTTCAAGACCCTGAAATTCTTCCTCTAGGGAAAGCATATTCTTAATGGAAGGACGATACAAATCGCAGTCTACCAATATTACATTTTTGCCTCCCTGTGCAAATGCTAAGGCTAAATTCAGTGCTACCGTACTTTTCCCTTCGCTTGGAACTGCACTAGTGATTAATATTGATTTCATTTTTTTCGCTGCGGAAATTTTCTCTACTCTGGTTCGTATCCGGTAAATATCTTCACGGTAGCTTACTAATTTATCATTCAAAATTGTAATGTTCATGATCTCTTTACTTCGGCGTTTAAACAATACTTTCGGTAGTGTACCCAGATGCTTAATACTGGACAGCTTAATAAAATCACTGTTTCTGTAGATCGTTCTTCGGGTGACTGCATAAAACAAAAGAATTATGACACCTATCGCTGCGCCCGGCAAGGCCCCTAATTCTATTATGCCTAAATAATTAGGACTGTTTGAGGGCTCCTTAGGTACACCCGACTCTTCTATCATGCTTAAATAAGTACTGCCAACAACCATCTCAGCAACCGTTGGATAGCTCTTAATTACGGATTGTAATACAAGATATGCCCATTTCGCTTCATTTGCCACAACTCTAATCGTAAATAGATTAGTTCCTTCAATATTCTCGGCTGTTATACTTTCACTAACACTTTCTACACCAAGATCAACGGCAATAATGTTCTTAAGTACACCGCTGGTAATGATATACGGAAAAGTTGCAGACATTTGGGAAGCCCTCAGATTATCTTCATAGATTGTACCGTTGGACTCCAAATTAAGATTTACAGCAAATGTAGCTGCTGCAATATACCGTGGATTATAATCATATTTCATTTTCAAGCAGACAATTCCGGAAGATATTATAGCGAATACGATAATAATCCAACCGAATCTTAAAATCCCATTTTTAAAGTTATTCATAATAAAATGTATATCAATGACATCATCCGAAACATCCTCAAACTTTTCATTTTCAACCATATTAATTAACATGCCTCCCCTCGAATAAGTAATCATTGACCGGCATTTTCCGGAGATGATGTCTTCTTTTTATAATATCCGTAATAATTATTATATGAATATCTTGAACCGTAACCCGCTCTGAATCCAAGTAGGTCCTTATGCACATTATTATAAATGCATCCCAACAACTCAGAATTGCTGGTTGTCAGTAGATCGATTGCATCATTAATATCCTTCGTCATTGCCGTGCTTTGTCTGACAACCAATAATGAGACATCCGATATATCTGCCAGTATTTCCGCATCTGCTGATTCCGTGATCGGTGGTGCATCGATGATAATATAATCCATTCCCATTTTTGCCTTATAAATTAGTTTTTGAAAGGCTTCCTCGGCAAGCAAATCTGTAGCACTCTTAAACAGCTTTCTACCGAGCAGAAGATGCAGTCTGCTTTTCTCATCATACACAAGGGCACTTTTTAATTCCTTTTGTTTTAAGAAACTTTCACTGATTTCTTCCTCTTTCTTAATATCCTTTTGCAGAATTTTATAAATTGACGGATTATAAAAATCCGCATCAATTAACAGTACTTTAAATGACTTTTGAGCTAATGACAGAGCTAAATTCGTGGCTATTGTAGACTTCCCTTCATTCTCACGAACGCTGGTAATCAGAAGGACTTTACTGTCATTACGGGAGGTCTTATACTCTAATTTTGCCCGCATTTTCTTGATACTCTCAACAAAGGAAAAGCTGACTGTCGGACTTGTAATAAGTATACTTTTTTTCTTCCTTATAATTCCCGCGCGAAGCGTTTTATACTTTTTCTCGTGGTATACAACACCAAACAGCTTAGTGTCCAGCTTTTTTATTAACTCCTCTTCACTTTTTATAACATCCCGCGTAACTGATATTATTACCAAGACTGCTGCCATCGCTACCACGCCCATCAAAAACGCCATTTCCGTAATAATTTTAATATTCAAGCTATTATTGGGGCGCATTGGAAATTCCGGTGCTTCAAGAACATCCAGAATTGCGTTTCCAAAAACATCCCCGGTAACTGAGGTGTAATTATTCATAATGGATGTGATAATCAAAAACGCCATCTTTGGAGTTGAGGCCGTGACTGTAAGTTCAAATAGATTTGTCTCGTTGATCACTTCGGCTTTAATGGTTCCCGGAAGCTTCTTCATACCTATGTCCTTTGCTACCTTGTTTTCCAGTATATCGCTTGAAAATATGCTCGTCATTGTTTCTGCAACTGTATTTGCCGCTACCAGATTCGTATAAATGTCATTGTAGCCTTTTGAAGTTACAACAAAGGTGGCACTTGTTTTATAGGAAGGTGTGTATGCTAACTCGGCAGTCATATACGCACAGACGGCCACTGATATACCAAACAAAATGATAAGCCAGATGTCTCTTGAAACATCTCTGAAGATATCAAATATATCTATGTTAATTTCATTGTTTTCTATGCTCCTTAATCTATCTTTCATCACTATAACCATGCCTTTCTTCATAGCCTGCAAACTTTGGGCCACAGGCACAAATTTGCGTGTGAAAATATCTTTTTATTTTCACACTAACTCCTATTCTCTACAACAACAAGCAACTTTGTAGTTCCGATATAGCCTTCTTCTGTTTTCATGGAATACACGACTTCATAGGTACCCGGTTCATGCATGTTAACCTCCGAACGAACCCCTATCTTGTCCTGAGAAATCGTTAGTCCACTTGGACTACCTTGCTGATTTTGCAAAATGGAGTATTGTTTATTATCAATTTTTACTCCTGATAGGAATGATTTTGAATCAAAAGAAGTTTCAGTTTGTAGATAAATGAGATAATTACTTAGAATTATCTGCGGAATCTTCTCTTTATTATCATAATCCTCATAATGAAATTCCACTGTCGCAGGAAGATAAGCCGTATCCCCCGCACTGTTCGTCACGATAAATTTTAATTGGTACGCGCCTTCTGTTTCTCCAAAATCATCTTCCGGCTCCTCATATCTGATTTTATCCGACAGATTTCCATCAATACAATCAAATACCGACATATACCGAATGATATTCTCCTGATCTCCGACCGCAAAGATCAAAGGCTTTGTCAAGGAAAATCTGGGGGGCGTATAATCTGTGTATTCCAACTCTCGCTCCCATTTTGTTACATTGTTACTTGAATCATATGCTGTATATGATATTTTTCTTTTTCCTGTATTAATAAAGCTTGATAATTTTTCGATCATGACCGTATCCGTTACATCTTTGTCCCGCTTATCAAATGCGGTCACTCCTTTCAACAGTTCTTCCTTTGTTGTATTTACACTTGTGTTGATATATTCCTCTTTACAAGCGAACACCGGACCGCTTGTATCAGAACTACTTGCCTTATAAATCTGAAAGAATGTAAATGCAACCGCTGACAGAAGAAATATGATTAGTCCTGATATTCTTAGTAGTTTCATAGTTAACCTCTTTTCTTAAGATATTTAGTAATTTATTCAGTACTCCCGAGAAATCCGCGGGATTTCGAGAAAATTCAGCGCCAAAATATATGCCTTTCAACATATTTTGTGTGCATCGGTTCGAAAGAACCGCCGTGACTGAATAGTCACTTATTTATATATTTCCTGTTCCTTCGCTGTCTCTGCAGTAGCAAAAGTTAGTAAGCTTTCTATTCTCCATAACGCCTATCGGATTCACCTCAAACAGTAGCTTTGCATATTCACCCCCGTAATTTGACAGAATAAAATCATAAACCCGACTCATATCCGTTGTTCGTATGTCCGGACTATGAGCATCACTTGCAAGAAAGGACACCACTCCGTAATTCAGGAAATACAGAGCTGTTTTTCGTGCACGATCACCAAATCCACCCAGGACACTTCCTTTATTAATTTGAATATAACACCCCTTTTCCAACCAGCTATAAACCATCTCCGGATTCTTCTGTACATATGGATATCGTTCGGGATGGGCGATAATCAGCTCATACCCCAACTCAGTCACTTCACGTATCAAATAGTCCATCAGGGATATATCTATACGGAAACCAAACTCCAACAGCAGGTATCTTGATTTATTCAGGGTTATTATTTTACCGCATTGTAAAAGCTCGGGAACTTCTTCTGTCGCATAGACTTCCATCCCGAGTACAAGCTGTATTGGTATCTGCTCTTTATGTAATGCTTCTTTTAATTCCAGATACGCTTCTCTCAGGCTTTCATCATAGTAATTATCGAAATTTCCTACTATGTTACAATGAGGCGTAACAAACACGGTTTTTACTCCACTTTCGTATGCTGTTCTCGCCATTTGAATCGATTCCTTCAGATTCTGTGCTCCATCATCAATTCCGGGCAATATATGTGTATGTATATCAATTATCATGGTAATTATTTTCATCCCCTTATTTATTACGGTTGACTACTTTCATTTCGTACACTAGGAACAGTCAAATACTTACCAAATCCTCTTTTTAGCTTTCTTATTAAAAAGTAAATACAAAGCAAATATTTTCTGACAGGCAATAATATTCGCCAAGCATTAAAAATCGATTTCCAAAATAATGAATTACAGTCAATTTCTCTTCCTTTATGATATATTTTCTCCACCACTCCGATAATCTCAGATGCCCTTATTGTTCCATCTTCAACAAGACAACCATCTCCGATTGTATGATAACCATCTGCCTCTTCTTTATAAATCCTGTGTAAAATATACTTATTACAATTATTTACATACAAAACTATGCTTCCAACTTTTATATTACTTTTGTCCGCTCCTGTCAAAAGCACCTTGTCCCTGTTATGTAAAATCCACGGCAACATACTGTTGCCATTCACTGTAAATTTAACTTTTTTACCCTCCAACAGAGTTTTTTTAATCAGCGAAAACAGGTCGTGTGCACGCACCATTCCATATGTATTAACCATTTGACTACCTCGTGATGAAATTAATATAAGAACAAAGTGTCACTCCCATAAACCTTTGATTTCATCCTTCAGTACCTTTACTGCATCTAAATCAGGTCTGCAGCTCAGCTTTATTACACGTATATTCTTAACAACCTGATCAATACTGTCGAGTGCACAGTTCATCAGATCCGACTCCCAGGTAGGAGCAAAGGTCAGTTTTATCAGCTCCATCGCACCTTGAAGAGGCGTCAGATATGTCACTTGATTATTGCCCGCTTGTTCAAGTATTACGATAACCGATATGGCTATCTCACGGTTGCTGCATTCTCCCGAAGAACCGTTCCAGGGGGCCCCGCAGGTGTACCAACAACCCTCCTTCCGGTAGCAAAGAGCTCTGTCGCCATTCAGTATTACTGCATCCTCATACTCTTTCCACATCTTTGTATGAGTTGTCTTTCCGACACCGGAATGTGCTCCAACGATGATTCCCATACCTTCCCATTCCATTACTACACCATGAAATAGAATTCCGCCTTTATTCAGGATGGAGTACGGAAAGATATAGGATAATTCTTCAAAACCGCATCTGCCCTTACTCCCGGACTTGTCAGCAATCATTCGCCAACAGCTCCAATCCTCAGATATTTTGTATACCAGTTGAATTTCATCATTTACATTCCGGCGAATCCACAGAGATTCCCCTGTTTTCTTCCGATATATCGAGAACGGTACCGGTCCCTTTTTAAACTCTGCCATTAGAATATCTTCTGATTCTGTGCAATAATCCTCTTCGTTTATTATGTACTCAAATGTTTGTTTCGGTTGATCGGACGCATTTTGTTCCAGAAATTGATAAGCTTTATCCGGTAAATTTAGCTTACTGTCAGGATCTTCAATACGGATGAGAAAAGGTCCAATCACAAGCGCATTACGTTCATTTAATCTATCATTTATCATATTGCCGTTAACACCCGTGATGACACTGCGAATTGATGTAGATATTACCGACTCCTGTATTGTTCACTGTTTTACTATTACTGATTCCGCTACTCTTACACCAATTATTAAATGCCCTACTATTATGTTTATAGAATTGATCTTTAATTATTTCTTTTAGATCAGACTGGAGCTGACAGCTGCCATGCTTAGTGGATGTCTTGAGTTTCAGCCCTTCCCCGCAATCATAACTTTGATCGAGGTCTGCATCAAAGTAAAAGTTATCCCCCGACCAGCATTCACAAGCAATTTTTTCAAAATAAGTTAACTCTTCAAATTTAATTTCAGGAGCTTCATATAGTTTCATAATTTATCTATCCTCTCTTTTTATTCTTTGTTGAATTTCAGACAATAATGACTCCTCCATGACATGTGATAATTTGCTTTCCCTGCACAGATATTCAGAAAAGCCATCCAACCGACCGGTTTCAGCAAGCCGGGTAGCCGGACATGCACTGCAGCCTGTTCTGCAGCTCTCACATTCTCGAGGCTTTTCCGGATGTTTCATTATGTTCGGAAAGTCATTCCATGCCTTTTTAAACGTATTTGTAAACGGATCGGTCCAACAATCCCCTAACATCTGGCACCCTATCAGCTTACCATCCCAGGTTATACAGTAGGAGGTCATTCCGGCCTCACAGCCATATAGTGTACGCTTATGAGCTTTTTGAACTGTCATTCCTTCGAATTCTTGAGCCACACAGGCATGGCTTTCTAAGGTACCTATATCGGTAAGCATTAAATCAGGGTTTTCATCTGCGAATTTATAAAATGGGTCTACTATTTCTTTTCTATTTCTATCATGAAACATCGCAACACTTTGTTCGGGTGTAAGGCGACAGTCTTCAACTTTTGCTATTCCGCCTCTCACCGGTTTTGTAACAATCCTGGAGATACTAAATTCCGCATATAGCCCGGATGCAAGATTAGCTATCTGATCCAGATCATTTATATTATCTTTTATTATTGTTGTTCGGACCTGTAATTGCGAAGGGAGCTTTCTTAAAAAATCCAGACCTTCTATCATCTGAAGGTACGCATTTGCATTACCCGTTACTCTTTTGTAGGTCTCCTGCGAAGCCCCATATACAGTGACTCCGATTTTGTGGGGAGGATATTTACTAAGTATCTCTCTTATCTCTTTGTTTATTAAGGTTGCATTGGTGTAAAGAGTTATGATAAAGCCCATTTTGACTATTTCTTGATATAGCCCAATAAAATCACTCCGAAGCATCGGTTCTCCGCCGGTAAGGAGCAGACCTATCGTTCCCGCTTCCTCTGCCTCCTGTGCCATATGTATCCATTCCTTCGTTGTTCTTTCCCTTCCTCCGAGCTCCTGCATTCTCTTTTCATCTATACGAATTAAACACATTTTACACTGCAGGTTGCATCTTGCAGTTAATTCGAAGGTCCCATTTAAAGGGCTTCTGTCCATGTCTATACTATCCAACCAGTTTCTCCTTCACGCATATTCTTCACGTATGTTGTTCACGCATATTCATCCAACATGTCTGCTCTTTTAAGTCGTTCCAGAAAACGCTTTATGTCCTTTTGTGCTGTTTCCATACTTATCTCATATTCTTGCGTCATGTCGTTGGCTAATTGAGATAGATCCGTACCCCCGGCTATCTTTTTCCACAGAAACAATGCTGTCTCATTCAATGAGATAAATCCATTAAAATCCGCTATGTTATCGCCAATCGGAACAACAATATTTGTATCAGCAATTTTTCTTACTATAAATCCTTCTTTAATTTTCACTAACTTCACTTATGTATTCGTACTGCAATACAATTTTCTCTCCTTTCTGCTTTACTAAAAATCTACTGCCAATACACTCTCTTCTGATTGTATTTGGCTCATCTGTGTTTTCTCTATACAATAAACCCTATCACACATCGTCAGAACACTCTTTCTATGAGTGGTAAGGATACAAGCGTGGGTCTTTCCATACGCCATAATACCTTGAAGTACACATAATTCTGTTTCAACATCCAGAGCCGATGTCGCTTCGTCAAGCAGTAGGATGGGTGCATCCCGAAGAATTGCCCTTGCTATTGAAAGTCTTTGTATCTGACCTTCTGAAAAACCTCCTCCTCTTTCCTTTATTATTGTATTGAGACCCTCCGCTAGTTCAAAGACGAAATCATATGCACATGCGGCTTTCAGTGCAGCAATTAACTGCTCTTCCGATGCATCTGTTTGAATCAGGCGCAAATTATCCGCAATTGTTCCCGAAAACATAGTATTCTCCTGCGGAACGTAGGAGAAAAACCTCCTTGTGGTGTCTGAAATACTTTCCTCAACACCATAACTGTCAATGATTTTAGCCTCCCCGCACATAGGCCTAATCATTCCCAACAATATCCTCATTAACGTTGTCTTTCCTTCTCCTGATGGACCTATAACAGCCACAATCTCCCGTGGCTTGGTCTGAAAGTTGATATCTTTAAGTACAAGGTCTCTATCCGAATAACCATAATCGATATGTGAGAGTTTTACTGATATGTTGTGATTCTTAATCCTATGTGAAAGCGAAATCCTATTAGATGAAACCTTCTCATTTTCACTTGGAAGATCTGCAATTTCCATGATCCTTCCTGCTGCTGTAGTTGCCTGGATTGCCGCCGGTACCATTCCGATCAATGCCGAAAAACTTCCCGACAGGTATCCTGACAGTTGTATAAACAGTGTCATTGTACCAAATGTAATATGCCCACCCCATAAGCGATAAACTCCCCACCCAAAAGTTGCATAGGACACTCCTAAACCGACTACTGACATTAAAGATGAGGTATATATGGTGAATTTATTATAATCCATTGATATGGTTGTATATGAATTCTGTATTTTTTTAAACTTATTTTGAAAAGATTTGATTAAATCAAAACATTTAATAATTTGGATATTCTGAAAGGATTCCTCGTTAAAAGACATCATATCACTGCTTATTTTTCTTACATTCTTACTATATTCCCTCATACGGGTCATAAGAAACCTGGACATAATCAGGGTTAACGGTGCACTTATTAATGCAATAACGGCCATCGAAACATCATAATAGAGAATGATTGCAAGAGAACCGATAAACTGTAGGGTTCTTGTGAATAAGGAGGGAATCCAACCAATCACACTATCAGCTATTGCTGACACATCCGTGCCGAACCGGTTTAATAAATCCCCGCTGTGATAACCGGATATGGCTTCCCAATCGGTGTACATAATCTTTTCATAGATGTCTGCACGTATTTCATTATTAACCTTAAGTTCAATCACCGCTGAAATCCTTCCGGATACTGCATTTACAACAATATTTCCCAATGCCATCGATATGATAATTATTATGATGAATACAATACCGGGCGAGTTATACCCCGTTACTGCATCAATCAGATATTTAGAAGCAATACTACCTGCCAGTCCCATTCCGGTGCCTGCCGCTCCCAGTATTATATAGAAAAGAATATATTTCCAATATCTTTTAACATAGGGAAGCATCCATTTAGCTTCTTTCCACATCTCTATGTCCGTACCTCTTTTAAGATTATGCATCTGTTTTGTTATAAATGTAATCATAGTAGCTCCCATGTGCGTGATGTCAAACTTTATTTCAGGGTAAAAAAACCAAGCCTAAGATCTTGCCCTCTTATGCCTAGTCATTTGTATTGTTCTATTCTATATAATCAAGGTATAATACAGTAGTCTTTTAACAGTCGTAGTCTTTGTTTTCCTATCGTCAGACTGTTTTTGATTAACTTCCTCCCAAAGGGTCCTCTTCTTATGATAAATCTGATCCATCTCTTCACCCATATAAACGGAAGTAGATATGACTTGTCAATAAGAATCGGATATCCTACTTTTAAAATCTCTGCTTTCGGAAATATTATTTTGAATATATGAATGCCGCCATAATTTAAAGCGGACTCTGTGAAGCGGTTACTAAACGATTGCTCCCTCGTAATATTTCCATACGCTCCTGAAGCCATGGTATCGGTTAAGAGTACTTCCATGTTATAGCCGTTAAGATTAGTCATTATTGTAAATCCCATCAACTTATTCCCTATGTTAACCAAATCAGCATATAGGCTTCCTGCTGATATTTCCATGATACTGTCTTCAATTAAATTCCAATCTATCTCATCATGATACAGCTTGTCGTACATATATATATCTAACATCTGACGAATTCCAACTCCCGATCCCGTAAAATGTTTAACATAATGAAAGAACAAAAACATATAATGTGCCGTATGGTTTAGTGTATATATCCAATGTCCATCAATTTCAATGCTGATACATTTATCAAAAACATCTAAAAAATAATTATTTAACTTTGCCCGGTAATTATTGTCATAACCCAGGATGGATATATGAACCTCTATTTTCAAACCTTGATTCGGGTGAAAAAAGCTGATATGATGGGCTTTCTCCAACAGCTTATCTGTCACATGAATATTTTCCATAATATACCCTGCTCCGGTCAAGATTTCCCTGCATTGTTCAAACTCCCCGATTTTAATAAGAATATCCTCATCACCGGAGGTCCTGTGATCTCTTAACTCCTTGTATGTACTGCGACATATCAGCCCCTTCAACACCAGGGGCTTTAATCCGGCTACTGCTAATTTTTCATAGGTTCTTAGGAATATCTCCGTCTTTTTTGCCTGCCATGTTATCATCTGATGTGAAGTTAATAACATTCTGTTCTTTATCTCCTCCGGTGCAGCAAGAAACTCATGATATTTATTACAGCCTTCATAAAAAATCGGAAGAAGTGAATGTTGGATAGCGTATCCATATAGTTTATTCCAATTTGGTTCAGTCAGCTCCTTAATATCCTCATGAACCGCCGTCTCAAGTACTTTAATGAAATTCCATACTTGTATATCCATATTATTTCAAGATACCTCCCACAACTCAATCGACATCTTACAATTTTTACCATTTATAGAATTATATACTAGCACAATCTTAATTACAATCCCTATCCAATAAAATACACAATAATTAATTTACAAATAAATCTTTAATAAAACAAATTTCAATTATTTACACATTTTATTTTATGTTAAAATTTCATTTACCGTTATTTTGATATGACCTAATAGTGCATAAACTCATACTTTACTTCTTTTTTATTCGTTGTATAATAGAAACGAGGTCTAAATTATGGAAATGTATTTTATTAATTGCAGTGAAAGGAGAATTTATGTACTATCAAATTCAAGATAAAATAAATGAAATTACGTTAAATGATTATAACCCAGACCTATTGACGATTGGTATTATATCATTGGAGGAACTGGAACGCTGCTATCAAATCTTCGGGTTTTCCTATCTGACCGTAGCGGAATGCAAAAATGATAGCCAGCATCTTCACGGAACCCTGAATTCATATTTCGATTACTTGTTTGGAATCATTTTGGCTGTAAATCCCCGTCAGATTATTAAGCTGCAGGACCGCCTCGGTCTTTTTATAAAAAACAATTTGCTCCTTATCGTAATTATCGAAGATAAGGATGACAGTACGCAGCTTAAGATACAAGAACTGCTCGAGCATTTGAATCTGACAAAGATTACACTGGAACGCATGATTTTCGTTTTTCTTGAAACATTTATCAGTGAAGACAATACTCTTCTGGAAAAAATAGAGAACGATATCAGTGATTACGAGGATATGATTAATGCACTGAAATTAGAGAAGGATTTTAATTACAAAATAACCGCCATACGAAAGAAGCTTTTAATACTTGATAATTATTACCAACAGTTTGTATCGATTGGTGAAGAGTTGGATGAAAACACCTCTGATATCTTTAATGAAGAAAACCTGCATTACTTCAGGGTATTCTCAAGCCGTGCTGAGCGGTTAAGCAATAATACACGAATGCTTCAGGAGTACACCGTTCATGTGAGGGAAGCTTACCATGCGCAACTGGAATATGATCTCAACCGAATTATGAAGATATTTACCGTTATGACAACGATTTTTCTTCCACTTACCCTGATTGTTGGCTGGTATGGAATGAATTTTACATCCATGCCGGAGTTAACCTGGAGATATGGATACTTATATATAATAATCCTTAGTGTTATTGTAGCTATCATTTGCCTCATCTTCTTTCGTAAGAAGAAATTTATGTAAGGTGCTGTTGAAAAGCAACTATAAAAGGGACTGTTGCATAGATTAGCAACAGCCCCTCAGTACTGTAAATGTTATAAAACAAAAGCTCCTTCTTATATTTAAAGCTTGATGTATCCCGACCCGTTTACAATTGCGTCCAGGTGATGATTTGACTTACATAAAGGACATTCATCTATGTTATAGCTTTCGTAATCCGGTAGGTCCTTTGCCTTGAATATAGAATGAACTGCAATTCCTTCTACACTTGGAACTGCACTGAATACTGAACTGATTCCCTGCATATTGCCGCCGTAGTATCTAATCCCTTCGACGCATCGTTTCAATGTATCACCTGTTGTAGTCGAGCCGGCCAAAAGTACAATGTTTTTGCCATTCACCAGAGGAATGAAATTTTCCCTGAAGATCATCTGTCCATTCGTATTAAACTCCGGTGCAATAATATAAATTGTTTGATGGGCATTCATAGACATAATACCGGTAAGTGTTAATTCCTGAGCCAGAAATGCTCCTATTACCTCACAACCATCTAGACACACGATTGTATCAACCAGGGTACTGATGATATATTGCTTTGCCATAGCCTTGGCCGCCTCAGCTGCTTCACTTTGCCTTGTCTTCATAGTAGTTAAATCAATATAAAGATTAATGTGAGAATTACCGGCTGCAAAATGACCCGGTATTACTTTAACTGTAATTTTCTTATTCATAGGTGCCAAAATTTTAATTGCTCTGCTTTCCATATTAATGCCCCCTTCGTATTAAGTCCTTAACAGTTATTTCCTGTGATGCTATATCTTACTATATTTATTATATCCCATTCAAAGACGCTATGCAAGACTGTAAAAACCGGCGGATTATTCAAACGAATAATCCGCCAATTTCAAAAGGTGATTCTACTTTGATTTCTTTCTAAACATGCTCACAATTGCTAATAATACAACTGCACCTACAACGGATACAATGAAACTCCACAGATTAAGTCCCGTTGCAGGACCAAAACCGAATATTCCCACCAGCCAACCACCGACAAATGCCCCTACAATACCTACTATGATATCAAGACCTATGCCCATATTTTCGTCATTTTTGGTTATCTTACTGGCTATCCAACCGGATACTCCTCCCAATATCAGCCATACAATAATATTACCTATCTCCGGCATAATGCAACTCCTTTCAAATTATTATTTTTTCTTATTCAATCTTGATTCGGCACCATCGATCAGCTTATTAGCTTCCTGGACAACTTCCTCTTTTTTGTCGCTGAGTCTATTCTTAACCCCAGCTGTCATAGTCTGAAACTTTCCCGAGAATTCAAGCTTTTTATCATCCACAACCTTGCCGGCAGTCTCCATAACCTTGCCCACAGTCATATCTTTTGTATCTTCTATTTTTCCCATTTAATACCTCCGAGGTTGAATTAATCAATTACAAACATTTGCTTCAGTTATAATATAAACTGATTTTAATGATACTATACTTATTTACCGTCACACGATTCTTTTATTTAAAAAATACTTTAAAAAGGAACTATCCCAAAACAGCCCTTTCCTCATCCTTTATGAATACAATTACCTATTCATATAAGAGACTATCCGGTTGCTTTGTACAGTTCCTAAGAATACTAATTATTGGGCTATCGCGCCTCTACTTTATAATAAATCTCTTCCATCCGGCTTCGATTTTTTAAAAAGACATCGACAATTACCGGATCAAAATGTGTACCTTTTCCTTCCTCAATAATTGCAAAGGATTTATCAAGAGAAAATGCTTCTTTATATGGTCTTTTGCTGGTCAGAGCATCAAAGACATCGGCAACTGCTGTAATTCGTGCACTAAGTGGAATCTCTGTTCCTTTTCTGCCGTAAGGATATCCCGAGCCGTCCCATTTCTCGTGATGTCCCTCCGCAATCTCTGCTCCCATACCATACATACTTAAGCCTTTATTCTTCATATTCTTGTCAGCAGCTTTTAGAACCTGTGTGCCAAAAATAGTATGTTTTTTCATCTCATCAAATTCTTCCGATGTCAATTTTCCGGGCTTAAGAAGAATATTGTCGGTGATGCCTACCTTACCGATATCGTGCAACGAACTAAAGCGTTCTATCTGATCAATATATTCAACTGTAATCTCATCCGAATAAATATTATTCTCATGCAACAGTACTGTTATAGTCTTTGAATATTTGGACATTCTCTCAATATGTTCACCGGTATCCTCATCACGAGCCTCGGATAGCTTCGCCAGCGCAAGAATACTGCTATACTGCATCTCTCTGGCAAATATATTCTGATTCATACTGATTGCAATGCTGTTGGCCAGAGTACTAAGAATATTCAGATGCTGTTTGTTGTAGACATTCTTATTTTTACTGGAAAAGAATATCATTCCGACAGGTTCCCCTGATACCTTAAGGGGTAATGCGATGGACGCCCTCACTCCCGCTTCCATAATTATCTTGTTATACGGTTGCAGTGGCTTTCCCGTACAGTATGCTTCAAGATCATTGATAATCCTGGCTTCACCGGATTCAAGATACGGCCCCAGACTGGTATCACTAACAGGCCAATTTATCCCTATGACCTTCTCTGTCAGACCACTGATGCTTCCATCAGATACACCATAGGATGCTCTTAGATATTTCTTATCCTCACTGATTAATGCAATACCGATATAATTATAAGGGATAAACACTGAAAATGTTTTACTGATAAAGGTTAGTGTTTCCATAAAGGATTTATTGTTACTGATATTTTCAACTAATGTAATCAAATTATCAATTTTTAAGAACATGTCATTGATTTCAGCAACCATCGGTGTAACCCGTGTACGCGTGGGAAATTGTGGTCTTAATTGATACGTGGATAAACCAATTTCCGAGATTCCTTTATAAAGCTGATTATACGGTAGGATGATAAAACGCAGCAAATTATATAAATAAAATGCCAACAGTACGAATATCGCTATCATCAGTCCATATTCAATATGTTTCGAACTCTGATCGCTATGCAGCGATTCTTTTAAAAACCGATCCAATAGCCGATCCCAAAGCGTGAGCAATTTGATATTATTATCATCAATATAATTAAATGCTTGAAGCAACTCCGGTGTTGTTTTATTAGAATGAACCACAATCTGCACAGCCTCATTGAAGTCAGCCCACAATGCATCAATTTCCTTTAAATCACCCGAATCGTTAATCATAGAGAAATTGATTTTAACAGAATATGTGTCATAATGAATCCTTTCATTATGAATGGCTGTAAGCGTAGTACTAAATTCTTCTCTTGCCACATCCATGCTGTTCCGTAGACCGGACATCTGTTCATCAATCTCTTCCTGTGAAAGGTTGGAAATACCCCCCTCATTTTCCAAAATCAATGTATGCAATTCGCTGACATCCTTACTGATTAGCTGAGTATACATTCTCTGTTTACCTAATACATTTATGATAATCTTATCATCTATACTACGATTTCTGTCAAAATTATGTATTATTACTAAGGTAACCAAGATAGCTGTAATCGCTGCCAAAACACTAAAGGTAATATTTTTAACCGGACCTAAGACAGAATTATTATTCTTTTCCAAGCAAGTCACCCCTAAGCTATCCGATTTATCAAAAGTATTTTCTATCTGTCCCACTTATCACTGAGTGAATTAATCTGTCCGAGAAATTTCGCCAGATCTTTATTGGAACCGCTCTTATTATGCTGGATTACTGCTACCAAACGTTTGCCCGCAAGAACAAGATGTTCAAATACACTGCTTGCTTTCTCAGCTTCGGCCTTCGGCTCCACGCGGATTGCCTTACCCTCCTGCACGCAGACATTTTTGGCAAGATCATATGTCATGCCACTAAACGGTGCTACAGCATCATATCCCATTTCCTTGATATTTTCTGTAAACATCTCACAAATCTGGTCATCTCCGTGTACCACAAATACTTTCTGAGGTTTTGTCAAAAAGCCCTTCAACCAACTTATCAGACCCTCTCTGTCAGCATGCCCGCTAGCTCCTGTTAACTGCCTTATCTGAGCACATACTTGAATCGGTTCCCCGAAGAGCTTTACCTCTTTCACGCCATCAATCAGTATACGTCCTAGAGTTCCGGCTGCCTGGTATCCGACAAATAAGATGGTACTGTTCTCTCTCCAAAGATTATGCTTTAAATGATGACGTATTCTACCTGCATCACACATCCCGGATGCAGAGATTATTACTTTAGGTTCCTCATCAAAATTAATTTGCTTGGACTCATCCGAGGTTATGGAGGTCTTTAAACCCGGAAATGAAATTGGATTAATCCCTTTATTAACCAAGGCCATCGCTTCCTCATCAAAATATCCCAGCATATGCTCGTGGAAAATCTGTGTCGCTTCAACTGCCAGCGGGCTGTCCACATATACCTGAAAATCGCCGTGCCCCTTAATCAGCTTATCATCCTTGATTTTACGTAAGAAATACAGTAAAACCTGAGTTCTTCCGACGGCAAAGGATGGAATTACTACATTGCCTCCACGGTCAAAGGTTGTTTGTATGACATCCGTCAGTTCACGGATATAATCCGGTTTTTCCCCATGACTGCGGTCACCGTAGGTAGACTCCATGACAACATAATCGGATTCCTCAATATACTGCGGATTGTTCATCAGCGGCTGGTTTAAATTACCGATATCTCCGGAAAATACAAT
>WSSedL1CaDRAFT_10000905_pt1 | contig 19241 bp, 15 predicted proteins | sample WetSurSL1Cattail_FD_9464 | JGI IMG/M metagenome (IMG submission 9464)
GCGGCCTGTCGCTTTGCGGCCTGTCGCTTTGCGGCCTGTCGCTTTGCGGCCTGTCACCCTGCGGCTTGTCGCTTTGCGTTTTATCACTTTGAGGTTCGTCGCTCTGCGGTTTTTCGCTGTGTTGAGGTTTTTCCCCTTGTGTTTCGTTTTCCACTGCAGCTGCATTTGATGTAACCGGAGTCTCCCCAGAAGTTGCTTCAGAAGTCATCCCCTGCTTCTCCTGATGGGGTTCTACACCTTCATTCTTTTCTCTTGCTGGTTTGGTTGGTTCTGTCACCTTTGTAATATCATCATGCATCTGCGTAGTTTCTTCCTTTTTCGCTGCGACTGTTTCTATATTCGTTTCTATAAGCTGTTCCCTCACATTTTCTGACCGAATTGCTTCTGCACTTGTTTGTGGCAATACTTCCCTATGCATATCAGCTGAATCAATCCTCGGAGGTTTTACTGTCTCCTGCCCGGACGATTTGGCTGCTTCCTTCACGGGTATATTCTGTATCGGCTTGTGTTGATCCTGCCTTTGACCCTTATTGGGATCCTTCGTAAAATCAGGTCTGTTGTCTCTTACATACCCGGCACGAAGTCCTGAATTTGCATCGGACGACCTCACAAAATCATGCCTTACATCATTTCTGGCTCCTCTGACATCGCCTCTTTGTGATTCGTTCCTCTGGTAGTCATTTCTCTGATAGTCGTTCCTCTGGAAGTCATTTCTCGATGGTTGAGCTGAATCTTTCTGCTCATTCTTGCTATTGATAATTATTTCTGTAGTCCTTATGATACGGGGTGCACTTTTAGTGTCCTTTTTCGGTTCAGGCTTCGGTTGGGCAGCTGTCGCCGGTGCCACCGTTGCTGACGGTACAGCCTTTTTATCCTCGGGCTCAGCCTTTTTTCCATCATGCTTGATTATACCTATATGCTTATAAAGTGCATCAAGTTCATGATCTTCAAGAAGACTCATATGATTCTTTACTACCACATTTACTTCCCCAAGTTTTTCCATCAGCCTCTTGCTTGTCGTATTCAATTCTTTTGCCAGTTCATATACCCTAACCTTTTCCAAATCTATACACCCCCATGTTCTATACCGCGGTTATCAATCATTTCCCTGAGATGCCCTGCAAAACCTTTTTCGGCTAATGCTACTACAGAGCGTACTTTTTTGCCGGTAAACCTTCCCAGCATTTCCTTTTCTCCGAAATACCTGATTTCAATATCTCTGTAACTGCACATATCCTTAAATTTCTTTTTGGTATTGTCCGAGGCATCTTCCGATACAATAACCAGGTATACCTTTCCGGATCTTATCGCTCTTTCGCAGGTTTCATCTCCCGAAAGCAGCTTACCTGCCTTTGTTGCTAAACCCAGAAAGGAGTATATCCTTTCAACCATCATTTCCCTCCAACTGTTTCCTCAATGTTTCATACACAACTTCATCAATGCGGGCTTCAAAGGCTTTTTCAAGTCTCTTGCCCTTTTTTGCCTTTTCGAAGCATTCCATACTCTTGCAGATATATGCGCCCCTTCCGGCCATTTTACCCGTAAAATCCACACTGGTAACGCCTTCTTTGTCTCTGACGATTCTGATTAATTCCTTTTTAGACTTCATCTCCTGACATCCAAGGCACATCCTTAAAGGCACTTTCTTCTGCTTCAAGTACGTTCACCCCTATTCCAAATCCCCGGAATCCTTTGAATCCGTGAAATCCTCTGAATTTTCAGGCTCTTCGGTATCTTCATCTAATTCATCTAATTCTTCGAATTCTTCTTCGCCTTCTTCGGTCATTTCATCCTCATCTGCATTGTAATTTGAGTCCATATTGAACATCTGCTGCTCAATGGCAGCTCTAAACTGGGATTCACTCTTTATGTCTATCTTCCAGCCCGTAAGCTTTGCTGCAAGTCTGGCATTTTGCCCTTCCTTGCCAATTGCAAGTGACAGCTGGAAATCCGGTACAATAACTCTTGCCGACCTGCCATCTTCATTTACATCCACCCTGACGACCTTCGCCGGGCTAAGGCTGCTTGAAATATAATCTTCCGGATTACTGCTCCATTTTATGATGTCAATTTTTTCGCCCCTGAGTTCATCCACTATGGCCTGGACTCTGGTACCCTTCTGTCCGACGCAAGCTCCGACAGGATCAACATTTTGATCCCTTGAAGAAACAGCTATTTTTGTCCTTGAACCGGGTTCTCTCGATATACTTTTTATTTCCACGGTACCATCATGAATTTCCGGCACTTCAAGTTCAAAGAGTCTTTTCACAAGTCCCGGATGAGTCCTGGAAACCATTATTTGAGGCCCTTTTGTGGTTTTCTTAACTTCTACTATATATGTTTTGAGCCTGTCATTGAACCTGTATTCTTCACCGTTGGTTTGTTCTGATGGAGCAATGATGGCTTCTGTCTTGCCAAGGTCTAAAATTACATTTTTTCGTTCGCTTCTTTGAATGATACCGGTAACGATATCGCCTTCCTTATTATAATATTCGTCGAATATTATCCCGCGTTCAGCTTCGCGAATACGCTGCATGACTACCTGCTTTGCAGTCTGTGCTGCAATTCTGCCGAATTTTCTTGGCGTTACCTCAATTTCAGCTATGTCTTCTTCCTCATAACTGCCATTTACTTTTCTGGCTTCCTCAAGAGTAATATCACCTGCATCACTTTCAGGTCTTGAAGTGACTCTTTTCAATGCATACACCTTCACATCGCCACTAACCCGGTCGATACTTATCTTCACGTTCTGTGTAGAACCGAAATTCCTTTTATATGCTGATATAAGAGCTGCTTCGATTGCTTCGATCAATACTTCCTTCTCAATTCCCTTTTCATTTTCCAGTTGTTCCAAAGCCTGAATAAATTCTGCACTCATACGTTAACCTCCTGTCATATCCTGAAATGTCCAGCAACACCGCATTCACCCATATTATGCAGCAGCAGACGCTTTATCGTTATTCATGGTCCCTCAAAATCTTATTAGTCTCCTTACAAGAGCGGTATCTTTCCTGTCAAAGCTCATCAAAACGCCCTCGTCGGTTTTTATTTCCACCCTGTCTTCTATTAGTCCCAGAAGTTCTCCTTCGAATATCTTCTTGCCGTTCAAGGGCTGATATAATTTGATTTCCACTCTCTCTCCCTTAAAACGCTCATAATCTCTGTCTTTCTTCAAAGGTCTTTCTCCTGGAGATGAAACCTCAAGCATATAGCTCAGTTTGATCGGATCTGCCTCATCCAGCTTGTCACTCAACTGCTCGCTTACTGCCTGACAATCTTCAATGACAATTCCACCGGGTTTATCTATGTAAACCCTCAGATACCAGTTGGCGCCTTCTTTTAAGAACTCTACATCCACAAGTTCGAAGGATAGTGCCTCGACTATCGGCTGCACCAGTTCTGCTGCTACGTCTTCCAGTCTCTTTTTAGCCATATTTACCGTTTCATTCCTTTCAATCCCGACTGCAGAGGGCTTTATATCCGTTTCAGGGATTGAATCCCAATAGTTTTAGAAAATCTGCTGTCAGAATTCCTTGACTTAAAGACAAAGAGTGGGTTCGGCCCACTCTTTACCAATAAAACTATATGCTTTAGTCCAAGGAGTATTATAACATTATTATCTGTATATATCAACAATTTATTTATATATAATGAGAAAAAGTTAAGGTGGTTAAAACAGGCTCATCTGGCTGCTTTCGGGTAGACCTTCAAGGCAGCCGTTCTGCTGGAGTATCTCAATCACTGTCTTACTGGCTTTCGCCCGACTCCTCAGATCTTCTTTCGAGATGAATTCTCCCTTGGCCCGTGCTTCAACAATGGCATTTGCAGCTGATACGCCCAGTCCCTGAAGTGAACTGAGAGGAGGCCTTATCCCATTTTCAGCTATTTGAAATCTGACCGCATCGGATTTATACAAATCAATCGGCAGAAATTCAATCCCTCTTGAATACATTTCATTTGCTACCTCAAGAATAGTAAGTACGTTTTTATCCTTAGCCGTAATCGTATTCCCCAGCTTTTCCAGTTCCGTTATCTTTCGGCGAACGATCTCTTTGCCGTGTGTCATTAATGTAGCGTCGAATTCGTCCGCTCTTACGGTAAAATAAGTCACATAAAACGCTACAGGGTGATAGACCTTGTACCAGCCGATTCTCATCGCAGTCAGCACATAAGCTGCCGCATGGGCTTTGGGGAACATATACTTAATCTTCTTGCAGGAATCGATATACCAATCCGGTACGGAATGCTCCCTCATTTCCTGCTCGTATTCGGGTTTCAGGCCTTTGCCTTTCCTTACATCCTCCATGATTTTAAAAGCACTTTTGGGGTTCAGGCCTCTATACATCAGATTCACCATGATATAATCCCTGGTACCGATGACCTCTGATATGGTGCAGATGTTCTCCTTCACCAGATCCTGTGCATTTTTCAGCCATACATTCGTACCATGTGAAAGACCGGATATCTGTAATAAATCTGAAAACGTCTTCGGCTTAGTGTCCACCAGCATCTGCCTGACGAATTTCGTACCAAATTCCGGCAATGCAAATGTTCCCACCGGACTGTTGATATCTTTCGGGGTTACTCCAAGTGGCTCGGTATCAAGGAAAAGCTGCATTACCTTTTCATCATTCACCGGTACATCCTGAACCCTTATCCCCGTGAGATCCTCGAGATACTTGACCATTGTAGGATCATCATGACCCAGTATGTCAAGCTTCAGTATCGTGTCATGAAGTGAATGGAAATCAAAGTGCGTAGTGGTGATTTCAGAGCTCGTATCATCCGCTGGTCTTTGTATCGGTGTAAAATCATTTACGTCATTGCCTTGCGGAATAACAATAATTCCTCCCGGATGCTGGCCCGTGGTCCTTTTAATACCTGTGCAGCCGGCAACCAGCCTGTTTATTTCAGCATTTGTGACTGTCATCCCTTTCGCGTCCACATATTTCTTAACAAAGCCGTAGGCCGTCTTATCCGCAACGGAAGAAATCGTTCCAGCTTTGAACACGTTGCCTTTCCCGAAAAGCACTTCCGTATATTTATGGGCTTGTGCCTGGTATTCTCCCGAGAAATTCAGATCAATATCGGGTGCTTTGTCTCCGTCAAAGCCAAGGAAGGTTTCAAAAGGGATATCATGGCCGTCACTCTTCAGAGGCGAACCACACACAGGGCAGGACTTTCGCGGCAGATCAAAACCCGAGCCGACCGAACCATCCGTGATAAACTCCGAATATTTGCACTTTTTGCAGATATAATGGGGTGGCAATGGATTAACCTCTGTAATCCCTGTCATGGTCGCAGCGAAGGAGGAACCGACAGAACCTCTTGATCCAACAATGTAACCATCGTCATTTGATTTTTTCACAAGCTTCTCTGCAACGACATACATGACTGCAAAGCCGTTCTTAATGATGGAGGTCAGCTCTCTGTCAAGCCTCGCTGTGACGATTTCGGGCAGCGGGTCTCCATATATTTCCCTGGCTTTTTCATAAGCCAGTTTTTCTATTTCCTGCTCAGCACCCTCAATATGGGGAGGAAACGTTCCCAACGGAATTGGAATGATCGTTTCGGTCATATCGGCAATCAGGTTTGTATTTTCAACAACCACTTCATAGGCCCTTTTTTCGCCCAAATATTCGAACTCGGCCAGCATTTCCTCCGTTGTCCTGAGATAGAGCGGCGCCTGCCTGTCCGCATCCGTGTAGCCTTGTCCGGACATCAGTATTCTGCGAAAAACTTCATCGCCAGGGTCCAAAAAATGAACATCACAGGTGGCAACTACAGGCTTGCCCTGTTTTTCAGCCAGTTGTACGATACTTCTGTTGATCTCTCTGAGCTGATCGTGCCCTGAAACTTTCCCGTTCAATACAAGAAATTCATTATTTCCAATCGGCTGTATCTCCAGATAATCATAAAATCCTGCAATCTTCTCAATATCCTCGCTGCTTTTCCCATTGACGATAGCCCTGTAAAGCTCGCCGGCTTCGCAGGCGCTTCCCACGATAAGCCCTTCCCGGTATTTTAACAGAAGGCTCTTTGGCACTCTCGGCTTCTTGTAAAAATAGTTCAGATGTGACTCGGATATGATTTTATAAAGGTTTTTCAATCCGGTATTATTTTTAACCAGTATGATCGCATGGTAAGATTCAGCCTTTGTATAGTCAAAATGACCGGAGTACAAACTATCGATCTCTCCGATTGTCTGCGCACCTTTTTCCTGCAGCATTTCAAGACATTTCAAAAATATTTCCACAGTTGCCATGGCGTCATTGATCGCCCTGTGATGGCCCTCAAGTTTGACGCCTAAATGCTTTGCGACAATATCAAGCTTGTGTTTTGCAAGTTTGGGAAACAGGTATCTGCTCATTTGCAGCGTGTCGATGCTGATGTTGTCGAATTTTTTGCCTGCCGCCGCAGCCTGGTATTTTATGAAGCCTGTATCGAAGGACGCATTATGAGCGACTACCGGGAGTTCGCCCGTAAATTCCAGGAAATTGTCCAGCGCATCCTGAATACAAGGAGCGTTGGCTACCATCGCATCATTGATGCCTGTGAGCTTCGTAATGAATTCAGGTATGGCAATACCCGGATTGACAAAGGTGCTGAAGGTGTCAGTCACTTTACCGTTCAACAGCTTGACCGCCCCAATCTCGGTGACTTTATCCTTTTGCGCATATAGACCTGTCGTCTCAATATCGAATACAACGAAACCTCCATCCAGCGGATGATTCCCCTTCCCGGCCTTATCCCTGCTTACGGCCGGAGGTTCATTATCCAGCAGATAGCATTCTACGCCGTATATGATCTTTATCTTATTTTTTTTACCTGCACTGCAGGCTTCCGGAAATGCCTGTACAACTCCATGATCTGTAATTGCCACAGCCCTGTGTCCCCATTTTGCCGCCCGCTCCACCAGTTTTTCCGCCGAGGTGACAGCATCCATTGCACTCATCTGAGAATGCATGTGAAGTTCCACCCTCTTCACTTCAGCATTGTCCATCTTGAATTTTTTCTCAAGCTGCAGAATGTCTGTTGCCAGCACAGCCAGTTCTTTTGAATATTTATCGAACTGGGCTTCACCGCGCACCTTGAAGTACATCCCGTTTTGGATCTGCTCGAAGCGAAGATCGTAGTCCTCTTTCTGAATGAATAATTTGACAGTAATGGAGTTTGAGTAATCTGTTATATCAAAGGAACATATAATTCTTTCTCCGCGAATTTCCTTGAAAGCGACATTTGAAATATCTCCTTTGAAAGCTACCTTTCCCGAATCCTGTGTAACTTCACTCATGCTCATCAGGCTGTCATTAAAATTCTTGCCCAGAATGACTTCCATCACCTGTGCATCACTTTCATCGATTTCCTTTTTCCGCCGTCTCTTCTTTCCCGTGCCCGATGCCTTCTCTTCAGCAAGCGCGATACTGTGGACCCTGGCCTCTTCGCTTTCCTTGAATTCCATGTACTTTTCACGGGAATCCTGATCCAATTCACAATCAATGAATTTAACAGCAAGCCTATGATCGAACTTGTCGTACAGCATTTCCTCGATCAGCTTGTCCACACCCTGTGTCTTCAATATGCTGCAGCCGCTTGTTGCAAGCTTTATATTCAGGCTGTCCCGATCGATCTTCCACTCACAGTCGTTCATGATCCCGCGGCTTAAAGCCACACTCGAATTGACGGTGTAAATGACACTGTCCCAGTATTTTGCAAGTAACTCTTCAAAAGGAATATGATCAATTTCAAATTTGAGTTTAATTTCGACCGGCATTGAAAATGAAGATGCCAAAGCCTGTTCGACCTGGGCTACCATTGGGGTGGGTATAAGCTTTATGGCAGTGGCCTTCACCACGATCTTTCCTGATTTTTTAAGAACACCCAGACTTGTAATTCTGACTTCCTTGAAAAATTCAAGGACATCTTCTCCGAGAGCAAGTTCGGGAAACATCTCAACAAAGCTTTTGTTTATTGCGGGCTCCGACATTTGTAACTTCCCCTTTAAAATCTCATTTTAGCTGCTGTATCTACAGTTTCTGTATCTATAGTTTCTCTATCTCTGCAAGCAATTCGTCCACTATTGAGTCCTGTGGAATTTTTCTGATGATCTCGCCTTTTTTGAAAAGTAAAGCCTCACCATCGCCGCCGGCAATCCCTATGTCCGCTTCACGGGCCTCTCCGGGGCCGTTGACCACACAACCCATCACTGCCACACGGATATTCTTTTTATAGCCTGCCAGCCTTTGCTCCACTTCATTCGCCACTTTGATCAGGTCGATCCTGCATCGGCCGCAAGTAGGACATGAAATGAATTCCACACCGGCCTTGCGCATTCCCAATGCCTTGAGCAATTCAATCCCAACCTTCACTTCTTCAACAGGATCACCTGTGAGCGATATTCTGAGGGTGTCGCCAATGCCTTCCGCCAGAAGGCACCCAAGACCCGCAACAGACTTGATCGTACCTGCAAACAGCGTACCTGCCTCTGTCACGCCTATATGCAGCGGATAATCTGTCATCTTTGACATCAGTCTATAAGCTTCTATGGTCATCGGAACGCTGGAAGCCTTCAGAGAAAATGCAAGGCTGTCAAAATCATGCTCTTCCAGTATGCGTGCATGCCCAAGTGCGCTTTCCACCATAGCCTCCGGTGTAACACCGCCATATTTCTCAAGCAGATGTTTCTCCAGCGAACCCGAGTTAACGCCGATACGGATGGGAATGTCCCGTATCTTTGCAGCATCGACAACCTTCCGGACTCTGTCGCTGCCTCCTATATTACCGGGATTAAGGCGTATTTTGTCCACACCGTTTTTTATACAGGTCAGCGCAAGCCTATAGTCAAAGTGGATATCTGCGACCAGTGGTATGCCTGTTGCCTTCTTGATGGCTTTAACGGCTTCTGCTGCCTCGTTGTCGGGTATAGCGACCCTAACGATATCGCAGCCTGCCTCTTCCAGTCTTTTTATCTGCTCCACTGTTGCGGCTGCATTTCTTGTGTCCGTGTTGGTCATAGACTGTACTGTTACCGGCGAATCACCCCCGATAAAAACATTGCCGACACGGATCTTCTTCGTGTTTTTCCTTTGAAATAAAGCTTCCATTACCCTCACAAACCCTTCCGCAAAATCCAGGACTGATAAATTACATCGTATTTCCCGGATTTGGCATCTGTTTTCCCAGGTTTTCCCCCAGGTTTTACAGCTATCCGGTAATTAATCTGACGATATCGTTATAAGCCGCGTATATACCCAGCATGATAATCAATACAAAGCCGACCATTGAAATATACGCTTCCTTATCCTGACTGAGCGGCTTTCCACGCACTGCTTCCACACCTATCAACACAAGCCTGCCGCCGTCCAGCATCGGAAAAGGCACCAGGTTTGTCGCACCGATGGCGATGCTCATCAGCGCAGTGATGCGCATGAGATAAAGCAGCATTTCCATAAGGTTCGGCGCCTGTTTGACAGCAGTTCCTATCGTGCTGACCATGCCTATGGGACCCATCATCTCACTGAGTTTGGCCTTGCCTGTTATGAGCCATCCAATGCTGTATGCTACACTTCGCGTTATGGAATAAGTGAACACGGCTGATTCACGGAACGAGTCGATGATATTGCCTTTTGCCATTTGAAAATCCAGTCCCAGATCATATGTTTCCTGAGTCTTCACCTCTATCGGGGTAATGTCTGCGTTTACCTCCGCTTCGCCCCTTTTTACCTTTACTCTAATTAGCTTTACACCATTCTTCGCGACAAAATCCACGAGTTCCTGTGCAGTCTTAATTTGAGTATCATTTAGTTGAATAATCCTGTCACCAACCTGCAGTCCCATCTTTGCAGCCGGATAATCCACTGACAGGGCATTGATAATGTTTGAATCAGCTCCGTTATCCGACCCGAGGCTGACTCCGATTTTGGGAGACATGGCCGCAGGATAAATGACAGGTTTAATAGTCACCGTATTCTGGTGTCCATTCCTCAGATATTCGACTTCAGCAGGCTTCCCTTTGGAAACATAAAGGAACTGCATGATATCAATGGTACTATATGTTCTCATTTCATCGTAAGAAATAATTTTGTCGCCCGTTTGGATTCCTGCATCCGATGCAGGCGATTTCACGGCGATATGGTTTACCGACATGGTCTCATACCCCGCAATAGCATAATAACCTGTCAGCAGGATTATGGCGAGCAGAATATTGGCGAGAGGGCCTCCGAAGGCTGTCAGTGCACGGGCATGCTTCGGCTTGTTGTTGAACGCAGTTGCACTGTCCGATTCTTCCGTCTCGCCTTCCATTTTCACATAGGCCATGATAGGGAAAAGCCTCAGTGAATACATTGTTTCACCGCGTTGAAAACTGTATATTTTCGGGCCCATGAACAGTGAAAATTCAAGCACCTTGATGCCAAATCTCTTGGCAGCCAGGAAATGACCCATTTCATGTGTAATCACAATTATATTGAATGCTAAAAATGCTACAACAAAATTCATAAAAGCCCTCCAACCATTTTTCTTGCCCATCCGTCTACTTCTATTATATCATCCAGACCGGGCTTAATATTCACAGAATGGACCTGCATAGCACGGGAAATCAACCTTGGTATATCACAAAAACCTATTTTCCCTTTTAGAAACAGCTCGACTGCAGCCTCATTTGCACCATTCATCACCGCAGGCATCGTCCCGTCCGCCTTCAAAGCTTCAAAGGCTAATGCAAGGCACGGAAAGCTCTCCATATCCGGCTCTTCAAAGGTTAGACTTCCGCATTTCAAAAGATCCAGTCTGGAAAAACTGTTTAAAACTCTATCCGGCCAAGTAAGTGCAAGCTGTATGGGAATGCGCATGTCGTGTGAGCCAAGCTGCGCAATAACCGAGCCATCTACATATTCAACCATCGAGTGGATGATGCTCTGCGGATGTACAACCACCTTGATTCTGTCCGGAGTGAAGTCAAAAAGCCAGCGCGCCTCAATAACTTCGAGCCCCTTGTTCATAAGCGTCGCCGAGTCGATCGTGATCTTGCTGCCCATATTCCAATTCGGGTGCTTCAGAGCCTGCGCCACTGTTACTTTTTCAAGCTCCTCTGGTGTTTTCCCCCTGAAGGGGCCTCCTGAAGCCGTGAGTATGAGCCTCTCCACATCCTGTCTCCTGTTTGCCGCAAGGCATTGGTAAATGGCAGCATGCTCACTGTCGACTGGAAATATTGAAATACCATGTGCCGCGGCCTCGGACACGACAATGGAACCTGCGGTGACCAGCGTCTCCTTGTTTGCAAGAGCAATATTCTTCCCGTGCCGTATTGCTTCTATCGTTGGGATCAGNCCTGCCACACCGACGATCGAGGTGACCACAGTATCGGCAGCAGCGATGGAAGCCGCCGCTTTCAGCCCCTCCAACCCATAATGAACTTCAATGTTCATTTTTTTCAGTCTCTGATTTAATTCAAATGCCAGAGTACTGTCACCGACCGAAATCAATTGAGGTTTAAATTCCTTCGCCTGTTTTTCGATAAGATCAATATTTGAATTCGCTGTAAGGGCTGATACGCTGATGCCGAGATTTCTTGCGACCTCCAGCGTCTGCACCCCGATCGAGCCCGTTGATCCAAGAATTGCTATATTTCCAGCCATGATTAACTCCCCTGGTTACTTTATAATATCAAGCTAATATAAAAATATACTGCCGGTGCAACAAAAAGCATGCTGTCCAGCCTGTCCAATACACCGCCGTGCCCTGGCATTATATTTCCGTAATCCTTTATATCGACCGACCTTTTCACTGCCGAGGCCGCCCAGTCTCCAATCTGTGATACTATGCCGCAAATGCCGCCCAGTATTGCAAAATGGTATAACGGCACATTCAGAATATGATTGAAAAACATCCCGAACAGCAACATTGCCAGAATACATCCCGCGATACCGCCAACACTGCCTTCAAGTGATTTTTTCGGACTTACTTTCGGAAGTATCTTTGTCTTTCCGATCGAAACACCCGTAAAATAGGCAAAGGTATCGGTCGCCCAAGCCCCTATGAATATCAGCCAGATATATAGATAACCATTCCCCATGTTTCTTGTCAATGTAACAAAAGAAACCAGAAATACGACATAAATGATTCCCAGAAATGTCACTGAAACGTCTGCTGCAGTATATTTACCGTCAGAAAATATGAGCAGGCAAAACAGGAAAACAATCAGCAGGAAAGTTCCGGCAGCAACAGCAGTTAAAGCAAAAGCTGCACCTGCCATTCCCGGCAGACCCGGTATCGAACCTGCGAAGGCCAGATACAATAGCGGCAGACATGCCAGATAACCCGCAGGATAAACCGGGTTGAAGCCGCCCTTCGATAAAGCCTTATAAAATTCATATATCCCGATCAGAGACAGAACAAATACTGCAATGCCAATGGCCATACTTCCCAAATATGCAATGACGGCGAGCAATCCGATTGCCGCCACAGCGCTGATGATTCTGGTCTTCATACCTCACAAACCTCCAAAACGTCTGTTTCTTCTTTGAAATTCCGTTATTGCTTCAATTAGATATTTCTTTGAAAAATCCGGCCATAGTATGTCGGAATACCAGAATTCCGAATAGGATGACTGCCAGAGCAGGAAATTGCTGATCCTGTGCTCACCGCTTGGCCGTATCACAAGATCCGGGTCAGGGATATCCGAGGTGTATAAATAGCGGGAAAAAAGCTTCTCGTTGATATCTTCAGGATTTAGAGTTCCTCGTTTTACCTCACGTGCAATTCTGGCAGCCGCATTGGTAATTTCCGTCCTGCTTCCATAGTTCAGCGCAATCAGCAAGGTAAGTCCCGTATTATTCATTGTATTTGAGGTAATCCTGGCGATTTCCTTTTTTATCTCATTCGAAAGGCCTTCCGATTCGCCTATCACCCTTATCCTGATGTTCTTTCCGGCCAACTCATTATCTGCATTCTTCAGGAACTCAAGCAGAAGGCTCATCAGGGCATCCACCTCATCCTTCGGCCTATTCCAGTTTTCAGTGGAAAAAGCATAAACCGTCAGAAATTTCACTCCGATTTCATCACATATCCTGACAATTCTTTTCAAAGTATTGGCCCCTTCCCTGTGCCCGGCATTTCTGGGAAGCCCTCTTTTGGAAGCCCATCTTCCGTTTCCGTCCATGATGATCGCAATATGTACAGGAATCAGTCCCGACTTATCAAGCGCAGGACTTATATGCTTGCTGTGGCCAAAAATCCACATCTAATACCTCCAGAATGTCTTGTTAAGTAAAGGCAATATATCCTTGCCAAGTATTATTATACAAAACCATTTTCATAAAAACAAATAAATAAATAAAAACATGACTGTGTCATGCGGCAGATGATCCGGGAATACTGATTTCAAGAAACGGTGCAGCCTGAAGGTTACACCGTTTCTCTGTCATTTGCGTGCTATCTCATTTGCTAAATAAGTTACAGAAATTTCCCGATACAGATGAAAATATAGTTTTCAATTCATTCCGCTTCCCTTAATCGTTCGACAATAGTTGTTCTATAGATCGAGCGATAGGTGATTTCAGGTGTAATGCTGCAGATTGCAATAATGGCCAAACCAACTATCATGACAGGGATAAAGGGATAAGTGAATACTGCATAAGTTGCTTGCTGCTGAAACAATGTGAAAATTCCAAAGGTAATGGCACTCCCTGCTGTAAAAACTAAAAGCAGTGTTATCGCGGCATATCCGATTCCCTCGTTCACCAGCATTTTCCTGACCTGTCTCCAGCTCATGCCAATACATTCAAACGTTGCCAGTTCCTGTTTTCGAACCATAATACCCACTGACATCACATTTATAAAGTTGAGAATACCAATCAAAGCAAGAATGAGCGCAACGCCACCGCCCAGAATATATAACATCATTTTTGTGCCTCGTAATTCTTCCTGTGCCTCCAGCTTTGACGCACGCGATATTTCATAATCTCCTTTCATGACTTCTTTCAACTCGTCAAGAGCTTGCTTATCATACCCCTTTGCAACGTCAATATTGACCTTTGCTATAATCGGCTCTTCATATAACTTGCTCATCAGGGTATTTGATATGAATACAGTTGGTGCAATGCTATAGCCAATCCGTTCAAAAAACACGGGTACAAAGCCACCGAGCGGAATTTTTACAGATTTGCTGTCAGACCTTTCAAAAACTCCTTCTTTGTTTTTATTCATAGGCGAAATTGTCAACTCAGGAACATTTTGAAACAAGCTTGGATTGCCAGTAGAAAGAAGTGCAAACTCGCCGCGTTCAAAAGCGTCAACATCAATAGGCTTAGCAGCCGTTTTATTTAGTGCTGTAAGGGCTTCGCGGTCAATACCGGCAATGATCCCGGAGAAATTTTTACGAACATCCTGTTCCGTCAAATCATCTGCGTCATTCTTTTTAATATAATCGGCCAAATATTCTCCGAACTCCTCCTTCGAATATTCAAGCTGCATCCATTCCTCTGTTGTTTTACGCAAGTTCTCGAATCCAGGTAAGGATTTTATTGTGTTCATAAACGCATCATTAAATTTCTGTTTTGTTTCTCCCTCGTATCCAATCATCGTATTGTTTTGAAGTACAAAATCGCTTTCGACATAGGATGCAACATAATTGTCCGTGTCCATACTGGTAACAAGCGTTGTTATGGTAATAAATGTCGTTACCCCAAGGAACAGGCTTAAAAATACAATAACCGCGCGTTTTCTATCCCGAAAGATATTTCGGAAAGCCATTTTATAAGGCTTTCCATGGGCAGGCGAATAAACACGGCTTTTATTAACTTTTAAGCCCGTAAACTTTTGTGCTTCTACAGGCGAAATACCTGCTGCTTTTTTTGCTGGTCTGAAGGCTCCTAAAAGCGCTGTAAGCAAAGCAAAAAGTGCCGCGCCGAGATAGATCAGCGGAGAGAAGGATACAACGGTACCCGTCGTAATACTCGCCAATTTTGAAAGGAAGGCTGGAACAACAACTAATGATAGCAATAAGGCCAATACCGCACCAATCGGTATTCCAATCAAACAAAGCCGTAATATTTGGCCGATTACAATACGCCTGATTTGTTTCGGTGTTGTCCCGAGCGTTTTCAGCAAACCATAAAACCGCACATCCCGTGAAACAGAAATATATAGGACGTTGTATATTAAAAGATAACCTGTAAAAATAAAGAATGCTATAACAGTAAATAAAGCAATCAGGTTTGTTCTCATGGTCCCTGTGTCTGTATCATACATTGGAACCGGCTTTACCAGTTGATCTTCAGCTACTCCCAAATCCGATTTGAGTTGTTCGCAATACGCCAGAACCCGTGAGGAATTATCGAATATTACCGTTGCCGAGCCATCGGTTTCTACTGTTTTTCCATACTTCTGTGCTAATTTCTCCGACACTAAAATGGAGTCGATATTACCTGAACGAATATGCATATAGCTCGTAAACCAGCCGGATAGGTGGAAAACCGTGTTTACAGGTGCATCGGTATTTCCCCTTTCGATATAGTAGGTAAGCGGTATTTCCATACCGATGGCCGGATTGTTTATGCCCCATCGTTCAAGCACCCAAAGAGGCACCATAATTTCATTTTCTTTTTGCGGATAGCTGCCTGTAATATCAGTGTAAGCGGGAGTGCGTGATTTTTCCCACTCTGTTTTATCAAAGTAAAATAACGATAAATTTGCATCGCTCATCTGCGCTGTATTTTTAACAGAGGCAACATTGCAGCACGTACTAACTGTTTTAACATAGTCCAGCCGGTTAAGCTGTTCAATTTGTGCTGCAGTCGGCCGGCTGACTGCAGCGTGTGCCACTGTACCCATAAGGCGTATTTCCTGCATCTTTAATGATTCCATAAGGCTCATGCCGATGCTGAAAACAGAAGCAATGAGCAGTGTTGTAAGCGCAATGGCTGTGATGATGAAAAAATTCCTCTTTTTATTGGATTTTAGGCTTCTGCCTGTAAGCCGCCTTATAACAGCGCCGTTGTTATTTTTCATTTTCAGCCACGTCCTTCCCGGACTACTTTACCGTCTTCCATATGGATAACGCGGTCGGCAAGCTGGGCAATTTGCTCGTTATGGGTAATCATCATCATGGTTTGATGAAATTTAGTTGAGGTCATTTTCAGAGTACCTAAAACATCCTGACTGGTTTTACTGTCTAAATTGCCGGTAGGCTCGTCTGCAAGCAGAATTGACGGTTTTGCAGCAAGCGCACGTGCAATCGCTACACGCTGCTGTTGACCGCCGGAAAGCATATTGGGCAGATTATTTCGTTTCTCGCCAAGTCCCAGTGTGCCAATAATTTCATCGATAAAAGCACTGTCTATCGTGTTGCCGTCCAATTCAACAGGTAATACGATATTTTCATAAACACTTAAAATCGGTACCAGATTGTAACTCTGGAACACAAATCCCACATTACGCCTACGAAATACGGTCAATTGCTCATCCGACATTTTAGAAAGTTCATGTCCGTCAACAATCACTTTCCCGGCTGTCGGCTTGTCAAGACCACCAAGCATATGCAGAAGGGTACTTTTACCTGAACCGGACATACCGACAACCGCCACGAACTCTCCCGCTTCCACAGCTATATCAACGCCGTCAAGGGCACGGACAATATTCGGCTCCTTTCCATAATGTTTTTTAAGTTCCTGCGTTAATAAAATAGGCATTTACTCACTCTCCTTTCGCTTATGCTTCTATCATAAGCACCAGTTCTTACAAGCTCCCAACAAAACAGGATTTATTTCTTACAGTTTTGCAAGAACATCGAAAAGGAAGTAAACTCAAAAGGCTTTGAGTCCACCATTATGTATCCGCCCTGCTTTTCCAGGATGAGCATGGAAAGATATAATCCAAGCCCCGCCCCCTCACAGTTTTTTGTGTTCCGGCCCCGGTAGAATCGTTTGAAGATCTGATTAAAATCGCTTTTATCAATACCGATACCGTGATCGGTAACAGTGATTTTCGTATAGAGTGAAAGCTGCTCGACAGATACCTCGATGACACCCTCGGCAATTGAATACTTGACTGCATTTTCAAGGATGTTGTTCAGTGCTTCCCGTGTCCACTTTCTGTCATGGTAAAGCAAAACCTCCTCAAAGGAAGAAACCGTTATGCTGATATTCTTCTTTGCGGCTAAAGCGACAACGCCGCTGATACTTTCAGAAATTGTTTGTCTGATACCTGTCTGAACAGGGGTTAGCTGGATAGCTCCTACTTCAAGCCGTGACATTTTGATTAAGCTGTCCATCATCCACTTTAGTCTTTCTGTTCCTGACTTTATACGAATTACAAACTCCTGTCGTTCTCCTTCGGACAGCTTGTCCTCAATTAACAAGTCCGAATACATTGAAATGCTGGATAAAGGCGTTTTCATCTGATGGGACATATCGGAAATGAAGCCCTGTATCGTTTCTTTTTCTTCCTTTGACTGCGCTATATCGGAAATACACCTATCCACAATTCGATTTGCTTTGTGAGTAAGCTTCGATATCCGGTCATCTTCCATGATCTCCATCTGCAAACTCTTATCTTTCGCCAGGATGCGGTCCAGAACCTTATCGATGGAATTGAAAGTATTAATAACATATCTTCGGCAGCAAAAGATTGTGATAATGAGAAAAAGAATTGTCATGCCCGCAATAGTATAAGGTAACCAGATCAATTCTTTCACTCCTTTACCCAAATATAGCCCAGTCCATGTATCGTTTTTATTGTTTTAGGGTTTTTAGGGTCATTCTCCAATTTTGCACGCAGCCGGCTGATGTTCACGGACAGGGTATTTTCATCTACAAAGTTGCCTTGCGCATCCCACAACGCAAGTATCTGTTCTTTTGTCAGGATCTGTCCTGCATTACTCATGAAATAACTGAGCAGCCGAAACTCCGTTGTACTGATTGGGATTTCCTCATCAGCCCGGTAAAGCTTGCAAAGATTAACGTCAAGTCTGAATCTGCCGGTTTGAATGATATGATTATCATTTGCTTCCATTCGCCGAAAGATTGCTTCGACACGAGCGCGCAGGACCGAAAGCGAGAACGGCTTGGTGATATAATCGTCTGCGCCGGACATCAAGCCTTGTACCTCATCTGTTTCCAAATCACAGGCTGTAAGCATGATGATAGGGACTTTTGAATAAGTTCTGATTTCTTTACACAAGTCCATTCCATTGCCATCCGGCAGCCCTAAATCCAGTAGGATAAGGTCAGTCTTCTGCTGCTCCAGAAGCTGTTTCCCTTCCTTAATGCTGCAGGCGGATATGGTGTGGTAGCCATCTTTTTCAAAAGCAAACGCGATGCCGCGGCTTAAATTTTCATCATCTTCAAGCAACATAATTGTTTTCACAGTGAACCTCCCTTTTTATTTTTACCGGGTTTGTAGTATAAGGAAAGCACCTGCCGAATTAGTTCCTAGCGGGTGCTTTTTCTAAAAAAATTTATGTAGATACGATTTGGCAGAGTATCAGTTCCTCCGCTTCAAGCTGAGATAAAGCCAAATCAGTCACTCTTATTTTAAATGTTTAAATTGCAGACCAGCAATTCCATTGTACCGTCATCCTGCAAAACCTGTCTGACAACTCTTGAATTGCTGTCATAGCCAATATCTCTTAGTCTGGGCGATGCTGTGAGCTTTACAGAGATCTTTACAATCCCATTTTCATTTAAAAGCTCCATAGCCTGATCCAGCTTGCAGCCTGACATATCCTCAATATCCATAAGATTAGCCTGCCCGTTGCCATTACGCATTGTGCAGCCTTAAACCTCCATTATTTCCTTATCCTTCAGCTCAACCATCCTATCGATGTCAGCGATAAATTTGTCTGTCATCTTCTGAACATCCTCTTCCATATCTTTCAGATCGTCCTCTGTGATTTCGCTGTTCTTTTTCTGAACTTTGTAATGCTCGATGGCATCTCTTCTGATCGAACGGATTGTTATCTTTGAATCCTCACCGTATTTTTTTACACTTTTTGTAAGATCTTTTCTTCTTTCCTCTGTTAAAATTGGAAAGATAAGTCTTATAATTTTGCCGTCGTTGTTGGGGTTGATGCCGATATCAGACTTCTGTATGGCCTTTTCAATATCCTTCAGTATTTTAGCATCCCAAGGCTGGATAACGATTACTCTCGCTTCAGGGACGGATACACTGCCCAATTGGTTTATAGGTGTAGGGGCTCCATAATAGTCAACGGATATCCTGTCCAATATGGCGGGATTGGCCCT
>WSSedL1CaDRAFT_10000906_pt1 | contig 19237 bp, 17 predicted proteins | sample WetSurSL1Cattail_FD_9464 | JGI IMG/M metagenome (IMG submission 9464)
AGCCGGCACCCCATGAAGAGAATGACGCAGCCCTCCGATGTAGCGGATGCTGCAGCATATCTTATCTCGGACGGGGCCGCGTTTTTAAATGGAGTAAATATACCTGTCAACGGAGGTGAGTCGTTCTGATGAAGGACTCAATCAATATTGCCGTTTTGGGCAACACTACGACGGATTTCACAAGCATTGCGCTTGCAAACGAGTGCAAAAGGTATGGGATCAAAGCATCCGTCTATAATGCGCCGTATCAGCAGTACAACCAGCAGATCATGGAAAAGGACAGCGGTTTTTACACATCGCATCCTGATTTGACAATACTGCAGTTGGACGGCCGCACCTTATACCCGGAATGGTTCAGATTCTCAACCTTTGCCGGAAAGCACAGTGAGGATTTGGAAGATCAGGTTCATAAAACTGCGGACGTCCTGATGTCCTCAATACAAGCCATTCATACTCATTCCAATGCAAAAGTAATTATCCATAACTTCAAGGTGCCCTATCACGCTCCAAACGGCATTCTGGACAACCGATCAAGACTGGGACTAAAACGTATGGTAAACATGTTAAATATCAAGCTGGAGGATTTTGCGGCTGCTACAGACTATTCCTATGTTTTTGATTATAACGGCTTTTGCTCCCATATTGGGCATGTCAAGGCGCAAGACAGTAAAATGGCTTATCTCACGAAGAGTATGCTTTCTTATCCTGCCACGAAGCTTTTAGCCAGGGAGTACATGCGGTATATTCTGCCGTTGATGTCCATGAATAAAAAATGTCTCGTACTTGATCTGGATAACACGCTCTGGGGCGGGATTGCAGGGGAAGACGGCATTTCAGGAGTCCGCCTAGATTTATCCGGCCCGGGCAGATGCTATTACGACTTTCAGGAGGAAATATTAAACCTGTATGACAAGGGTATAATTCTGGCTTTAAACAGTAAGAACAATCCGGAGGATGCACTTGAAATCATCGAAAAGCATCCTCACATGCTTCTGAGAAAACAGTATTTCTCCTGCATGAAGATCAATTGGCAGGATAAGGCAACGAATATGAAAGAGATCGCAGGCGAATTGAACATCGGTCTGGACAGCCTTGCATTTTTTGACGATAACCCGGTGGAGCGCGATTATATTAAACAGGCTCTTCCACAGGTTACGGTCGTTGATGTACCTGATAATCCCGGCAGATATTGCGATGCGCTTAAAAGCATGCCGGAATTTGAAAAACTGGATGTGACTGAGGAGGACAGGAAACGGAATGAAATGGTTAAACAAAACAAGGAGCGTCTCCAAAACCAGCAATCATTCCAAAGCCTGGAGGAGTATCTGGCGGATCTTAAAACAGAAATAACCGTCTCAAAAGCAGACGATTTCAACATCCCGCGTATTTCTCAACTGACGCAGAAAACCAACCAGTTCAATATGACGATAAAAAGATACCAGGTCTCCGATATCAAACGAATGCTTGAAACAGGGGACTATCTGGTTTACTGCTGTTCGGTATCCGACCGGTTTGGCGATAACGGTATCACAGGCTGCTGTATTGTGAAGCTTGAGGGATCTGCCGCAGTAATCGATACCTTTCTTTTAAGCTGCAGAGTCCTTGGCAGGAATGTGGAATATGCGTTCCTTGAAGCAGTAATAAAGAGATTAAGAGAAATGAATGTGGAAAAGATCGTTGCGGAATACCTGAGCACTGAAAAAAATAATGCAAACAGCGACTTTTATGCAAAAGCAGGTTTTACTATAGTAAGCGCTGACGAACGCGGTATAATTTTTGAAATGGAGAAGACAGGGATACCGTTGGAATTCACCTATATCAAGAGTAAATAGGAATATTAGAACAATTTAGGGGAAATATTTTAGAAAAATTATTTAAGATGAAAAGGGAGGAGACTGGCATGGATAATGAATTTATCGAAATGGTTGCAGGATTGCTTAAAATCGATCCCGTATTCCTTAGGGAGGACTCGACGGCAGCGGAGATTCCGGAATGGGATTCTCTCAACCACTGGCTGGTAATTGGTGAATTGGAAGAAAAGTACGGCGTGGAGTTTAGCATGGATGAGGCGATCGAATTCAAGAATTTGGGAGACATCTACAATATAATAAAGAAGAAGCAGGAATGAGGCGGAACAATTCATGCGGTTGGCGTATCTGATTCTGGCACATAGGGACCTTGGACAGCTGCAACGGTTAATATCCAGATTGTCGGATCAGGACTCGGATATTTTTATTCATCTTGATCAAAAAGCAGGAGATGAATCATTATCTTTTATTGCGCTGAATCTGTTCAAAAACGTTTTCATTATCAAACGACGGGTGGATGTCAGATGGGGCGCATTCAGCATGGTCCAGGCTACACTGAACGGTCTGGCGGAAATAGTGGAGCATGGTTCATACGATTATATCCATCTTTTGAGTGGGGCCGATTACCCATTGAAATCAAACAGGTCGATTATAAATTTCTTTGCTGCAAATAATGGCAGGGAGTTTATCCATTTCCGGGAAAATCCCTCGCCGGAGCTTCCCCTGGGAGGCTGTGACAGATTTGAATACTATTATGATTATGACAACACAGTTACCTGTAAGAATGAGTACGAACTTGAAATGAAGGCAAGGAATCTGAAAAGGATTTTCATCAATGGAATGAAGCCTTATCACGGTTCACAGTGGTGGAGTCTGACAGGCGGATGTATCAGTTATCTGATGAAGACTGTCGCATCAAACAAGGACCTTGTAAATTATTACCGGTATACCAAATTCCCAGATGAACAGTTCTTTCAGACCATCATTATGAATTCAGTATTCGCACGTAATGCAGTTAACAATAATTTAAGATACATTGACTGGTCCCAGAATAACTGGTCTGCAATTGATTGGGTTACCTCCAATCCGCATCCCAAAACACTGGCAGTTCAGGATATAAATAAAATGAAATACTCGGAAAAGCTTTTTGCAAGAAAATTTGATGCGTTTACCAACAGCAGGGTGCTTGATACGATAGACAGCATGCTTCTCAAGTATGGGAAGCATTAAGCATTCCTGCAGTGTGTGAAATGGAGTGATTTCCGGTGTGCAGCCATTTGTTGATTAACAGTGAAGCCGTATCTGTCATAATTCCTGTCAGTAGTCTGACTTATGCAGGAAATGTATTTTTCAATTATATGCGCCAGAATCTGGCTAAAAAAGAACTAATCCTTATTCATAACAATCCTTTGGATGATTTTGACCAATGGATCCACATGTCCGCCTCATACCCGATGACCCGGGTATATCAACTCGATTCAGGCATTTCTCCCGGAGAATGTCTGAATTATTGCATCGAACGTGCCATATTTGAAAATATTTCAATATTTCAGGAAATGCACCATTACGCACCGGAGTATTTATCCGCCTCGGTAAAAGACATGTATCTCAATGCCGCAGATCTGGCAGGCAAAAAAACGTATTTTTCTCAAAATCAAAAGGAAGACCATCCGACGCTGGTCAACCCGGGCTTTGAAAAATGTTTCGCCGATACGGTCATCCTGCCGACCTTTGTCTTCAAGCAGTCACTATTTAACGGCAACGGGTCAGCAGGCGCCAGGTTCATTGACAGTAATGCAGAGCTGGACACCAGGTTCTGTGAAGATTGCAGGAACAACGGCGGCCGTATCTACTCGACTGATACCGGTGGCTTTCAGTTTCGCTGCTTGTAAGGCATACATTTCAGAAGCCGGCGGTCTATCATGTCAAGTAATCGGGGATCAGTTCGTTCGTCAAACTTTCTTGCATACAGTGCAGGAGTGCTTTTCAGTGCCGGAAAATCACCCATACCCAGTGCTTTGGGATGTGAGGCATTGACCTCGCTCCAATCCAGATACCATAGATTTTCACTTAATGCATTTTGAGAAAATGGAGAATTCATCACCATAGTTTGAAAAAACTGCTCATCGGGAAACTTTGTATATCTGAAAAAATTTGCAATCTCCCTGTTCTGTCCGACGATATTTAAAAGGTATCTGATACATTTTCCTGTCAGGCACCACCAGGTTGAACCATGATATGGATTCAACCCTTGAATGAAGCACCTTTTAACGCCACGCTGCCTCATTTCCGCTTCATATGCGCAACTGCCCGGACTGCCGAAAACACTGTGAATATTATCATAATCATAGTAATACCAGACTCTGTCCATTCTGCCCTCATAAAACTCATTAACCGGCAGCTGCCTGTAATGGATAAATTCACGCCCGTAATTCTGCATCAAAAAATTGCAGATATAGGCATTGTCTTTAATTGGATAATCAAAGCCGCTCATTAAATGAATATAATCAAAATCGACCCCGGCAGAGTCGATTTCCTGCAGGGAGTTCAATATAGCCCGGACTATACTGTACCCCCCCCAGTGGACTTCGACCCTGCGACTGATAAAGGAGGTGTTGGAAGTCTCTTTTGGTATGCTCTGAAAGTCCACGGTATAGGGCGTTTTATGATCAAGATGAATGAAAGCCCATGTGTTTTCAGTATGCAGCCTTTTAACCAAACGTTTCAGTTGGATGGGATTTGTATGAGCAAGAATCAAATATGCTATTTTCAAATCCATTCACCCGGCCATTTCCATACAGTATTAATCTTATAGTACGCAAAAAGCCCTATTTATGTGTGGATGCAGCACAGTATGCAATACAAAATTTGAAGTTGTCAGTGTACTATATTTGCAAATTCCCATAGTATGTTAATGTATATCAGAAAGACAGTGAGGCGCATAATGGAAGGAGTTTCAATCATAACTTGTACGCATGTGCCCTATTATATGGGAAACATCTTCGACAACTACAGCAGACAGCGATACAAAGAGAGAGAGCTGATTCTTGTTCTGAACAATACCTCTCTGGATTTACCTCAATGGCAGCAATATGCCAATAAGTATCAAAACATACGGCTGTTCACATTACCTGAAGATATTACAGTTGGCGCCTGTATGAACTTTGCGGCAGGTCAGGCAAAATATGAATATATAGCAAATTTTGACCACGATGATTACTATGGCGCAGAATATCTGAATGATTATATGAAAGTTGCTCCCCACATCAATGCAGACCTTTTCGGGAAAAAAACCCATTATGTTTATCTTGAGGAAAACTGGACACTCGCGCTGATGCATCCCGGTTATGAGAACAGATTTGTTAACTATGTGGATGGACCGACCATGTTCATGAAAAAAAGAATTTTTGAGAAAGTAAGGTTTATCGACAGTGATACCTCTGATTGCCAGCTCTCCTGGGAGTGCAGAGAAAAAGGCATTGGGATATATTCCGTCAACAGACGTCATTTTGCCTATATCAGAAAAAAAGACACCAGCCAGCATACCTGGAAGATATCAAATCAGGAACTGTTGAATACCTACTGCTCAACGATAACACAGATAAAAGATTACAGGCCGTATGTGGATTATAAATAGGGTACCAGGCACTATATAGATCTTATTAGTTTCCGTTCTGGATATAATAGTTCATATTCTCCAGAGCCCAGTCTCTGTTGTACACATGCCCTTCCATGGATTTGGAATCATAGATGGATGCGCAGTAAGCAGTCCTTCTTCCTTGCTGGAGTTCCCTGAAAAACTCGAGATATTTCCATTTGAAGGTCGCGACAAAGGACTCATTCTGATACCGCTTGCTTCGTATGGTAAAGCAGGTGTTATAGACCTTGTCAAGCGTACAGAAGCCTATTGCCGTACAGCCTGCACAGCTGACCGACTGCGTCATGTCTATATCAATCAGCGGATTTTTGTACATATCACTCATATAACCTGCTTTATAATTTGTATAGTGCATGATTCTTGGTGTGATCTCCGCATCCCCCCAACCGCTTTCTTCGCTCCAATAACCGATTTTATCGATCACCTCGGGCCGTAAACCCATGCAGCAGCCGTGAACAAAATCCAGGGCCGCATCTATATACCCATTCTTCAATTCCAGGTAGGTGGCATTGCCGCTGAATCTGGGGATGACTTCAGGATAGAGGGGAAGATAGGGAGATGTTCTTTGGACTCCGAGCAGCCCAACTTCAGGGAATGCGTTGAATACCTTCATAAACCTGGATAGCCAGTCCCAGGTCTTCATGACCACATCACTGTCAATATTGAAGAAATACTGATCAGGCATTCTTTGTGCAAGATTGAAATTCAATGCGGGGATGGGACCGGCATTAACGGGCAGACGAATTTTGGATTTAATTCTGGGATCATTCACGGATTGGAGGTATTCCCAGGTATTATCCTTTGAATTGCAATCAGTGATATGCATTTCGAAGTTTTCAGGAGTAGCAAGTATGGATTTGAGACTTTTTGCCGTCAAGCCCAGACGATTAAATGTAATATAGTTCAGATACGGAGGCGTCATGGAATCAATCCTTTCTTTCCCGATTATTGTTGTAAGCAATGAGGTGATCTCTGGTGCCTGCTTTACAGCAGCTCAATATTATCTCTTTTCTTCAAATTCTTCATGGCATTTTTTGTATCAAAAATGAACGGGGAGTTGGCCTGAATAAAATCGTAATCATAACTCCTGTGCATTACGGTGATAATTACCAGATCTGATTCCCCAAGCGCTTCTTTTGAACACTCCGTACTCACATACTCTTTTCCTTTATTGCAAAAGCTGGGGATATGCGGATCATTGTATTGAACCAGCGCACCCTCCTTCTCAAGGGCTTCAATCACTTTAAGCGCAGGACTTTCCCTGCAATCATCGATATCCTGTTTATAAGCGATTCCGAAAATGAATATTTTCGAGCCGTTCAGCGGTTTCCCGAACCTGTTCAATATCCTGTATGCCCTCTCCACTACGTACTGGGGCATATAATGATTGATTTCACCTGAGATTTCTATCAGCCTGGTATGATAATCAAATTCCCGGGCTTTCCATGTCAGGTAAAATGGGTCCAGCGGGATACAATGCCCGCCGACACCGGGTCCGGGATAAAACGCCTGGAAACCGTAGGGCTTTGTTTTGGCTGCTTCTATGACCTCCCACACATTGATGCCCATCTTGTCGCAAATAATCGCCATTTCATTAACAAGCGCGATATTGATATTTCTATAGGCGTTTTCCAGCAATTTTTCCATCTCCGCAACAGCAGGGCAGGAGACTTCATAAACTTCGCCATGGAGTACATTACGGTAAAGCGCGGCAGCTGCCTCAGTGCTGTCTCTGCCGATTCCACCCACTACCTTGGGCGTGTTTTTTGTTTTATACAGGAGATTTCCCGGATCGACTCTTTCAGGAGAAAATGCGAGGTAAAAATCACTCTCGCATTTAAGACCGGACATTTCCTCGAGTATGGGCTTCAGCAGTTCTTCCGTCGTCCCGGGATATGTCGTGCTTTCAAGTATGATGAGCATGCCCTTGTGAAGATAGACTGCGATGCTTTCTACTGAAGATTTCACATAGCTGATGTCCGGTTGTTTATACAAATCCAGCGGTGTCGGAACACATATGGCGACACAATCTATATCCCGGAGGAAGCTGAAATCGGAAGTTGCACGAAGCTTCCCGTTTTTTACCACCTCACTCAGATCCTGATCCAGGATATCGCCGATATAGTTTTCACCCTTGTTTACGAGATCGACCTTCTTCTCCTGGATGTCAAAACCGGTGACCTCATACCCTGCTTTGGCCTTTTCAACAGCAAGAGGCAATCCGACATAGCCAAGTCCTACCACACCGATTTTCGCCGTTTTGTTCTTAATCTTTTCAATAAGAATCTCTTTCATTTTGGCCCTCCATTTTATCAACGGTTGATTTCCGCCATTCATGAAGCAGATATGGCGGGAACCAGGCAGGGTAGAGTTTCCATCTGAAGCCCTGATGTTCAGCCATGTGAAAAAGCTTGTTTTTCACCCTGGTTGAACGTGTTCATCTGGGTCAATTGGAAACTGTACAGTTCTTCCTTCACGGGTTGATTTGTAAATACCGGCTATCAACTCCAAGGACTTTCTTCCTTCATGACCGTCGGTATTCGGCGCTTCCTTCCCCCCGAGTACGCCCAATACATTCGCATAATATCCTGTGTGCCCGAAGCCATAGACATTTGGGGGTTCATAGCAGGAGGCAGCCACAAGCGCATCATCGGCATCATCCGTCTCGAATTCCCATTTCTCAATCTTGTTGATCGCAATGCCTCCAAGCTTTACAGTCCCTTTTTCCCCGATGACGGTTATACTTCCTTCCAGATTCCCAGGATAAGTAAGCATGGTGACATTGATATTTCCGATTGCACCATTTTTGAAGCGGATCACGGCAGAACCCGTATCTTCGGCTTCAATTCTTCTGGCAAGTGTCCCCGTGATCGCAGTTACACTTTCGATAGGACCGCCAAGCCATTGGAGCGTATCGACATAATGACTCGCCTGATTGCTGAAGGCGCCTCCGTCAAATTCCCAGGTGCCGCGCCAGCTGGCTTCGTCATAATAGCTCTGTGGCCGAAGCCACAGAACATTTGAAAGAAGCATGTATATTTTTCCGAAACGTCCTTTGTCTACGGCTCTTTTTAGTAATTGAACCGTACTGTTAAGCCTGTTTTGTTTGACTACAAATAACCTGACCTTTGCTTCATCACACGCCTTTATCAAATCATCCGCTGCTTTCAGGGCAGCAGCCATAGGCTTTTCCGTCAAAACATGAATATGTTTTTTTGCCGCCATGATGCCGTGAACCGGATGCAAACCGCTTGGCGTACAAACAGACAGAATGTCGATCTCCTCATTTTCGAGCATTTCCTCCAGATCGGCATATATGTGGGGCGCCGGTATCACAGGCTCAACATCCCTTGCGCCTGTGATCTTCATATAATCGGCAGCTTTGGCTCTTGCCCTTTCAATCATGATATCGCATACACAGACTAATTCAGCTTCTGCATAAAAACCGGCAATTGCCTCTATATGCTTATAGGATATTCTTCCACAGCCCACCAATCCAAACTTTACTTTTCGATTGATCATTCCAAATCTCCATTAGAATAATTAACATAACGCTTTATAATATGATAACGATAATAAGGGCGTTACAAATAAAAGAGAACGAACAGGCATATCAGATATATAAATAAACACGTCATAAAATTTCGACTGCATATCTTCAAACGAAATACTTAACATAAGGTAACATTAATTACATTACCGCCATAACCTGTATTAGCAAGGAGTATTATGAGCGGAATCGGGGTAGAGCGATTTGTCAGTCGCACCACTTGTCACAATCGGAATCGTTAATTACAATTGTTTGAAGTTTCTGGATGGATGTATTGAATCATATCTGAAACAAACCTATAAAAATATTGAATTAATCCTTATTGATGATTGTTCAACGGATGGATCTGCTGAAACACTAAAGCAGGCAGCGAAAAACATTGAAAATGCAAGATGCATTTTACACGAAAAAAATAGCGGTGGTCCTTCACAAGGTATTCAGGAGGTGATCCGGGAGGCTGGAGGGAAATACCTGCAGTGGATCGCATCTGATGATTTTATTGAAGGTGGGGCTATTCCAAAATTTGTAGATTATCTGGAAGAAACAAATAAGGATTACGTATACAGCAATTTTAATATTGTAGATGAAAATAATGCTGTCAAATCCCACTGGAACTATACCTTACCCACGCTTAACGAAATGGTTTACAGGATATTTACCAATTGCTCGGGTGTAATACCTATGAACGGTTTATACAGAGCGGAGTTTTTCCGCAGGAACGATATTACATGGAGTGTCTACAGAGATAACGACTATTCCAGTGATACGATCAATTCTCTATACTTTATTAAAAATGGTATGAAATACGGCATGATAAACGATAGTCTGATCAACTATAGAGTGCATGACAACAACTATTCTCACAACATTGAAAAAAGAATCCAAACCTCCATAACGGTTTACGACTACATTATCAAAAATTTCAATGAAGCTGTATACTTTCCCGGTATCAGGTGGGATTTATCTTCTTGCAGAGAACAACTGAAATGCTATGAAATCGCATCCTTTCTTTACAAAAAAATTATGGGCTTTGTCCAGGGTGCAGGTATACCGGGATATATACGGCATACTGCAGACAGAGAAATGATCAGACAATGCCTTCGTGTATTTATCGAAGAAGGTACTCAGTACATACGCAAAGGTATGGCACAGGGAGATAACATGATAAATGAATTGGTTGAGTTGGAGAAAAAGTATAAAAGCATTTTTTGAAGCGATAATGCCCAAAAAACTGCATTAAATAATTTCGCAATTAATATAGAAGGGATAGTCAATTATGCTGGAACAGGTCTATGAGTTGTTTTCAAAAGAGGAAGATTCTTTCAGTGAAAATATATCCTTGCTGGATGAGTATATTGCTTCCATACAAGGAAGGGATCTGGCTTTATATGGTGCTGGAGGCATTGGATATGCTACGTGTGTCATTTTGAAAAATAAAGGGTGTAATGTGTGCTGCTTCATAGATGATGATAAGGCCAAACAGGGAACAACCATTCATGGGATCAAGGTGGTAGCTCTTCAAAGCATTGGCTGTGAAACGGAATATGAAATACTGATCTGCGTCCCGAATTTCATGGATATGTTAAACAAGCTAACAAGCCTGGGATATAAGGCTGCCCGGCATTTCCCCGTCATGATGGCTGAAAAGGGTTATTATAATCATTCATTAATCAGAAACAATTGGGATAAGGTAAGCCAAACATACAGCCTACTTGCTGATAGCATGTCTGAATCTGTATTCTGCAATATTTTGATGCACAGGATCACGATGGACTTTTCGTATTTGAATGGCATCACATCTCCGAAACAGTATTTCCCGAATGAGCTATTTACGCTGGGTACACAGGAATGCTTTGTTGATGGCGGAGCATACAGCGGAGAGACCATAGCTGATTTTATAAATGCAACGGATAACAATTATCAATGTATCTATGCATTTGAGCCTGACAGGCAAAACTTCAAACAGTTGAGGGCCAACACCAGATATATAAAAAATAAACGCCTGCATTTATTTAATGCAGGATTGTATTCAGGGACAAAGGAGATCGGTTTCAACAGCCTGGGTAACAGCGGTTCCTTTATATCAGAGACGGGTAAAGACAGGATTTCGTTGATCAAACTTGATGATATGGCAGAAGAGCTGAAGCCGACATACATCAAACTGGATATTGAAGGTGTGGAAGGAGAAGCGCTTTATGGAATGAAAAACATCATTGCAGCTTGCCATCCAAAACTAGCTATATCCATATATCATAAAGCTTCTGATTTATGGGAACTGCCACTGATGATCCATACGCTGGATCCATCCTGCAATATCCATATCAGGCATTACAACAAGGATCTGAATGAAACCGTCTGCTATGCAACATAAATGCCGTAAGGGGGAGTATCATGTTTGCCGGAAAGACATTACTTATTACAGGAGGTACAGGTTCCTTTGGCAACGCAGTATTGAACAGATTCATCAATACTGATATCAGAGAAATTCGAATTTTCAGCAGGGATGAAAAGAAACAGGAGGATATGCGCCGTCGGCTGAATAACGATAAGGTCAAGTTCCATATTGGGGATGTCAGAGATTACAACTCCTTATTCAGGAATCTAAAAGGAGTGGATTATGTATTCCATGCTGCAGCATTGAAGCAGGTACCATCCTGTGAGTTCTACCCCATGGAGGCAGTCAGGACTAATATTATAGGAACGGAAAATCTCATCAATGCAGCAATTGAGAATAAGGTGAAAAAAGTAATTGTCCTAAGCACGGACAAAGCTGTCTATCCCATCAACGCAATGGGCATGTCCAAAGCGCTACTTGAAAAAGTGATGGTAGCTGCTTCGAGGAATTTGTCAGAAAATGAAACCGTTTTGACGGGGACAAGATACGGAAATGTAATGGCTTCCAGAGGCTCCGTCATTCCATTATTTATCGCACAGATAAAGGCAGGACAGCCTGTAACGGTGACAGACCCTGATATGACCAGATTCATGATGTCTTTGGAGAATGCAATAGACCTGGTGCTGTATGCTTTCAATCATGCAAAGCAGGGAGACATATTTGTCCAAAAAGCACCTGCGTCGACAATACTGGAATTGGCAACTGCCTTAAAGGAAATTTTCAATGCGGGTAATGAAATAAAAGTGATAGGAACCCGGCATGGAGAAAAATTATATGAAACATTACTGACAAGGGAGGAAATGGCAGTAGCCGAGGATCTGGGCGATTATTACAAAATACCGGCGGATACCAGAGATCTGAACTATGAAAAATTCATCAGTTCAGGAAAAAGCATGGCACCCGGTCTGAATGACTATAACTCGCACAATACACGGAGACTGAAACAGGAAGAGCTTAAAAAGCTGCTTCTGAGCCTTGATTATATACAGAAGGAGTTAGGCGGATCGGTATTACCTGATAGTTGAGAGAAGAAGCATTCCCACTTTTAAATAGAAAAGTTGGGATTTGACTTAAACCAAGGGGGATTTTATATGCTGAAAGTAATGACGATAGTGGGTACCAGGCCGGAAGTCATCAAATTAAGCAGAGTCATTGACAAACTCGATCATTATACGAATCATGTCCTTGTCCATACCGGGCAAAATTTCGATTATGAGCTGAATGAGATATTCTTTAAGGAAATGCAGATTAGGAAGCCTCAGTATTATTTGAATTCGGCGGGCGAAACGCCCATGGAAACCATTGCAAATGTACTTGTCAGATCGGATGAAGCCATGGAAGCGGAAAAACCGGATGCTATCCTGATCTATGGCGATACAAACAGCTGTATGTCCGCCATGGCAGCCAAACGGAGAAAGATACCCGTTTTTCACATGGAAGCGGGGAACCGGTGCTTTGATCAAAGAGTTCCAGAAGAGATAAACCGGAAGGTGATCGACCACCTGAGCGATATCAATATGCCTATATCGGAGCATGCCAGGAGGTATTTGCTGCAGGAAGGCATCAGGGGCGAAACCGTCATAAAAACCGGCTCCTGTATGAAGGAAGTGCTGGAATATTATAAAGCTGACATTGAAAAATCTGACATATTAGCCAGGCTCAAATTGCTTGCAGGAGAATATTTTGTTGTCAGTGCCCACAGAGAAGAGAATATTGATTCGGACCAGAATTTTGCGGATTTTATTGAGACGCTTAATGCCATAGCTCAGGAATATGATAAAAGGATCATTGTGTCAACACATCCCAGGACAATGAAAAGAGTGCTGGAAGCAGATCAGGCTCATATCGATCCTAAGATTGAATGGATGAAGCCCGTGGGCTTTTTTGATTATACCAGGCTTGAAATGAATGCGTTCTGCGTGATATCCGATAGCGGAACCATTACAGAAGAGGCCTGTTTGCTTTCTTTTCCTGCCATCACCATCAGGAATGCCCATGAGAGGCCTGAAGGAATGGATGAGGGAGTACTGATCATGTCAGGGTTGAAAGCAGACCGTGTGCTGCAGTCCATCGACATTGTAACAAGTGAAAAGGCCCCTGAATATTCTGGTATTGGTATAGTGCCTGATTATGATGTTTCCAATGTATCGGAAAAGGTTGCAAGAATAATCATCAGCTATACCGATTATGTCAGGCGTACTGTCTGGAGGGAGAAGGAAACTTGATTGGGCGGCAATAAAATATTGGTATTGGGCGCATCAGGAATGGCAGGGCATGTCGTTACTACCTTCCTGGAGGAAAAAGGGATATATGAGGTAGCAAACCTTGTACACAAAAAGAAGCTGAATGACAAATCACACGTAGTTGATGCGACTGACTTTAGAGAACTGAATAAATTTCTTGATAGCGGCCGCTTCGATGTAATCATAAATTGTATTGGCATTTTAAATCAAAACGCGACGGAATTCATAGCAAATGCAATATTACTGAATTCCTATCTGCCTCATTATCTGGAAGACAGATTCAAAAATTCGCAGACTAGAATCATTCATCTGAGCACTGACTGTGTATTTTCGGGAAAGACAGGCAGCTATGACGAGAATTCCTTCAAGGACGGAGATAAAGCGTATGACCGCACAAAAGCTCTGGGGGAGATATGCAGTGATCACAGCCTTACAATTAGGACGTCAATCATCGGCCCCGATATCAATGAAGATGGGATCGGACTATTCAACTGGTTCATGAAATCCAAAGGACAAATTAATGGGTATGTGAATTCAATCTGGACCGGTATTACGACCATTGAACTTGCCAAAGCAATCGAAAAAATGATTGATGCAGATCTGTCCGGAATATATCATTTAGTGCCTGAAAAGAGTATTAATAAGTATGAATTGCTTGTCCTCCTGAAAAATATCTTTAATAGGGAGGATCTCAATATATCTGAATATTATAACGATATTGTGGATAAAAGCTTGATTAATACACGAAGGGATTTCGGATACAAGTTTCCCGATTATCCTGCGATGATAGGCGGGATGAAGGAATGGATCAATCAGCATCGCTCACTTTATCCGCACTATTGCTTGGATAAATGAACACGGGGGGACGGTTATCCCGTATGTATTCCTGCAACTAATAAAAAGTATGCGCTATGAACGTGATGTAATGTAGGAGCGGCCATTGTGCGTGACAAGGGACAGTCCCCTGTCACGATTGCAAACCAGAGGGACCTTGGTTCCATTTTGGATATGGCCATTTTTTATATACTTCTCACTGCACTTTCCACATGTAGTTGGATTGCTCTGACTAAAATCCAGCTTTTCTCCGCATTTGCACATCCATCCGATGATTCTGGCAGGATTGCCGACAACCAGAGCAAAATCAGGTACATTTTTCGTCACAACACTCCCGGCGCCAACGAAGGCATACCTGCCTATATCATGACCGCACACGATTGTCGCATTGGCTCCGATGGAGGCGCCTTTTTTTACAATCGTTTGACGGTATTCACTTTTGCGGTTTATTTCGGATCTGGGGTTGAGCACATTTGTAAAAACGCAGGAGGGACCCAAAAAAACATCATCCTCGCAGAGGACTCCTGTATAAATGGATACATTGTTTTGTATTTTGCAATTATTACCTATAATTACATCAGGTGAAATCACCACGTTCTGTCCAATATTGCAGTTCTCCCCGATCTTACAATTACGCATTAGGTGAGAGAAATGCCAGATTTTCGTGTTATCACCTATCTGGCAGGGTTCGTCGATATAACTGGATTCATGTACAAAATAGGCTGCCATATATACCATCCTCCTTTTTTTGCAGCAATTTAAGTACTTATTTTGACCTGGCAGAAGCAGAGAAGCATTAGAATATGACTCAATCAAAAGCAAGACTCAACCGAAATGAAAACATGCTAAATTTCACGATCTGTTGCATGAAGCAGCGTTTCAGTGATGTATTCCTTTTGCTCCCGGGTCAATTCGGGATATATGGGAATTGCAAAGGTACGTGAAGCCAGATGCTCGGATACCGGGAAATCGCCGTATCGATATCCCAGATTTTCATAAGCCTTCTGCAGGTGCAAGGGTACAGGATAATAAATTCCTGTGGAGATACCTTTTTGTTTCAGATGTCGTGTCAATCTTTCTCTGTCCTCCGATTGAAGAATGTACATATGATATACACTTTTTGCTTCCTCAAGGATCTTTGGTGTAACCAGCGACGAATTCTGAAGACAGTTTGAATAATATTCAGCCGTAACCTGTCTTTGATCATTCCATTGATCGACATACTTTAGCTTGACCAGCAGAATAGCGGCTTGAAGCTCATCCAGCCTTGAATTGTACCCGATGAGATAATTGAAATACTTCGCACGGTCATAAATGGTTCGCCCCGAAGTCTCAGCTTCTAATTCACATTTATCATCACTGCAATATTCATTTCCATCATGGAGAGGGTGGAGAAGAGTATAGGCCTCTTGTCCCGCCTGACCGCTTCCATGCACCCTGAGTGCCTTTATTATGGTTGCCAGCCGGTCATTGCCGGTTGTAATGATTCCTCCGTCGCCGCAGGCACCGAGATTCTTGGTGGGAAAGAATGAAAAACAGCCAATATCGCCCAATGAACCAACTTTCCTGCCTTTATATTCAGCGCCAAACGCCTGACAGGCATCTTCAATAACAAATAAACCATGTTTTTCGGCTATTTTGCTTATTCTATCCATCCTTGCAGGCTGGCCGAATAAGTGAACCGGCAGGATTCCCTTTGTTTTATCGGTAATTTTTTCTTCAATTAAATCGGCATTTATATTAAAAGTGTCAGGTTCCACATCCGCAAATACCGGAATGGCGCCTACTCTGGAAATGGCTTCTGCAGAGGCGAAAAATGTAAATGGGGTAGTGATGACTTCATCTCCATCTCCAACTCCACAGGCCCGGAGTGCAAGAATAAGTGCATCTGTCCCGTTTGCACATGAAATCGCATATCTGGTGCCGATGGCTGAAGCAACTTTTTCTTCCAACTCTTTTACTCTTTGCCCCATGATATAATGTGCGCTTTCCAGTACGCCGAGAACTGCCTGATCCAGTTCACTCTTTATAGCAGAGTACTGCGCATTCAGATCAATTAATGGTATCATTTTGCAATTCTGTCCCTTCCTTCAGACAATTGATACGTTCAACGATATTATGAAATAAATCCTGATGTGCCAATTGGTTCTGATTGATGATTTGATCCAGTGTTTTTAACTTATCGCTGATTGTATCAATATCTAACAAATCTTTTAAGCTGAAATGGATCTTTCGGTCGCTTCCTTTCTTTTGTATAATTAAGAACTTTTCGGACAATCCAAGGTTATTCCAGTACAATAGTTGTTTTTCCCGATATAATAAATACTCTCCGACCAATTGCTTTTCACCGTTGCTGATGGCGGGATTTGAAAATAAAGAGCTTATCAGGTTAAAGGCCTCCAGCGCGAATTTACCTGTGTCGCCGAGCACTTCTCTGTCAAACGGATAATTCATAAAATTTGCTACAGGAAGCATATCGATCAATTCCAATCCATTATCGTCCAGAACCTTATTTACATATTCCCTGCTGCGTATGACAACATGAGGTGAACCGCTTTTTACATCCGCAGCACTGACTGGATCAATCAATATACAGAGTCCATTTTCCTCCAGATGTTCGGAAATATTTGATATTGATTTTTTATAAAGTTCTTCATTCGTAATATGAAGTAATACATCTGCCGCAAAAATCAGATCATACCTTCCTTCATAAATATCACAGTCGGAAATGTCCCCCAGCTTGAAATGATAGTTTCCATATTTGCTGTTTAGTTCGGTTATCGCTCTCTCTACAATATCAATGGCGAAATAGTCTTTGATACCTTTTTCATGAAAGTATCCGGTAAAAATCCCTATACCCGGACCGAGCTCCAAAACTCTTTTATCTGGAAATTCATCAAAGGTTATATTTAGCACACTCTCTAGAATATCCATCCTGTTTTGATATAATAGATTATTGTAAATTTCACCCAAACCGAAATAACCTACACCTTGAATATTAAAATTGGAATTCAGTCGTTGATTCCAATAGTTTTTATAACTGAACTCCACAGCTTTTTTATCACTGGTCAATAATCTGTCTATCATGTCATTTATTTTGTTCATCTGATTTTTTAAAGAATATTGCTCTTCAATAAATTCTCTATAGTCCTCAGAGTTATAGTTCTGTTCAGTCACCATTCCAACCGCTTCGTCAATGGTATTCCATACATATTTTTCAGGATAAATCCCTTTAGCCCCCACAAAATTATGAACAACGGGTTTTATTCCCTTTGCCATCGCTTGCATGACACTCATGTTTTGTGATTCCAAAAGGCTGGAGCAAAGGATATAGTCCTTATCTTCCAGCCATTTGTCCAGATCATTCTGCCATCCTTCAAAGAAGAGATTGTTCTCAAGCCCGAATTCCTGAACCATCTGTTTTAAATATAATGAATATCTTGTGTCTTGAAATTGTCCTGCGATATAAAACATATAGCGGTGATCTTTATCATAGATCGCTTTAAATGCATGTAAGAGAAGCATGGGGCCTTTTTTATAATTGACATATCCTACATAGGCTACTTTAAGCCCGGGATTTCTTTGATTGAAGGTCCATTTATCCATGTCAACGCCATTCGGTATTACACATGTAATTTCTTTATTTACCTTGAAGGTTTCTATGACATGGCTTTGAATACTTCCGGATATGAAAATGAGCCTGTCTATAAAATTCCAGTTCACTTGAGACGGGTAGAATGTAAAAGCTTCGTAGCTATGCAGCCGGCATATGATTTTTCTTTCCTTTGCAATTGGGAGTTTGCTTCCATAAACAATCAGGCTGTCACACCATTCAAACCAGCAAATATCAGCCCACATCATCCATTGATCAATGAGGTTCATTTCCTCCTGCTTCCTGATGATGATTTTTTTTGTTTCATACTTTATGGATAGCTGTTCTATAATATTTTCTATAAAATTGTCATCCCCTTTTGTAAAAAAAGCGATTTTCTTTTTTTCTTCATCCATGTTGCTTTATCCTCACGTTCCATTCTATTAATAGCTGAACCATATAATCATATATATGATGCAGGTGGTTATAATGTCACATTGCAGGAATACTCTGTTTACATAAGTAACAAAAAAGGTAACCAAACATATGATATTATGTGGCATGCCTTGGGAGGTTATTCCTAAAGCATGTCAACATGTGATGTATAAGGAGGTGTCATATAATGTCTTTGAATAATCTAATAATTAACGGAAGTTTCGATACAGGGTTTTTTCCCCCTTGGATCGAATACAACGCGCTCATCACATCCGCCTACAGCCATTCCGGTTTTCTCTCAGCCATATTGATAGGTGGTGCAGACGATGCATATATCTTTCAGATTGTCCCGATAGAGCCGAATGCAAGGTATGAGTTTTTTGGATCTTTTGCTCGGATAGGAGTAGCAGTCAACCCGCTTATTAACGTTGTTATGGCATATTTTGACGGAGCATTTAATTTCCTGGGTCAGGGAGTACTTCTAAGCATTCCGCCGGATAACCTTCCGAATGTCCTTGAAGATACGTGGCTTGAAGTCTATAAAACAACTGAACTGACGCCCGCGGGAGCACAGATCGCTATTGTGTTTATTGACGCTGTTGTAGAAACAGGTACCGCAGATGTGCTTGTAGATGATATAGCATTATTAGCAGTAGAAGATACGACAGGAGCCACTGGCCCAACAGGACCGGCAGGAGCAACAGGACCGGCAGGAGCAACAG